>Ga0209102_1001363_pt1 | contig 12899 bp, 10 predicted proteins | sample ConPoolayeHmetaG_FD_185483 | JGI IMG/M metagenome (GOLD analysis project Ga0209102, IMG submission 185483) | Hot spring microbial mat communities from California, USA to study Microbial Dark Matter (Phase II) - Cone Pool mat layer H metaG... ... | reverse complement strand
GAGACCCTTTATGAATTCGAACCTTTCCAAAAGGTGGCTTTCTCTTTATCCAAAGGAGTATCTCTCGGAGTTAAAGCCAGAAGCCATAACTCCTTTAGACCATCTTCGAAAAACGGTTCACCACTATAGTTCCAATCCTGCCCTTTATTATTTCGATCGGATCATTTCTTTCAAAGAGTTAGATGAAATGAGCGATGCCTTCGCCTCTGCATTGCATGATCTGGGTTTAAAGAAAGGAGACCGCGTAGCCCTTTATCTTCAAAATATCCCTCAGTTTATCATCGCCCAATTTGGGATCTGGAAGAGTGGAGGGATCGTGGTTCCTCTGAATCCAATGTATAAAGAGAAGGAACTTTCCTACTATTTTCGAGATGCGGAAGTAAAAATCCTTATCTCACTGGAATCCCTTTATCATGAAGGGGTCCAGAAGGTGACTCAAGAGGCTGGAGTTGAACACATCATCACTACTTCAGAATTAGACTTTCTCGATCCCCGATCTCCTATTCCTTCGCTTCTTAAAGGGGTAAGTAAAATAAAAAATCTCAAGACCCTGGATTTTGGAGAGATCATTGAGAAGTATCGAGGAGGTCATCCACCAGAAGTGAAACTCCTACGGGAGGATGTGGCTTATCTTACTTATACTTCTGGAACGACCGGTCCCCCCAAAGGAGCCATGAATACCCATGGGAATGTAGCATTCAATTCGGAAGTCTATCGACATTGTTGGAAGCTCTCTCCTTCCGATACGATGCTTGGAGTGGCTCCATTGTTTCATGTGACGGGAATGGTGGGTCATATTGGGGCCTGTATCGCTTCGGGCACACCCCTCATCCTATTTTATCGTTTTGATACGAAGACCGCCTTCCAGATGATTGAGAAATGGAAGGCCACCTGTACCATTGGGGCCATTACTGTCTTTATTGCAATGATGAACGATTCTGAAATTAAAAAATACGATCTTTCCAGTTTTCGAAAGGTCTATAGTGGAGGAGCTCCGGTGATTCCTGCGGTGGTGGAACAGTTTGAAAAACTTACTGGCACCTATATCCATAATGTGTATGGTCTAACGGAAACCACTTCTCCTGCAACTCTTGTTCCACTCGGAATGAGGGCTCCGGTCGATCCATCTACTGGAGCTATTTCTATTGGTGTCCCTATACCAAGTCATGATGCCAGGGTGATGGATCTCGCCGATCCCGAGAAAGAACTCCCTCCCGGGGAGATAGGGGAGTTAGTATTTAAGGGACCTGGAATTGTTCCGGGATACTGGAACAAGCCCCAAGAGACTGCCCATGCCATTCGTGAAGGGTGGCTTTACACTGGAGATGTGGGAACCATGGATGAAAAAGGGTGGATCTATCTTCTGGATCGAAAGAAGGATATGATTATTGCATCAGGATTCAAGGTTTGGCCAAGGGAGGTAGAGGATGTGATCTATCTTCATCCTTCAGTGCGAGAAGTGGCTGTGGTAGGGGTTCCTGATCCTTATCGAGGAGAAACGGTGAAAGCCTTTGTGGCTTTGAAGGAGGGTTGGGAGGGAAAAGTCAAGGAAGAAGAGATCATCAACCATTGTAAGGAGCGAATGGCCGCCTATAAATATCCAAGGCAGATTGAATTTGTCAAAGAGATACCAAAAACCGCCACGGGTAAATTTTTAAGACGAGCATTTAAAGAATCTCGAAGTTAAAAACTTAATCCAATCCTCTATGGAGGGAGAAGAGAATGAAGAGAATCGTAACAAAAGAAGACTATCTCCAGAGTCTCAAAGATCTCCATCATGTCGTCTATTATAATGGAAAACGAGTGGAAGACATTACCGAACATCCTGGAATTCGACCCCACATTGATGCTGCCGCCCTCACCTACGAGCTTGCCCTTCGACCCGAATATGAAGAGTTAATGACCGCCACCTCTCATCTAACGGGTAAAAAGATCAATCGATTTACCCATATTCATCAAAGCGTAGACGATCTCATTAAAAAAGTTCAGATGCTAAGACTCCTTGGCCACGAAACCGGTTCCTGTTTTCAAAGGTGTGTGGGATTTGATGCCTTAAATGCGACCTATATGACTACCTATGACGTGGATCAGAAATATAAAACGGATTATTTCGAGCGGTTTAAAAAATATTTGCTCTATGTTCAGGAGAGTAATGTGATGGTGGTAGGAGGAATGACCGATCCTAAGGGTGATCGATCCCTTCCCCCCAGTAAGCAATCGGATCCAGACCTGTTTACCCATGTCGTCGAGCGTCGCTCTGATGGGATTATAATTAGGGGAGCAAAGGCCCATATGACTGGGGGAGTCAATTCTCATGAGATCCTCATTATGCCTACCCAAGCTATGCGAGAGGAGGACAAGGACTATGCTCTTGCCTGTGCCTTTCCTCTCAATACCCCGGGAGTGACTCTGATCTTCGGTCGTCAAACCAATGAGGAAAGAAAGTTTGAGGGAGGGATCGATGTTGGAAATCCATATGGCCTGGTAGGGGGAGAAGCCCTAATTGTATTTGACAATGTCTTTGTTCCATGGGAAAGGGTATTTCTCTGTGGTGAATATGACATGGCTGGACTCCTTGTGGAGAGATTTGCTACCCTCCATCGGCAAAATTATGGAGGCTGTAAGGGAGGCGTTTCTGATGTATTGATTGGTGCCACGGCTTTAGCGGCAGAATATCAGGGCATCGCCAATGCCTCCCATATTAGAGAGAAGTTGGCCGAAATGATTCATCTGGCCGAAACGATCTATTCGGGTTCAGTCGCCTGCTCGGCTATGGGATATAAAACCCCTTCCGGAGCCTATTATCCGGACCCTCTTCTGGCCAATACGACAAAGCATAATGTGACTCGACATATCTATGAGATTGCTCGCTTGGCCCATGATATTGCAGGAGGCATTGTAGCCACGATGCCATTTCAAGGGGATCTTGAAAGCAGCGAAGTAGGACGATATGTGAAAAAATATCTTGCAGGGGCTGAGGGCATTCCAGTGGAGGATCGGATGAAAATCATAAGGCTGATCGAGAATATGAGTGGAGGGACGGCCTTGGTCGAATCCATGCACGGTGCTGGATCTCCTCAAACTCAAAAAGTGATGTATGGAAGGTTAGGGAATCTTGAGCAGAAAAAACGCTGGGCCAAAAAGATTGTAGGTATTGAATAAATTTAAATTGACAACCGATGAAGAATTTGATACTTCAGTTAATTAATCAATACCAAAAACCTCTCTATGTTTAAATTGGAAATTGTGGGAGAAGAGCATTAAGGCAAAATCACCCTGACCAATTTAATGGATAATAATTAAAGAAAGGAGGGGAAAATGATGGCTAAAAAAATGACAAGAAGGAAATTTTTAAAGGACACGGTAGTAGGTGGAATTGCATTAGGGACAAGCTTAGGAAGTTACCGGATTACCTATGGGCAGGCTAAAAAACCCCCGGGCCCAATCAAAATCGGAGGCCAAGGGGCTATCTCAGGAGCCCATGCAGACTATGGCTGGCAGATGATGGCTGGAGCCACACTGGCCATTGAAGAAATCAATGCCAAAGGGGGAATCTTGAAACGGAAGTTAGAATTAAAGTTCATGGATGAAGAACTCAAACCTGCTACCGCTGTAAAGAATGCCAGATATCTGGTCACCGATTGGGGAGCCGATTTTCTTTTTGGAATAGACTCGAGTGGAAGTGCTATGGCAGTGGGTCCTGTTCTTCCAGAATTAGATCGCCTCTGTTTCTTCTGTCATGCGGCGACCCATCGATTGACGGAGGAATTAGTTGCCGGGAAAGGAATAAAACAGATATTTCGGATGGTAGCCCCTGTTTATCAAGATGCTCTCGCCGCCTGGGTCTTTAAAGATGCTCCAGAAATTAAACGGTGGGCTGGAATTAATTGCGATTATGAATATGGATATGTGGCATGGAATCTCTTCAAAGAGAATATTAGAAAGTTCCGTCCAGATGTGGAGTTTGTCGCAGCGGCGTGGGCCCCGTTTTGGACCATGGACTTCTCCTCTCATATTGCAGCCGTGATGGCTGAGAAACCCGATGCCATTTTTGCAACTCCTTGGGCTGGAGAGGGAGTGATGTTGTTACGGCAGGCACTCATGCTTGGGGTTTTTGACAAAATTCAAATTTGGTGGCAATGCATGGGAGGTTCGGTCGACCTTCTTGAAGGAATCTCTCGAGAGGTAGCAGCGGATAAATTTAAAGGCAAATTATGGGCAACGGCTCGTTATATCCATAACTATCCGGCAACTCCTGAAAATAAAACCTTCGTTGAGGCATTCCGAAAGAGGTGGGGGAAGTTCCCTAACTATTCGGCAGAGGCAAGCTACTCGACTATCTATGCCATTAAAATAGGAGCGGAAAAAGCAAAAAGTTTGGAAACCTCTAAAGTGGCAGAGGCATTGGAAGGAATGGAACTTAAAACACCCGCAGGACCTCGTTTAATTCGGAAAGAAGACCACCAGGCCATTTATACCGTCCCTGGAGGAAAAGTCGTTCATAGTCCGGATTATCCAATTCCTATTCTTGGAGATCTCAAAATCGTTCCGGCAAAAGAATATTTCCGTCATCCACCTTTTACCCCCGTAGCGGCGACAAAATAGATATGAAAAAAGGCGGATTGAGGATGGAGGGTAAGGGAGGATCGATCAACTCCCTAACCCTCACCTTATCTCCGTACCCTCTGATGAATAAGAGATGATAGAAAAATTACTCTTCCAAACGCTCATTGGTTTAAGTTTCTCAATGTATCTTTGGCTTTTAGCGGCTGGATTAACCTTAGTATTCGGTGTCCTGGGAGTCCTCAATTTTGCTCATGGTAGTCTTTTCATGTTAGGGGCATATGCCACTTTTACTTTTTACGGAAAGCTTGGTTTAAATTTCTGGCTTTCCATTTTCCTTAGCCTCCTTTGTGTCGGAGGGATTGGGGTGATTCTTGAATGTCTCTTCTTCCGTCGCATCTATCATATCGATCTCCCCTATCAATTAATTCTCACCTTCGGTTTTATCCTGATCTTCGATGATTTAGTAAAAATGGTTTGGGGGGGAGTGGCCATGATTCCTCCCATGCCTCGTTTTTTTGAAGGAAACTTTAATATTCTTGGACGGCCTTTTCCTTACTACAATGTATTTATCATCTGCGCTGGAATTGCGGTGGCCCTATTATTATGGATGATTCTCGAAAAGACATGGTGGGGAAGAATGATCCGGGCTTCGGCTTCCGATCGAGAAATGGCGAGTGCCATTGGAATCAATATCCCTATTCTTTTTACTAATGTGTTCGTTTTCGCTGCCATGCTTGCAGCCCTTGGAGGCGCCCTTGGAACTCCTGTCAGAGTGGTGGCACCGGGGATTGGAACGGCCATGATTATTCAGGCCTTCGTTATCACTGTCATTGGAGGTCTGGGTAATCTGAAAGGGGCTTTTGTAGGAGCCATTATTGTAGGAATTCTAACGTCTTATGGAATTCTCCTCTTTCCGATTTTTGAATTATTTATCATTTTCGTCGTGATGGCGATTGTTTTGATGGTTAAACCACAAGGCCTATTTGGAAAATAAATAAGCCCTGGATGAGGATGAAAAGGATAAAATTCTTTTTACTCTTAGCCCTTGTTATTTTCTTATTCTCCCTTCCTGCCTTTTCTGGAAAATACATTCTTTATATCACCATTCATATTCTCATTCTTTCCGTGTTTGCTTTAGGCTTCAATCTCCTTTTAGGCTATACAGGTTTGCTTTCATTCGGACAAGCTGGATTCTTCGCGATGGGAGCCTATGCCTGTGCAAAAATCCTTCTTATTTTCCCTTCTTTGTTGGTAGGAACAATGACTGGAATGATAGCTGGAGCTTTGTCTGCGTTTATTCTTGGATTCCTCTGTGTTCGACATACACGAATTTACTTTTCAATGTTGACCCTATCGTTCGGGATGATGATTTACTCTTTGGCATGGAAATGGCGTGAGGTTACAGGAGGAGATGATGGATTGGTTGGAATTCCGAGGGCCCCCTTTGAGATTCCAGGAGTATTCAGCATCAATATGAATCCTATGGGAAATTATTATTATTATGTATTGGTCATCTCTCTGGTCGCAATCTATCTCCTCTATAGACTCATTCACTCCCCCTTTGGTCTTACATTAAAAGGAATCCGAGAGAGTGAGAGTAGGGTGGCCTATGCGGGAATTTCGGTGCGTCATTATCGGCTTCTCTCATTTACCATTGCAGGATTATACGCAGGGCTGGCAGGTTCATTCCTCCCTCCTCTTGAAAATACGGTCACGCCACCCATTGCCCATTGGACCCATTCAGCCGAACCGGTGATGGTAACTCTCTTGGGGGGAATCCACACTTTTTCAGGTCCGATTGTGGGATCGGTCGTTTTCTACATCATCAAAGACATTATTGTGAGGTATACCCAATACTGGCTCATCTGGTTTGGTGCCATTATTGTGTTTTTAGTCTTGGTTTTTCGAGGAGGAATAGTCATCTTTTTAATAGAACGAATTTGGACTTTAATGAATCGGAGATAAAAATCTAAAACCTCATGCCAGTTCTTCTTAGAACAGAGAAGCTTAAAAAATATTTTGGTTTGGTAAGTGCCGCAGATCATATTGATCTTGAAATTGAAGAAGGGGTATTGACTTCAATTATCGGCCCAAATGGTGCAGGAAAAACCACTCTCATCAACCTTCTCACAGGAAATATTTTCCCTGATTCCGGTAAGGTCTTCTTTAAGGAAGAGGAGATTACGGATCTTCCCATCCATGAAAGGGTAAGGAAAGGGATCTGCCGATCTTTTCAGATCATGAATATTTTCCCCAAACTCACGGTATTCGAGAATGTCCTGATTCCAATTTTTGCTTTAATGAATAAAAGTCTAAGTTTTTATAAATTGATTGACGATCATTTGGATGCAAAGGAAAAGGCTGAACATTTGCTAAGCGAGATCGGTTTGATAGACAAAAGGAATTTAACCGCGGGAATCCTCTCTCACGGGGACCAACGCCTATTAGAAATCGGGTTAGCAATGGCCCCTGGACCAGAACTTTTATTTCTTGATGAGCCCACTGCTGGCATGAATCCTGTCGAACGAATAAAGGTTTTAGAAAACATCAGAAAATTGTCCGAAGAGAAAAGGTCAACTTTTGTGATTATAGAACACGATATGGATATCGTTTTTTCCCTTTCCGATCGAATTGTCGTTCTTCACCGAGGACAGATCATTGCCGATGGGACTCCAGAAGAGATCAAGAAGAATGAAGAGGTAAAAAAAGTCTATTTAGGGGAGGAAATTTTCTGGCAAAAGGGATAATGACGGAGAGAGACAACACCATTCTTGAAGTAGACCGGATCGATACGTTTTATGGGCAAAGCCATATCCTTCAGGGAATCTCCATTTCGATTAAAGAAGGAGAGGTAGTTTCTCTCCTTGGAAGAAATGGGGTTGGAAAGACTACTACCCTTCGTTCTATCATAGGGCTTACCCCCCCTCGCTCAGGGAAAATTATTTTTCAGGGTATCAATATTGTAGGGAAACCCCCTTATCAAATTTCTCGAATGGGAATGGGTTATGTTCCAGATGATCGGAGGATTTTCCCCGATCTTACACTTTATGAAAATTTAGAATTGGCACGTCGATTATCTGTAAAAGGTAAAATTCAATGGACTTTCGAAAAGATCTACAATCTGTTTCCTGTCTTCCCTGAATTGAAAGAGCGAAAAGGAACTCAACTCAGCGGTGGGGAACAAAAAATGTTAGCCATTGGTCGAGCGTTGATGAAAAACCCTGATCTCCTCCTTCTTGACGAGCCTTCCGAGGGTTTAGCCCCCCTCATTGTTCAAAATCTAATCGAAGTGATTTCCCAGATACGGAGAGAGGGAGTGACTATTCTCCTGGCCGATCAAAACCTTAGGTTCTGTAAAAACACCTCTGATCGAGGTTACATCCTTGAAAAAGGAAGAATCCAATATAGTAACTTGATGGAAGAAATCTGGCGAAATGATGAAATTATCAAAAAATACCTTGTTCTTTAAACAACGATCTCCTTCCCATCCATTTCAGATTGGTTGACCTCATACCTACTTTCTGTTAATCTTGATGCGAATTAATAAAAAATACGTATCCATCTCAAGTCTATATGAAACTCCTTTCGTTAAGGATTTCCCTTTTGATTATGGGGGGGAGTGGAATCATAGCTCAGGTCCTCCTTTTACGAGAGCTCCTTATCTCGTTTTTAGGAAATGAACTTACCCTTGGAGTCATTCTGGCTAATTGGTTGATCATAGAGGCCCTTGGTTCTTTTCTATTGGGTAAAACGGTTGAGAGGGTTAAAAATAAATTAGAGACCTATGTTTTTTTTCAACTCATTTTTTCTTTGGCCTTTCCTCTCTCTATCTATCTCTGTCGGATATTCAAAAACCTGCTCATGGTGACTCCCGGCGAGGGACTGGGTTTTCTACCCGTCCTCTATTCTTCTGCTCTTATTCTTCTCCCTGTGGCTTTCTTCCACGGTGCCCTCTTCACCTATGGGTGTAAACTCTATGCTCAATATTCAGAACAAGCAGCGCCCTCCATTGGTAAAGTCTATCTATTCGAAACCATAGGCTCTATTACGGGTGGTCTTCTTTTCACCTTCATTCTTATTCAGTATTTCAATTCCTTCGAGGCGGCCTTTATGGTCTCCCTTGCCAATTCGGCAATCTCGAGCCTTCTTCTGTGGCCGGAGAGATTCTCATGGGCTTCCCTCAGAAAAGGGTTTTGGATCATCTCCTCCCTCTATACTCTACTCTTCCTTTATCTCCTGTTGACCCCCCTTAAGGATAAGATCCATCAACTTTCTATCCAGCAGCAATGGAAAGGACTTGGAGTCATTCATTATGAAAACTCTATTTATGGAAATATCACAATTACCAAGAAGGGAGAACAGTTCACCTTCTTTACAGACGGAAGTCCATCCATTACCACCCCTATTCCTGATATTGCTTCTATTGAAGAGTTTGTTCACTTTCCTATGCTCTTTCATGAAAGGCCAGAATCAGTTTTGATACTAAGTGGAGGGGCAGGAGGGATGATCCATGAAATTCTGAAGCATCCTGTGAAACACGTAGATTATGTGGAACTCGACCCCCTTCTTCTGAAATTAATCAAGAAATTTCCGACCCCCTTGACCGAATCGGAACTCTCTGATCCCAGAGTGAAGGTCCACTATATGGATGGCCGTTTTTTCACCAAAAAAACTAAAGAACGTTTTGATCTCATCTTTATTGGTCTTGAGGCTCCTCAGGAGCTTCAAACGAACAGGCTCTTCTCGTCTGAATTCTTTGAGATGACCAAGAGGAAGATGAATCCTGCTGGAATTCTTGCCCTTACTCTTCCCGGTTCTCTCACCTATATCAGTCCGGAGCTAAAAAATTTAAATGGATGCATCTTAGATACCCTTAAGCGCAATTATTTATTTGTGAGAGTCATTCCAGGGGATACCAATCTTATCCTTGCCTCAGACTCAGAGGCCATTGAAAAAATAATGGCTGATGAAATATCCCAACGACTTCGAGAGAAAAATATCTCAACTCACCTATTGACTAAAAGCTATATCGAGTATCGCCTCCATCCGAGATGGCTAAACTGGTTCAATAAATCGATGGAAGGAAGAAAGACCTCTCTTAACTCTGATTTCAGGCCTATAGGAGTTTATTTTAATCTCTCCTATTGGAATGCCCTCTTCTCTCCTTATCTCATAGGGATATTTAGATGGTTTGAGCATATAAATTTTTTATCCCTCTTTCTGCTCCTCCTCATGATCACCCTTATCCTTTCAGCCTCCTTTCTGAAGAAACCCAAAATCTCCAAATTCTCCATCCCCTATGCCATCTTTGCTTCAGGAATCGCTGATATGATGCTTGATCTTGCCATCATTCTCACCTTTCAAGTCCTATATGGCTATCTCTATTTCCAAATTGGTCTTCTCATCACCGTGTTTATGATTGGAATTGCCTTGAGCAGTTTCTATATCACCCGGCGGCTCGACCAAATTGAAAGGCCTGATCGCCTCTTTTTAATGACCGAAATCCTATTTATCATCTTTTCCCTCATTCTCCCTTTCGCTCTCATTCTGCCTTCTTTTCATCTTGAAAAACCTTTGGTTTATGAAGCTCTTTATGGGAGTTTCCTCACGATGTCTTTTATCTGTGGCATGCTGGTGGGTCTTCAGTTTCCATTGGCAACAAAGATTTATCTTATAGCCTATTCAAATGAAATTCGGATAGGACCAACGGCGGGCCTTCTTTACGGAGCCGATCTCTTCGGGGGCTTCTGGGGAGCCCTTTTTGGAGGCGTTCTCTTCTTTCCCATTTTGGGATTAAAAGAATCCTGTTTCATCATGGCTATTCTTAAATTGAGCAGTCTTTCCCTCTTTGTAATCTATCTGGTTAACCTCAAAAAGTCTGCTTTTAGGGGATAAGGATGATGGAACTCGTGCCGGAATCAGAGATTGAAAAACGAATTCATAAATTTCAGGAAGAGCTTCAGAGGAAAGGTCTGGGTGGAGCCCTCATTCTTAAAAACGTAAATCTCTTTTACTTTTCGGGGACAATTCAATCTTCTGCCCTTTTCATTCCAAAAGAGAAAGATCCAATATTGATGGTCTTTAAGGCCATTGAGAGAGTAAAACAGGAGTCCCCTCTAAAAAATATTATTCCTGTTAAAGGAAGAGGTCAGATAAGAAAGGTTTTAAGAGACTTTGAACTCCATCCCCAAAAGATAGGTCTTGAGATGGATTCCCTTCCTGTCAATCTATTTTTAAGATACCAGCAAATCTTTCCAGAATTTGAATGGGTGGATATATCCGAAATAATTCTAAGGCTTAGAATGATTAAAACACCTTACGAAGTAGAACAGATTCGAAAAGCAGCCCAAATCCTCCACCATGGATATATGAAGATTAAAGAGTTTATTAAAGAAGGGATGACAGAGCTTGAGGTGGACGGGTATCTTGCCTTTCTCGCTCGTCGTGAAGGCCATATGGGAGTCCTAAGGATGCGTTCATGGAATCAAGAGATGACCCATGCCCATGTCCTTTCCGGAGAGAATGGCGCTGTCGTGTCTTTTCTTGATAGTCCCCACGGAGGCCCTGGAAACACTCCTGCGATGGCTCAGGGAGCAAGCTTCCGCAAAATTGGTAGAAATGAACCGATCGGGATTGATTATGGGGTAGGAGTAAATGGATACGTAGCTGACCAGTTCCGAACTTTAGTGATAGGGGATCTCGAGGACGAACTCAAAAATGCCCATGAACTATCGGTAGAACTCCATCACCTTTTTTTGAAAGAGGCTAAACCTGGAGTCCCCTGTTCCGATCTCTACCACCATCTTTTAAGAAAGGTTCAAGGAACGGGCCTGGGAGGTTACTTTAATGGCTGCGGAGAAGGGAAGGCTAAATTTGTTGGTCATGGATTGGGTTTAGAAATCGATGAATACCCGATCCTTGCCCCTCGATTTAATCAGATCCTTCAATCCGGAATGGTGATCGCTTTGGAACCGATGTTTGTCTTTCCTGAAAAAGGAATCGTAGGTTTGGAAGATGACTATCTTGTCACCGATAACGGAATTGAAAGACTTACCATTACTGAACAAAAAATAATCAGGTTATAATGCCTTAAAATGGGTATATTTTTATGGTTCTATTTTACTCCCTAATAAACCCAAAAACTTACGCATCCACTCCGGGTGGCCTGGCCATGCGGCTGCGGTAACCAAATTTCCGTCTACATAGGCATTGGAAAAGGTTTCGTTGACTTCCGCCCATTTTGCTCCTGCCCGAATCAAATCAGGCTTGACCGCTGGATAGGCGGTGCAGAGCTTTCCTTCGACGACTCCCGCTGCAATTAATACCTGCTGTCCATGACAGATGGAGGCAATGGGTTTATTAGCTTTTGCAAAATGCCGAACGATCTCTAACACCCTTTCATTTAAACGAATATATTCTGGAGCTCGCCCTCCAGGAATGACCAGCCCATCATAGTCCTCTGGTTGGATTTCATCAAAGGTGGCATTGAGGAGAAAATTATGTCCCCGCTTCTCACTGTAGGTCTGGTCTCCTTCAAAATCATGGACCGCCGTCCGAACGGTCTCACCAGCCTTCTTCCCCGGACACACGGCATGAACGGTGTGTCCCACCATGGTTAACATCTGAAAAGGAACCATGACCTCGTAATCTTCCACATAATCCCCTACCAACATCAGAATCTTTTTTGGAGCCATATGCCTCCTCCTTTCATTGAAAAAGATATTTTTAATCCCTTTATTAAATTAAAATCGAATCTCAGCTCCTCGGTCCAACAATAGCATCCTATGGATAAAGGCCAGGCTTACCTGCCGCTATGAAGCACAACGAAACGACGGTCAGGTGGAGCGCCGTGTTAGACGAAGTTCAGGCGGTCTCGAATTGCAAACTTTTTAGCATCTCAATTGGGACACGCTTACTCAAGCCCAGGATTTCAATTCCCACTACGTTGTCATTCGCGTCGTAGTCAAGAATCACACCTGGTTTAATCTCCTCGGACTCGACAATTGCCGCCTCATTGAGTCGAAAATATAAAGCATCATTCTTGTGATCCACCTTCAGTTTCATTGCGACCTCCTTATTCTGCGGTCAAAGAAGACCGTTACAATTCGCTGCGGACTGACATCGGGATTCACCACAACACGTAAGAATCGCCCCTCATACTGGTCAATAGCTTTTATATAGTGAACTGTTCCATCTGTTCTTTTCTCTTAGGGTTTTCCATGGCTAATTTTACCCAGTCCTCTCGAATAACAAGGACGTTCCTGAAATATTAACTTACTTAAAACCCTTTCTCTAACTACTTTTTGTTGATGAATACCGCTGGATCAAAAAGA
>Ga0209102_1001361_pt1 | contig 12901 bp, 13 predicted proteins | sample ConPoolayeHmetaG_FD_185483 | JGI IMG/M metagenome (GOLD analysis project Ga0209102, IMG submission 185483) | Hot spring microbial mat communities from California, USA to study Microbial Dark Matter (Phase II) - Cone Pool mat layer H metaG... ... | reverse complement strand
TTATCCAAATGGCTCGTAGGATAAGAGCTTGTTCCTTGTCGAATTTAATCCGCAGTTTAAGGATCTAATGCCTCCCAACCCCCTTTTACCTCTTCCCGCTCTTACCGTAACTCCCCCTTTCCCCCTCTTAAATTAAGAGGGGGGAAAAAGAGGTGTTAACTAAAGAGGAGGAAAAAGGAAGTGTTACCATAAAAGGTGGGAAAGGGGATGTTATTAATGCGAGCATAAAATAAACGACATCTTAATGCGTGGTTCGGCAAGCCCCAAGGGCTTGCCCTACGAGAAATTTAAAAAACCTCAAACGTAGGGCAAAGGCTTGTCCCTTGCCGCATTTAGTTTTATTTCTTATGTGTAATTACGACCCAATTTCATTTGGAAAACTCGATAAAGCCAGACCACGGAGTAAGATAAGAGTGATAACTGTAAATATTTAATTGCTCCGATTAATAACTTAGAAGAGAGAAAAGGGGATGTTAAGGTAAGAGAAGATTGGCGGAGAAAGGCGAGGTGATAGACGACCCAAATTTTCAGAAAAATATTTGTTTCTTAGCAGTGAATATGGTAAAAGAAAAAATGTTCAAATAAAAATAGAAGAGGAGGTTGGTATGTTCTACGAAGTTAAAGTTCCTGAACCGAGACCAGGAGCGAAAGTAATCTCTGCGCTGGTAATTCTCAATCCTGCGGAATCCAGGAGACTGCTGGCCAAAGCAACTGTGGCTCTTCCAGAAGTGCAGAAGGCCATGAAGAAAGGCATGATCATCATTGGCCGAGGAATTACCAACGCTTATGTAACTGAGGAGTTGTTAAAGACGACTATTGAGCCGAAAGCAGGTCAGACTGTTGGCTTAATTGCTCGAGGTTTTGCTAATTCTCATGCCGGCCCCCCGCCTTGCACTTGGCACGTGATCAGGGATGGGAAAGTGGTCGAAGGCGCTGACTCCAACGTGGAAATCCTTAATTTTGGTCCGGATGATGTTTTTATCAAAGGCGCTAATGCTATTGATCCACAAGGCAATGCCGGAATTTGGGCCTCTGGGATGAAAGGAGGAACGATTGGCATGTGTTGGCCAATAGTGACTCCGCGAGGAGCTCATCTTATTCAACCCGTAGGCTTGGAAAAAATGGTCGCTTCCGTTCACGAAGCGGCTCTCCATTCGGGGATTTACCATTTCAAATTGAGCATGGGTTTGCCAGGAAGGATTATGCCCATAACTACAAGCAAGGTGGTTACAGAGATTCAGGCTTTTGCCATTCTTGCCGGAGTGAAGGCTTATCATATCGCCTCTGGAGGAGTGGGGGGCTCGGAGGGCGCCGTAGCGCTCGCTTTAGAAGGCGAAGAAGAAAAAGTAATTCAGGCTTTTGAATTGGCTAAGTCCGTGAAAGGTGAGCCGCCGGTCACTTTGCCTGACCAATATAAAGTAAGTTCTCCAGCTGATTATAATTATGATGCGATGGCCCAGCATGCGACCTTAGGGGGATTATAATCTTACATGCCGCCCGTCAATTCCTCTCTCCCATGAGGCTTTGGCGCCATCTCCTGCTCGTCATAGCGAGCGCCCCCGCGCTTGCAGCGGGGGCGCGTGGCCATCGCTTTAATTAGAGTAAATTATGAGATTACTTCCATCACTACGCTTCCTCGTAATGACGTGACGGCCCAGCCTCCATGAGGATAAGAGCGGGAAAGGGCAATAAAAGCTATGCAGAAAAATACTCTAAAATACTTTTTTGAACCGGAAAGTGTAGCTATTATCGGGGCCTCTAAGACTCCCGGAAAGGCTGGAAATGAGATTTTAAAGAATTTACTGGCCAATGAATTTAGGGGGAAGATTTATCCCGTAAATCCAACGGAAGAGGAGATTATGGGGTTTAAATCTTTCCCTTCAGTAAAAGAAATAAAAGAAAAAATTGATTTAGCTGTTTTTATCGTTCCTGCCGAAAAGACTCTTGAGCCATTGCGGGAATGTGCGGAGAAAAAGGTGCCTGCAGTAGTTATTTCCTCAGGGGGATACGCTGAAGTTGGCGAAGCCGGAGCAAAGTTGCAGGAGCAGATTCTCAAAATCGCCAAGGGCGCGGGTATGAGAATAATCGGGCCCAATACCAGTGGAATAACCAGCACGCCGGCCAAACTAACCACCACATTTTTCCCATTAGGGAAAATTCGGCGCGGCCCAATCAGTTACATTGCCCAAACAGGAAACTTTGCCACCCATACTATGAAATGGATTTTGACGGCCGAGAATTTTGGCGTGGCCCGAGTTGCCGGCTTGGGCAACAAAATAGATGTGGATGATGCGGACATTTTAGAATATTTGGGAGATGATCCCGAAACCAAAGCCGTATTAATGTATGTAGAGGGATTCAAAGATGCCCGCCGTTTTTTAATGATGGCTAAAGAGGTTACCAAGAAGAAACCGGTAATCGTCCTTAAAGGAGGAAAAACGAAGGCCGGAGCTGCCAGAGCTTTTACCCATACTGCTTCTTTGGCTGGTGATGAAAAAGTTATCGCCGGCGCTTTCCAACAGGCTGGCTTATTGCAAGTAAAAAGGTATGCAGATTTAATCAATGTGGGCAAATATATTGCTTTTCAACCAATACCCAGGGGGAGAAATGTTTGCGCCTTAGCTCCTTCTGGAGCTTTAGGAGTGGTTATTGCTGATGCTTGTGAAACTGCGGGATTAAAAATGATGGCCTTTTCCTCAGAGACAGAAAGAAAATTAAGAGAAATTAGTGCTTCTTGGGTGAAAATATCCAATCCCGTAGATATGTCGGCCGTAACACCTATCCTTGGGCGAGTTAAAGCATATGAAGCTGTGCTGGAAATTCTTTTGCGCGAAGATAAAAGCGATATTATTGTCCCCATCCTTTTGGCCGCCCCTGATATACCTATAGAAGAATACAGTTTTTTACCAGAATTAACTTCCCGCTATCCCCAGAAGGCAATTCTTATAAGTTTTACAGGCGACAAATCGACGTATGAAAAAATGCGTACTTATCTGGAAGAAAAATCCCTGCCCGTGTTCTATCCCTTGGAAGATATTTTCGAAGTCCTGAGTGTCCTCTGTCAGGGCGTCAAATAAATAAGAATTTAAACAGCCTGCCTAAATTATGTCAGATATTTTTTTAAAAACAACCCCCGCTTTTAATCTAAAGACTTTTAAGGGCTTATTATCAATAGTAATTTTTTGCGATTAATTTTGGCACAAAGATTGCCATTAAAAAAATGGGAACTTTGCTTTTCCCAAAAAATAAAATCAAAGTAAGCGGGGGTGAAGTATGGAGGGGAATTCATTTTTAAAAGTAATCCCAATACCCAAGTTGCCAGTAACCAAGGCCAAACCCGAGTCTGATCCCCTTTTTCGTTTTTCTCATGTAATCCTGAATTTAACCTCCCGGGCTCTTGATTGCTTGGAAAAGCTTGCCCAAAAAGAAATGGAGAAGAAGTCCCCATCTGTTAAAATCCTCGAAGAATATTATCTTCTTCATCATTACCTTATTTTCATTAAAAGACTATGCTTAGAGAAAACAGTTTAAAATAAAAGTGAGGATTGCTCATATTTCTTCTGGGCGAAAATTTCTTGGGTCAAAATGGCCAAAAACGCCATTTTAAAAGATTCATGGTAAATATTGGATGATTACTCCTTTTTTTAAAAGATTTTGGATTTCTTCTGAGCTATAGCCGAATTCCTTTAAAATCTCAACACTATGTTCCCCTATTAAAGGGGGACGGCGACGAATTTGCGGCAAAAGGCCATCGGCAAAAATAGGAGTTTTGATTATTTTTACTTTGCCTTTTTGAGGGTACTCGCATTCTGCTATTATTTGGCGGTGGATTACCTGCGGATCTTGCATAATTTCATCAATGTTCATTAACCGACCGCAGGGAACATTGGCCTTTACCAAAATCGTTTCCAACTCCTGGCTTTTATATTGTTTTGTAATTTTAGTTATTTCTGAAGCCAATTGAGCTCGCCCTTGGCAGCGGCCATCGAGAGTAGAAAATCTTGGGTCTTCATAAAGTTGTTTTAAGTTTAATGCCTGACAGAGATTTTTCCACATTTCATTAGTGGTAACAGCAATGTAAATATATCCGTCTTTAGTTTCAAAAGCTTGATATGGTGCTGCGGCTAAATAGCCAGATCCCATGCGTTGGGGAAGTTCGCCGGTCATGGAATACATGGCAAAAAATTGCCCCATTTGCATGACGGCCACATCTAAAAGAGCGATATCAAAATGTTTTCCTTTTCCTGTCTTCTGCCGGTCAAGTAGGGCTAAAGCAATAGCATAGGCCATATGATTTCCTACTAAATAATCAACCATGGTGGGTAAAACTCTTACAGGAGGACGATCAGGTTCGCCAGTATTAATCATTATCCCCGACATAGCTTGGGCAACAGGATCATAGCCCGGACGCTCGCGGTAAGGACCAGTTTGTCCGAATCCAGAGATGGAGCAGTAAATGATTTGCGGATTTTCTTTAATAACTTTATCATAGTCTAAGTTCAGTTTGGCCATGGTCCCGGGAGAAAAATTTTCCAGAAGGACATCGGCTTTTTTGATAATGCACATGACAGCTTCATAACCTTCTTCGGCTTTCAAATTAATAGCTATGCTCCGCTTATTCCGATTAAAATTAAGAAAAGCAGAACCTTTGGTTGTCTGGCGCCAAAAATCGCCGGTTAGGGGTTCGATTTTGATGACATCTGCTCCCATGTCAGCCAACAACATAGAGCAGGCTGGCCCAGCAATTACTTGCGTAAAATCCGCTACCGTAATCCCTTGCAAAGGCTGCCACGAGCTATTTTTATTTTCCATTTTTCCCTCCGCTATTTAAAATTTAATTAAAATAGCCCAAAGGATTCAGAAAACCTTAAAATATTTTTAATCTCCCCTAACCCCTCTTTAGAAAAGAGGGGGGAAATTTGGTATATCAAAAAAGTTCCTCTTATAAAAACTTACTCTCCAGGGCCCCGATAGATGCAAAATGATTCTCATAAAAAATAAATTTATAGTCAAGGAATTTTATTGAGATCTCTGGCAAACAGACTTTTCTATCACTTCCGCACAAACGGGAGTCCAGAAATGCCTTGAAAATAATGGTTTCCTGCTTCCGCAGAAATAACGGAATTACATCCCGAGAGACTTTTTCAGAAATCTCTTATTCTAAAAATGGTAGGGGGTTGCCTTTGCGGTAGACTAAGGCTTGGCAGGAAGCAATGAGCTGATTTTTTTCATCATAAATCTTGATATCGTAATTGGCCGTTTTATTAGTGCGATAGAATTCTTTGGCCTCGGCTATGAGTTTGCTTCCCAAAGGAGGGGAGGAGATATAAGTAATATTCATGTTTAAAGCGACCGCCATAGTTCCATGAGAGTTGGAAGCTGTTTCAAAAGCTTCATCAATCAAGGCGAATAATGCTCCCCCATGAGCCATACCAAAGATATTTTGCATCTCAGAAGAAAAAACCATTTCCACTTTGGAGTAGCCTTCATCCAGGTCGACCAATTTTAACCCAAATTTTTGGGCAAAAGGTTCTTTTTCCACTTGGCGGTATATGGCTTGTTTTATTTTTTCATTCATCTTGGCTCATCTCCTTTAGCTTTTCTAAAGCTTTCGCGGCTAATTGAGCCGAATATTTATTCCATTCCCGCTCTTCTTGAGGCGAAATAAGGCGCATATGAAACTGGCAAGTTTTGGCGCCTTTAGGAATTATCTGGGTAAATTGGGCATCTACGGCGATGCCGGTCTTCTCTTGAAAAGATTCTAATAATCCTTGGACAATATAACGCTGAACGCGACAGTCAAATGCCTGGTAGTGATCTTGATGGGGACACCAAAGCACATCGCATAGGCATTCCTGATCATTTATAATGAGGGAAATTTCTGGAGATGCCCAAATTTCTTCGTTGATATAAGTGACAAATTTGGAGACGACCTCTATGTTCTTAATGTGCGGAAGTGGAACAAAATCTCTTAATACTTCTTGGCCAATTTCGCGTCCCAATTCTATGAGGACTTGATTTATTACTTTTTGGCCAGGGGCACCCAAGTTTTTTTCCACAGCTTTTAACGCTCGAATTAGGGCCAAGGACATCATCTGCCCCCATTTGAATAAGCGAGCCGGGTCATAATCTTTATCACTCAAAGCCATTTCCCGCATCTTCTTAATAGAAGCAGCAAAATGGCGGTTAAACGTAATTTGGCCTCTGCGCCATTTTTGGTCCTCAATCTGGATGTTCTCCATTTCGTTCCCTCCGGCCGATTTTGGCGAATAACCCTTTCCTCTCGCATAGGGAGAGTCGATAAGAGTCGGAACGACTGTCATACTGACACCCGACCACGGGGGGAAGTGCAGGGGTTAAGTATAAATATTAAATTATTTGTCTTCTCTTAATTTTTGAATGAGGCGGAAAGTTTCTTCGTATATGCGATCTCTTGGCCCAATAGCCACCAATTCAATTTCTCTGATGTTCCTAATCCTATATATGATTCTGAAGGAACTTACCCGCATACTTCTTAAGCCAGCAAGCTCACCAATCAGTGCCTTGCCTGAATATGGATCAGCGATGATCATTTCTAAGGAGGCCCGAATTTTCTTTTTTAAGTCAGGATGCATTTTTCGGAGTAGATGGTGAATTTCTCGGGGAACGATGAGTTTTGTCATCGGCGAACCATCATCAAAAATTTTTATCCAAAGAGCTCTTCAAGGTTGTACATTTTAGCCTTCTTAGTTTTTAAGGCACGAAGTCCCTTTTTAATTTCTTTCATCAAATTTTGATCAGAACGAACAGCCACAGTCTCTTTAAGGCTCTCATACTCATCTGGGCTTACTAAAAAAGCAGCCGGCCGGCCATTTTTAGTAATCATTATCTCCTCATTTGTGGCGTTGAGAGCTTCAATCAGCCCGCTTAATTTCATCTTAGCCTCGGAGACAGATAAGGTCTTCATTTTTTGACCTCCTTTTTAGTTGACTATAATTTAGTTTATGTTAGCAAAAGGGAAAATTGTTTGTCAATTGAATGCTTGCCTGGGCAAGAAGAACCTATCTTGACTTTTTACCCCCCCTTTTATAGAATCCGATCAAGATCAAGGGGGCAATAATCAAATTAATTTCTGAAATTTTTTAGCCATTAAATATAAGAAGAGGGGTGTCATCATGCCATATTGGTTTGAAAATCCAACTTTGAAAGCATTAGTTCCCTTGGCGCTCTCTACGTCGATTAAAGGACTAACGACTATTTTCCGTACTCCGAAAATATTCAGTGGCTCGAATGTATTGCCAGAGGGGCCAGTAGTGGGACCGTCTACCATGGATTCCTTATCTTTGCACTGCCCGCGGAAAAGAGCATTTGTGGTCACAGATGAATTTAGCCAACGCCATGCCGCTAAAGTGGTGCGCTTCTTGGAATCTGGAGGTTTTACATCAATGACTTGGCCGCGCTGCCAGCCTGAAGCTCCTCTGGAAGTGGTCATGGAATGTGCTCAGGCAATTAAGAGTTTTGAGCCCGATTTAATTATTGCCGTAGGCGGCGGCTCGGTTATGGATTCAGCCAAAGGCGCCTGGATTATTTATGAACGGCCGGATATTAATGATTTACGGATGATTTCACCTTTGGATAAATTGAATTTGCGCCGCAAAGCCCTTTTAGCTGCCGTGCCCACAACTGCGGGCACAGGCTCAGAATGTACAGGAGCAGCAGTGCTCCATGATATGAGTGTTCATCGCAAAATCCCCATTGCGCATGATGAATTAGTCCCGGATTTTGCCATATTGGTGCCGGAATTTACTATGACCATGCCGCCCAAACTCACTGTCGGAACAGGGCTGGATGTTTTAGCCCACGCCATGGACGCAGTAACCACCCCCGCAGGAAATGAGTTTACGGAGCCATTAGCGTTAAAGGCAATTGCTATGGTTTTTCAATGGCTTCCCCGGGCCTACCAAGACGGGCAGAATAGGGAAGCACGCCACAGGATGTTGGTGGCGGCGAGCATTGCTGGTATAGCTTTTGGTATGAGTGGCTGTCATTTAACACACAGTCTTGGCCATTCTTTAGGTGCGGTTTTCAACATCCATCACGGCCTGGCCGTGGGCTTTTTTATTCCTTACGTCTTACAATTTTGTCAGAGAGTAACTGATAAACACATGTTGATATGTAAAACTTTGGATATTCCAGGGCAGGATGCCGCCGCGGGGTTGGGAAAATTAGTGGGGCAAGTGCGTACTTTTTTCACCAGTTTAAATGTCCCTTTGAGCTTGCGAGAAATGGGGATTTCTGAGCCAGATTTAGAAAGTAAAATGGATAAATTAGTCCAATATGCCTATGAAGATGTGGATTGTTATTTGAGTCCGAGGCCAATAACTGCCGGTCAGTGTGCCAAGATATTCCAATATGCTTTCGCGGGGCGAGATATTGATTTTTAAAGGGAGGAGGGAATAATGAAAGGATGCTACGGTCGGATTTGGGAGGTTGATTTAGCGAGTGGCCAGGTGATGGAATTAACTTTGTCTGCTGAATTCATGCAGAAATTCATCGGGGGAGCTACTTTGGCCGCTGCTTTGATTTATGAAAATTTCGATAAAGGAAAGGATCTGCTCGCTCCGGAAAAACCATTGGTATTTGCTGTTGGCCCTTTGACGGGCACGCCCCTGCCCATGGTTAGCAGATATGCCGTAGGAGGTATTTCCCCTTTGACTGGTTTTTGGGGGGAGGCGACAAGTGGCGGTCAGTTTCCTTTTCGATTGAAAGGCGCGGGATGCGATGGCCTGTTAATCAAAGGAAAGGCTGAACATCCAGTTTACCTTTATGTGCATGAAGGGAAAATAGAGATCAAAAGGGCCACTCATTTATGGGGCAAAGATATATACCAGACTCAGAAATTAATTAAAGAAGAGCTCAAAGATGAATTGGTCAGCGTGGCTTGTATCGGTACGGCAGGTGAGAAAGGCATTAAATACGCAGGTATCATGAACGATAGCGGGCGAGCTGCGGGCCGTTGTGGTTTGGGCGCTTTGATGGGCTCAAAGAATCTGAAGGCTATAGCGGCTTCCGGAAACTGGCGACCGGAACTACACGATCCGGAAAAAGTAAGAGAGCTGGCCAAAAAGGCCGTGGCCCAAATAAACGGGCATTTAGTTTCCGTGGCCTTTCGGGAATACGGGACGATGATGTATATGGACATGGCCATGATTTTAGGAGATGCGCCAACGAAATATTTTACCAAGTCGGTATTCCCCGTTTCCAAAGTAACCGGGCAGGCTCTGCGCCAGGCCTATACGGTTCATAACTACGCCTGTATGGGATGTCCCATCGGGTGCGGGCGGAAATTAACTGACTTTAGGCCAAAGCTTGCTATAGATGGTCCTGAATACGAGACGGCTGTGGCCTTTGGGCCTTTATGCTTAAATACGGATTTGGATGCTATTATCCGAGCCAATCACCTTTGTAATGCTCAGGGCTTAGATACTATTTCCACTGGAGTTTGTATTGCCTATGCTTTTTATTTATATGGCTTAGGAGTCTTATCGGTCAAGCAAGTTGGTTTGGAGTTGAAATGGGGAGACGGAGAGGCGATCGTAAAACTTATTGAGAAAATCTTAGCTCAGGAAGGTATTGGCCAAGTTCTCTCCCAGGGTGTGTTAGCAATAGCCAAAGAGTTTGGCCGTGATGAGGAGGAAGCGGCCCAGGTAAAGGGCTTGGAGATGCCGATGCATGACCCCCGCGCTTTTCATGGTATGGCTCTTTCTTATGCCACCGGTCCTCGCGGAGCTTGCCATTTGAAAGGTGATTTTTATAATGTAGATTTAGGAAATTTAGTGGCCGAATATATGATCTTACCCGGAGAGAGGTTATCTTCTTTGGGAAAGAGCGAGGCAGTGGCAAAATATCAAAGTTGGAAAGAGCTTTTCGACACGCTCACGCTTTGCAAGTTTGCTCCCCTAACACCTACGCAGGTTAGTGAAATGCTGCAAGCTATTACTGGATGGGATTATGGTCCGGCAGAGTTGCTGATCGCTGGAGATCGCTCGATCAATTTAAAACGAATAATAAGCAATAAATTGGGTTTAGGCAGGCAGCATGATAAGTTACCACGCATTTGTTCGGCAGCTTTGGATGAAGGGTCAACGGCCGGGATTGAACCAGATATGGCCAAAATGCTAAAAGAATATTATCATTTTAGAGGATGGGATTGGGAGACAGGATGGCCCAAAAAGGATAAACTTTTAGAGTTGGGGCTGGATAAAGCCGCGGCGGAAATGTATCCTTAAAATGAAAGTAAAAGTTTCGTTTCAAGGTATACTATCTGAATGGGCCGGTAAGCAAAAGGTCGAGGTTGATCTTCCGGAGGAGGGAAAATTTGGCGATTTATTATCTGAGCTGAAAAGACTTTTGGGAACAAGAATGCCTCCTCAAGTTTGGCATGGAGAAAAGAAGGATATGAACCCATCGGTTTGGGCCATGCGGGGCCAAGAAAGACTTGTTGACCCGGAGGCCCCCCTTAAAGATGGAGAAGAAATAATTTTTATATTAGGTATAGCAGGTGGTTAATGGCAAGATAGAAAAAAATCTTAGAAAGGAGGAACCTTAATTTGTCAAAAAGAATAAAGAAGATAGTGATTTGGTATATGGTGGGGATTATGTTTCTTTTGGGGGTGACCCCCAGGATCGAAGCAGGCTTTGCGCCTTCCGAAACGATTAATTTACCCATGGCCGAAAGAATGACGGATTTGAAGAAGATCCAAAAAGTCTTGCAAACAAAGATGGTCAAGGAAAGGTTAAAACAATTAGGTTTTACTGAGGAGAGCATCCAGAATCGCTTACAACAATTAAGCGATGAACAGCTCCATCAATTTGCCCTGAAGTTAGATGAACTTGCGGTTGGGGGTAATGGAGAAGTGGTTATTTCTCTTTTCGTCATTGCTATCCTTATTGTTATTTTGATTTATCTTTTAGGCCACAGGATTGTGATAAAGAAAGGATAAACCTTTAATCGAAGGGGAGCTCCTTTTCTAAAGGGGCTCCCCCTTAATTAATATCCTAATTTTTTCTCTACATCGAAGAGAGCCCGATCTATTGCTTGCAGTCCTTCTTCAATTTCTCGACGAGTTATAGTGAGCGGAGGGGAAAATTCCAAAGCATTATTGCCCATGCCGCGGATGATTACGCCATGATCCCTACCCGCCAAAGCCAATTGACCAAGTACGTTAGTTTGAGAAGGAAAGGGAGTTTTTGTTTTTTTATCTTGAACAATCTCCAAGGCGCACCATAGTCCTAAACCCCGGGCTTCTCCGACAGTAGGATGTTTCGTCAAATCTTTCAGGCCCTCCAGAAAAATTTTGCCCATAGCCGCAGCATTAGCTACCAGGTTTTCTTTTTCAATGATTTCAATACTGGTTAGAGCGGCGGCACAGCAAACGGGGTGATTGCCGTAAGTGTGTAAATGCAGAAAGGTGGGAATATTTTCAGCGATCTTGGCAGTGGTGGCAGTAGCTCCTAACGGAGCGTACCCGCTGGTAATTTGTTTGGCCATAGTCATTATATCAGGCTTTATATTATAATGCTCAGCCGCAAACATTTTGCCCGTTCGTCCAAAGCCCACAATTACCTCATCAATAATTAAAAGCACACCATATTTATCGCAAATTTGCCTGATTTTATCAAAGTAACCATCTGGAGGCGGCAAAGCTCCGACTCCTTGCATCACTGTTTCGGCGATGAAAGCTGCTACCAGGTCTGGTCCTTCAAATTGAATTAAAGAATCGAGGGCATCAGCGCAGGCTAAGTCACAAGCCGGAAACGAAAGATTTAAAGGACAACGGTAACAGTAAGGCGGAATTAGAAAGGCATGGCCGGGAACTAAGGGAGACACTATATTGCGCATAGGGTTTAAAAAACCCAGGGCGCTGAGGGCCCCCATGGTCTGGCCATGATAAGCATTCTGACGAGAAATGATTTTAAAGCGCCGCTGTTTGTTGGCGAAATAATGGTATTGCTTAGCAATTTTGAAAGCAGCCTCTACAGCTTCTGAGCCATCGCAGACAAAGCAGGTGGTAGTCAAATCGCCAGGATAGATAGAAGCTAATTTTTTGGCCAATTGTACTGCCGGGGGAGTAATAAAGAACGCAGGTGTGTAGTAGTGTAATTTTAAAGCCTGTTCGTACATAGCGCGGGCTACTTCTTCTCGACCGTAGCCGATGGCGTTAGGGCGAGTGTTGCCAGCCATCAAATCCAAGTAGCGCTTGCCATTTTCATCATAGATATAATTTCCCTCTCCGCGGACAATAACGGGAACTCTTCCTTCGGCAATATCTTTTTTGACCGTGTTATGGAGGAATAAATACTTCAAAGCATCTTCTAAGGTTGATGAAGCCATTTCTCAAACTCCCTTTCTTTAAAATTTTCTCTTTTTTAGCAATCCTGCCTTTACTTGTCAAATGGTTTTTTAGAATTCATTTTTCCCCTTTTCTATCTAACTAATTTCCTCTCTTTTTCAAAGAGGGGTTAGGGGAGATTATTTTTTTCTCTTCTCAAAAAGATATTATCGTAGGGCAATGGTTTATCCATTGCCGTAAAAAGGTAAGCCAAAATGATTTGCCCCATGCAGGAAAATAAGAATTTATCCCAGAGGTTCTGTAGGACAAGGGCTTGCCCCTTGCTGCATTTGCCCAGCCCTAAAGGCTGGCCCTAAGAAATAAGAGAAAATAATTTCTCTTTCTATGTCACCCACCATCCAATGATTGGCTATTGACTCTTTTAAATTTTTATTGAAAAAAATTTTTGTTATAGTAAACCAGCAGATAAAAGAATTACTAATTTCATTAATTAAGCGGGAGGGGAGAATTATATATGGGCAGATAAATCTTTCCATAAATCCGCAAGACCCCCTTACTAAGTACAGTGA
>Ga0209102_1001360_pt1 | contig 12901 bp, 15 predicted proteins | sample ConPoolayeHmetaG_FD_185483 | JGI IMG/M metagenome (GOLD analysis project Ga0209102, IMG submission 185483) | Hot spring microbial mat communities from California, USA to study Microbial Dark Matter (Phase II) - Cone Pool mat layer H metaG... ... | reverse complement strand
GCTTTCGGAAATTTCTTTTATTCGCGAATACATTATTAACATTTGCGCATGAAGTGCTCCGAAAATGAAAATATTAGGATATTCTGAAAGAGGAGTAATTAACTCGCTATTTTATGAGATGAAATTTTCACAAAACAATCTGCAACTTCTGAGTGATTTTCTATCGAAGATTTCTTTCCCTTATCGTGAACTAAAATTCAAACTGACAGGTGCTATAGTAATGATTGAACAGTCCTTCTCAAATTTTGGGATGCGGATTTGGTTTTGTTGTTAAACAATAACGGCAATAAACAAGTTATCTTTATTGAAGCAAAAGTAAAGACTTTTCAAAAACGAGAATGGACAATTAAAAATGAGTTTGATCAATTTCAGGAAGGAATCCGGCAGAATAAAGTTAGTTCATCTAATTTATTTATCCAACTTTATTATAAACAGCGATTAAGTCAGGTAATCCAGCATTAGGATGGCTTAAGTCAACTTAAAAACGGCATCAAATTTCCAAAGTGTTTTTCAAAAGAAAACCGAAAAATTGGAGATAATGAGTTAGTTTTAAAGGCTGTAAATTTGTTAGCTCCATACTGTGGAGATGCGCTATTCGTTGCTTTGGTTCCAGATTCTCCTTCTAACCTTAAGAGTTTCTATAAAAAAGATTTAATAGATTATGTCCCGGAGGGATTTCCGGAATGGAAAGTTCAAAATTGGGGTTATCTTTTTGGAAAAGGGTTGAAGAATTTTGTGAAGATAAAAATTTAGAAGGGACATTTAAAATATTTAAGTTCAACCAGGGCCATATATATTGAAAAAGATAAGGCAACAGCGTATAAAACATCACCCACCCGCTGTTCGCTTTAGGATGCGGATAAAAGGTTAGTTCCTGACAACACTCCCACAATTTCCCATAGCACAACTTAAGATACACCCTAATTATATGTAATTCTGTCATTTTGAACAAATACAAAGTTACCAAAGGACTTTGCATTGGACTAAAAATGATTATGCCATAGGTATGCATTTTATCCTAATATATTTCTATTAAACAGTACATCCCATCACCAATCCTTCCTTTCTTATCTGGGTTAGAAAATACCCCAGAATGAAATACCTAAATTGGTGGGTAGCCAGTTCATTTTTCTCTTGACAAGATTTTTTCAGTATGCTAATAGTATCTCAAAAATATCTTAAAGATATTTTATATTATGAGACTCGGAAATAGCTCAAAGAGCAAGAAAACGATTGTTTATGAGAATCTTAAAAAAAGAATTATATATAATAACTTAAAACCCGGGGAACCACTTAACGAAAGCAGCCTTTCGAAGGAGTTAAAAACGAGTAAAACACCTATCCGAGAGGCCCTTCAGCAGCTTCAAAAGGAAGGTTTGGTAGAAAATATTCCTGGAAAAGGTTCCTTTGTTTCAAGGATCTCTTTCCAAGATATTCGGGAAATTCACGAAATAAGGGAGATCTTAGAATGTGAAGCCATAAAACGGGCAATTATGAAGGTAGATAAAGAAAAACTTAAACTTCTTAGAGATAGATTCACTTCCTCTGAATATGGAAAAGAGAAATCCGAATTAAGTTTTTTTAAGTCGGGAGATGAAATTCATACCTTTATTTTTGAGACCTTGGGCAATACTCGATTGACAGAAATTTATAAAGGCCTACAAGATCATATTGTGAGGAATCGTATCTATTTTTTTAATAATTCACCCTCAGCTCGATCGAAGGAGTCCTTCCAAGAGCATCTGGAGATATTAGATGCAATGGAAGCACAAGATCCTGAGAGAGCGGAGAGGGCCGTTCGAAACCATCTAAGAAATTCTTTGGAATACCTAAAAAAGATTTTATGAAAGGGTTTTGAGAAGGAGAGTCTAAAAATTGGTTCATGTGATCACCCAATTTAAGAGACCTTCGAAAGACCTGATCGATAAGTTTCGGGACATCAGCACTGCCACCGTTCATGAAGCCAATGAAAAGAAAGGGGCAGTGGATTGTGCCATTAAACCCATAAAAAGTGGGATCCGCCTCTGCGGTCCTGCATTTACTGTTCAATGTGCACCCGGTGATAATTTAATGCTTCACAAGGCTTTGGAAAAGGCTCAGCCAGGCGATATCCTGGTTGCCTCTGTAGGAGGACATTATGAGGCTGGCTACTGGGGAGCGTTAATGGCCACTTCTGCGGTGGCTAAGAATTTAGGGGGATTGGCTATTGATGGTTGTATCAGGGATTCTGCCGAGATCATCAGAATAGGATTTCCGGTATTCTGTAGAGGATTTTGCATTAAGGGAACTTCGAAAACAGTTCTTGGGCTAATCAATCATCCTATCCTCTTTGGAGGCGTCTTAGTTCATCCTGGAGATTTGGTCCTTGGAGACGATGATGGAATGGTTGTGGTAGAGCAAGGAGCCTGTGAAGAAGTTTTAAAGAGGTCGTTAAACAGGATTGAAGCTGAAAGAATAAAGGCAGAGAAATTGAGGGGTGGTATTTCAAGCGTTGAATTAAATCAACTCCAAAAGGTTTTTGACTTCTTAGGTCTGGAAGAAGAGTAATTTTATTTATGAAGGTCCAAGTGAAAAGATTAAAAGAAGTTTCCATTGAAATTCTTAAAGGACTCCATCTTCCTGAAAAGGAAGCGGATTTGGTTGCTGAATGTTTAATTCGAGCTGAAATGAGGGGAATCGATACCCATGGTGTTCGTTTTTTAAAGCTTCTCTCAGATCGCGTGTCGGCTCAAATGATTTGTATTCCAACACCTCTTAAAGTCATTCGCGAAGAAGGGGCTACAGCCCTGTTGGATGGGGGAAATGGATTAGGTCAAGTGGCTGCTCATAAAGCGATGAAAATTAGCATTCAAAAAGCTCGTGATTATGGAATAGGGATCACTCTTGTGAGAAATACCAATCATATCGGAATCCTTGCTTATTACACTCAAATGGCGGCAGAAGAAGGAATGGTAGGAGTCGTGATGTGCAATTCCGCTCCCTCCATGGCCCCTTGGGGAGGGGTTGATCCATTCTTTGGAACAAATCCTCTTTCTATAGCTATTCCATGTAATTCTAAAGGACCTATCATTCTTGATATGTCTTCCAGTGTGGTGGCGAGAGGGAAGATACGAAAAGCCCAACGAATGAAAGAACCTATTCCTTTTGGATGGGCCTTGGATGAGTCAGGAACCCCAACCACCGATCCAGTGGCAGCCTTAAAGGGAACCCTTTTACCTATTGGAGGACCCAAAGGATATGGTCTCGCCCTTATGATTGATATCCTTGCTGGAGTGCTTCCGGGTTCTCAATATGGCCCAAATGTCAAAACATTTCATGAACCCTTAGGTCCCACCGGAATAGGAGTATTCACAATGGCCATTCTTATTGAAAGATTTATGCCATTAACCCAATTTAAAACATTAATTAACTCTTATAGTGAAATGATTAAGAATTCAAGGAAGGCAAAAGGGGTTTCCAGAATTTACCTCCCTGGGGAGATTGAGCGTGAGAAGGAAGAAAAAAGTTTATTAGAGGGGGTCGAGCTAAACGATTCGATCATCGATGAGTTAAATAAACTTTTAGAACAAGTGAAGAGTCCGGTTAGATTAAATTCATTTCAGGGGAATTAAAAATGAAATGGATTATCAGGGTCAATACTCGAACTGGAGACATCACCAGACAAGAAGCCACAGAAGAGGAGATGCACTGGGGTGGACGGTTACTAATTTCCAAATTTCTCATCCGGGAAGTTCCTCCCTTATGTGATCCTCTTGGACGGTACAATAAGCTCATTATCGCTCCAGGCCTTTTAGGAGATACCTTTATCACAACCACAGGGAAATTTTCTATAGGTGGGAAGAGCCCACTGACTCGTGGAGTTAAAGAGAGTGATGTGGGAGGTGAAGCCGGGAAAAAGATTGCCAGACTTGGAATCAAAGCGATCGTATTAGAGGATCTTCCAGAAAAAAAGATCCCAAAGGTGTTAATTGTCAATTCAAAAGAAGTTCGTCTCTCAGAATTTGCTAATTTAAAAGGAAAATATGTTTCAGAGACTATTCAGTTACTTCGAGAAGAATTCGGTCGCGAGGTTGGGATCATTTGCATCGGCCCAGCAGGGGAGATGACAATGGGTGGAGCAGGAGTGGGTGTAACCGATGCAAACGATATTCAGATTCGCTATGCGGCACGAGGGGGCCTTGGAGCCGTGATGGGAGCCAAGGGCGTCAAGGCGATTGTGGTGGATGATTCAGAAGCCATCGCTCCCAAAATGTATGATGAGAGTCTACTGCGAGAGGTAAGTAGGACTTTAACCCAGGCCCTCCTTGGAGACCCTAAGACTGAAAATAGACACAAATTTGGAACTCCTGCGATTTTAATGATTGCAAATGAACTTGGTCTTCTTCCCACAAGAAATTTTAGTTTAGGTCACTTTGAGAAGGCAGAAGAAATTTCTGGAGAAAGAATTGCGGAAGTAATTGCGGACCGTGGAGGAGAAGGTCGTTCAGGAACCCCCTGTACGAGAGGATGTGTCATTTCTTGTTCGAACGTCTTTCCAGATCCATCAGGGAAAAAAACAGTAGCCTCTATTCAATATGAGAATATCGTCCTTCTTGGAGCGAATTGTGGAATTGGTAATCTTGATGATATTGCAGAGTTAAATAGGCTTTGCAATGAAGTGGGGATAGATACCATTGAAACAGGGGCAGCTATTGGAGTAGCTATGGAGGCTGGAGTCATTCCATTTGGAGATGCAGAGGGTGCAAAAGACCTCATTCGACAGATTGGAAGAGGGACTTATCTGGGAAGGATTCTTGGGAATGGAGTGGCGATTACAGGTCGTGTTTTTGGAGTAAGAAGGGTCCCTGCCATCAAAGGCCAGGCTATTCCAGGTTATGATCCACGTGCCTTAAAAGGAAATGGGGTGACCTATACCACCTCCCCAATGGGGGCAGACCATACTGCAGGAAATGCTTTTGAGACTGCGAGGACCATCAATCCATTGAGGAAAGAAGGTCAGATAGAAAATTCAAGAAGACTCCAGATTCGAGCTGCCATCCTTGATACCATGGGTCTCTGCCTCTTTACCCGTCCTCCTTTCGTTAAAAATCCTGAGCTTTTTGCCCTTTTTTTGAAAGGACGATACGGGTGGGATGTGAATTATGAAGATGTTCAAAAAATGGGAATTGAGACTCTCGAGACGGAAAGGGAGTTCAATCGAAGAGCAGGAGTCTCTGAAGAATATTTTGATATTCCAGAATTCATGAGGGAAGAACCCCTTCCCCCAACCAATGCTGTTTATGATATTTCCATGGAAGAAATGAGGCGAATCTGGGAAGTTCAGATTCCAAAAGATATTTTTTAATCTATAGATAGAAAAGTCACGAAAAGGAGCGAAAATTGGAACTCGAAGACCTTGTCACAATTGTTACGGGAGCCGGCAGGGGAATAGGAAAAACAATTTCGGAGAAATTTTTTACAGAAGGTTCGATGCTTGCCCTCTGGGATGTCGATTTTTCTTTAGTGAAGGCTTTGGCTTATTCGCTTGATCCAAAGGGTCAAAGGGTCATAGCCATCCGAGCCGATGTGACATCAGAAAACGAGGTTTCGAAGGGAATAGAGGAGGTGGTAAGAAAATTTGGTCGAATAGATATTCTGGTAAACAATGCAGGGATTTCTCGGCATAAGCCTATTGAGGAGATGACCTTAGAAATTTTTGAGGAGGTCATCAAAGTGAATCTAACCGGAACCTTTCTCTGCTGTCGCGCAGTCACTCCAATCATGAAAAAACAGGGTCGCGGAAAGATCATCAATATTGCCTCCTTAGGGGGAAGGACTGGTCGTCCTGGTGTAGGTGTAAATTACGCCGCATCAAAGGCAGGGGTGATCGGACTCACTCAGACTTTGGCTCGAGAACTTGGTCCTTTCGGTATTTATGTAAATGCGATTGCTCCTGGCCCAATTTTGACGGAACAAACTAAACAATACCCACCAGAAGTATTTGCTACATGGAATATAGGTCGCGCCATTCAGAAGGATGGGCTGCCGGAGGATGTAGCAGAGGCGGCTATCTTTTTAGGATCTAAACGTTCGGATTGGATCACAGGCGTTACGTTAGACGTCAATGGAGGGATCTTAATTCGTTAATTCTTTTGATTAGACCAACGGAGGTTTTAATGTCAGAGCTTCGGGTTGTTCATATTAAGGATGTGAAAGGGGAACGTCGGGATCCGCCCAGGATGTCTTGGATTCTGGTTTCTGAGAAAACGGTAGGATCAAAGAATCTCGCTATGGGTGTCAATGAAACGTATCCAGGAGGTATGGTTCCGGAACATAAACACGATCATGAGGAAGAGGTGATGTTCTTTATTTCTGGAAGAGGAGTATTTGTGACCGAGGGAAGAGAAATTCCCCTTGAACCAGGTGTATGTATTTATAACCCACCCGGAAAACTTCATAAGATTATTAATACCGGGGATGAGGTTTTGAAATTTATCTGGATTTATTCACCTCAACTCCCGAGTCATCGAAAAGAGTAAAAAAACATCTGAGAGGAGGAAAACAATGGGAAGATGGAAGTTTCCACCGGAAGGTGGGCATATGGACAAGCCAAGTAAAATCTATTTCCAAACCATGACAAGGAAAGAAGTGGAGGAGAGATTAAAAAAGAACGATATTATTCTTATTCCTATTGGTTCAACGGAAAACCATGGTTCGGCTGGCCCCTATGGAGAGGATACCTTTCTCGTGACCCGTATGGCTGAAATGGTGGCGCAAGAAACAGGATGTACCGTTGCTCATCCGATCTGTTATGGTTCCCATCCTGCTTATCATTTAGGACAAAAAGGGACGGTGGTTATTCCGGATGATGTCTTTTCTGCCTATCTCAGAGCCGTTATAGCTGGCCTCTGGAATACAGGGTTTCGAAAGCAGATTCTTTTCAGCCTCCATGGTCAGGAATATGTGGTTCCTTCTGCAATCAATGAGTTTTCAAAAAGATATCAAGTCCCAGCCATCCTTATCTTTTTAGATGTTCCGAGGGTAATGGGAGATACTTTGAAGGATAAAGAACACGGTGGTCCTTATGAAACACCCTTCCGACATGCCGATGAAGCAGAGACTTCCATGTCGATGGCCCTTTTTCCAGAAATGTGTAGGCTTGAGGATGCGGAAGATACCAAAACAGAAGGTTTCTTACCAGAGGGACATGTAGATAAGGGAGGAGATATCTATGGGTATCCCATCCCAGGGCACTGTCAGTGGGGGACACGAGGGATCGAATGTATCACCCATCCTGAGGGTGTCCTTGGAAAGGCCTCTTTGGCAGATCCTAAAAAAGCCTATAAAACGATCGAGGTATTTCTTGATTATTTAGTCAAACTCCATAACGACATTTTAGAAAAGTTTCCTCCTGGAGTGTTACCTCCAATTGAACTGATGACCCAAAGAAATCGAGAAGAGATCGAAGCTGTGATCAAAGGACCAGGAGAAAAGGGTGGAAGGCATCTTTATACATTAGGTTTTCCACCGTAATTTGTTGGTTTAGATTTAGAATTATTTATTTTTTTCAAGGAGTCTTTTTATGAAAGCGATTCTCAAAGTGAAAGAAGATGAAGGAGCGATGGAAGTAAAAGAATTGCCTATCCCTGAGCCTGGACCTGGTGAGGTGTTGGTTCAGATGAAGGCAGCAGGAATCTGCTATAGCGATGTGATGATTCTTATCAATAAATATAAAGGGCGAGTCCCAGTTCCGATTCCATTGATCATGGGGCATGAAGGAGCCGGGGTTGTAGCTGATGTGGGGAAAGGAGTTTCTCATGTTAGGCCTGGAGATAAGGTAGGACTTAATCCTCTTTGGGGATGTAACCAGTGCGAAAATTGTTTAAATGGCTACCCGAACATGTGTCTTCAATGGAGGCATCTGGGTATTACCTGTGATGGGACCTTCGCCGAATATCGGGTAGTTCCAGCGTTCGTTGCTTATAAATTACCAGAGGACATTTCAATGATGGATGCCGCTTTTCTCGAGCCTATTGGCCTCACCGTCCGCACCTTAGATCATGTAAAGCCAAGGTTAGGGGATACGGTAGCAATTATTGGTCCTGGGTCCATTGGCTTATTTCATCTTCAAGCTTTTAAGTCTGCTGGTGCATCTATGGTGATTGTCATCGGTCTTGATCAAGATGCCAAACGATTTGAAATTGCCAAGAAGCTCGGTGCCGATCATATTGTTAATGGAAGCAAAGAGAATGTGGTTGAAAGGATTAAGGAGATCACGAAAGGTCTGGGATGTGATATTGTCGTAGAGACAGCCAATCATCCTTCAACCGTACCCCTGGCCATCCAGTTAGGGGCTGCAAGAGGAAGGGTTGTTCTTTTTGGCCTCTATCCCGAATCCACAATAAGTCCTTTAACCTTGCTAAGAAGTGGATTGACGGTCATGGGAGACGTGGGGGTTCTTCCGGGGCAGTTTCTCAGGGCTATTCGTTGGATAGAATATAAAAAAGTTTTAGCAGAGCCAATGATTACCAAAAGATTTAAATTAGAACAAGCTAAAGAGGCTTTTGAGGCCTTCTCACGTGGAGAGTTAGTAAAAGTACCTTTTGAGATGTAATGGTTGAAGGAGATAAATGGTAAGTATTCTTGGATGAAGGAAGGAGGTGATACAGAAGTCGAATTTCAAACCCAAAAGGAATCTATAAAATTCCGTCGAAAATTTAAAAGAAAGGAGGAAGAAGGAAATGGAGAAGAGGAAAATATTATTAGCAGGATTGGTGGGCCTATTTAGTTTAATTTTTATCTCTCCCTTAACTTTTGCTGCCCCTATTGAGATCAAATTTGGCCATGTGGATCCACCAGATGTATGTACCTCTAAAAAAGGTGCAGCTGCCGTAGCATTTAAGCATTTAGTCGAGGGAGGAACATCAGGGGCTGTAGAGGTTAAAGTATTTCCTGCCGGCCAATTGGGCGGAGAGCGGGAGCTGATTGAAGCAACAAAATTAGGGACCATTCAAATGTGCATGGTTTCAGCGGCTATCGCTGGGACTTATAAAGAGGCTCAAGTCTTGGATATCCCTTATCTCTTTTCGTCTGCTCCCATAGCCTGGAAAGTGATGGATGGTTGGTTTGGTAAAGAAATGGCAGAAGATATCCTGAAGAAAACAGGGATGCGAGTATTAGGTTATGGGGAAACAGGTTTCCGAAACTTCACCAGCTCTGTCCGTCTTATCAAATCTCCTGCTGACCTCAAAGGGCTCAAAATCCGAGTCATGGAGAGTCCAATTTATCTCACATTGGTTAGAGCCCTTGGAGCTTCCCCTACTCCAATAGCTTGGCCAGAGACCTATCAAGCCCTTCAGCAGAAGGTGGTGGATGGTCAAGAAAATCCCGTCTCGGTTATTCTTTCGTTTAAACTTTACGAGGTTCAAAAATATCTAACCCTGGATGGACATACCTATGGAGTAGATTTCATCCTCATTAATGAGAAGTTCTTCCAATCCCTTCCAAAAGAAACACAGGATGTTCTAAGGATATCTGCCATTAATGCTGGGTACATTGGAAGGTCTATCCAACAGCTCAATTCTGCCATTGGACTTTCTGCATTGAAGGAGAAGGGGATGGAGATCTATTCCCCCACCCCAAAAGAGTTGGCCATGTTTAGAGAGGCTGCTCAAAAACCAGTAATGGAGTATGTAGAAAAACAGATTGGCAGGACATGGATTGATAAATTGATGAAAGCCATCAGAGAAGTAGAAACGGAGTTGTCTAAGTAGATTGAAAATTGGGAGGGAGCTTTTTGAGTCCCTCCCAATTTTTACTCTCTCATTTCATAAATGAAGATGGGGAAGGGCAAATTTAATGAATCATTTTCGCAAAGGACTATTAAAAGTTGAACGATCCGTTCACTTCCTCATGAAATGGGTCCTTTTTCTAATCTTAGGGGGGATGACCCTTATCGTTTTCATGGGAGTTTTCTTCCGTTATATCCTCAAAGCTCCTTTACCCTGGTCGGAAGAACTGGCTCGATACTTAATGATTTGGGGGGCTTCCCTCGGGGCTTTTGTGGCTTTTAGAGAAGGCTCCCATGTTGGCGTTACCTTTATCATGGATCGGTTTCGGGGGAAAATAGGGATTTTCCTAAAAAGGGTCTCCCAGCTTCTTCTAACTATTTTTGTGGCAATTGTGGCCAAAGAGGGTTTTGGCTTGGTTTTAAAACTAAAGGGCCAAACCTCTCCAGCGATGGAAATTCCTATGGGGTTAGCCTATTTGGCGATTCCGGTAGGTTTCCTTCTGATTCTTTTAGAGGCCTTAATGATGATTTCCATAAAAGATTATCATCGTATCCAAGAAGGCGAGAAGAACCTATGAATTTCCTCTTAGGGGTAAGTTTCTTTTTCACCTTGGCCTTAGGAATACCCATTGCGTTTGTTTTAGGAATCACTTCTCTGATCGCCCTCATTGCTCTCTCTAATATCCCCCTTCATCTCATTCCACAACGTTTGTTCACGGGAATGGATTCCTTTCCCATCATGGCCGTTCCTTTTTTCATTCTCGCCGGAAATTTGATGAATGCCTCAAAAATTACAGATCGAATCATCGATTTTTCTAAATTACTGGTCGGAAGAATCCGGGGAGGACTTGGACATGTTAATATTGTAGCCAGTATGTTCTTCGCTGGAATCAGTGGTTCTGCAGTTGCCGACACCTCTGCCCTTGGTTCCATCTTGATTCCAGCCATGGTAAGAGAGCGTTACAGTACTGCCTATAGTGCAGCCGTGACCGCTTCTTCTTCCATCATCGGTCCCATTATTCCTCCCAGTATCCCCATGGTCATTCTCGCTATGATTGCCAATCTTTCTGTAGGAGGTCTTTTCTTGGGAGGGGTATTACCCGGAATCTTCATTGGATTTGGACTGATGGGAGTCAACTATATCATCTCGAGAAAAAGAAATTATGAAAAGAGTCAAGAGCCTTTTCGATGGAAAGATTTTTCAAAAGCATTCTTAGGAGCTATTATCCCATTACTGATGCCTCTCATTATTTTGGGAGGGATTCTTGGAGGTATTTTTACGCCTACAGAAGCCGCTTCCGTTGCTGTTGTATATTCTCTTTTTGTCGGATTTTTTATTCTTAGAACTTTATCCCTCAAGGATCTTCCAAATATCTTTTTCAGAAGCATGGTATTAACCAGTACTATTCTAATTGTCTTTGGGATGGCCAATGCCTTCAGTTGGATTCTTGCGACCCAGCAAATTCCTCAAAAGGTAAGTCAATCCATCCTCTCTATATCCAGAAATCCTTATGTGATTCTTTTTCTGATAAATATTTTCCTCCTCATTGTTGGTTGTTTCTTGGAGGGATTGGCAGCGATTATGATTCTCGTTCCTATACTCATGCCTCTGGTGACCCAGGTTGGAATTAATCCTATGCATTTTGCACTGATTGTGGTCGTCAATTTAATGATCGGGTTGATTACTCCACCTGTGGGGTTATGCCTCATTGTCGTTTGTGGTGTGGCCAGGATGAAAGTTGGGCCCGTTTTGAAAGAGATTTTACCATTTCTGTTGGTGGAGATTATCATCCTTTTTATTATCACCTATTTCCCTTGGTTTACTCTAACCCTGCCTCGCCTTTTTAAATTTATATAGTCGACTTTCGATCCATCTTGGTACTTTGAAATTGCTTCAACTTGACAAATTTTCTTTTTTCACTTAGTTTTTTTGAAATGCCAAAGAGATTGATTCTTGCCTCTTCCTCTCCAAGAAGATATGACTTGCTCTCGCAATTGGGCATCGAGTTTGATGTGATTCCAAGCCAGGTCGAAGAGGATTTTCTTCCCAAAGAGTCTCCCCGAAGCCATGTGCTTCGATTGGCTGAGGCGAAGGCCTCAGAGATCGCGGAAAAATATCCGAATCAGTGGGTCCTTGGAGCAGATACGATCGTCTATATTAACCACAAGATATTAGGAAAGCCAAAGGATCGAAAAGAAGCCCAGAAGATGCTTCGTCAACTCAGCGGAAAGGAACATCAGGTTTTCACAGGAGTCTCCATAAAACATCTAAAAAAGAACAGAACTGATCGAAAGGTCGTTAGAAGTTTTGTCCGGATCAAAAGGCTTGCCCCTTCAGAAATAGACTGGTATATTCAAACAGGGGAGCCTTTCGATAAAGCAGGGGGATATGCGGCTCAGGGTATTGGGTCATTTATGATTGAATCCATCAGAGGATCTTATACCAATGTCATTGGTCTCCCCCTCTGTGAAGTGCTTCAGATGCTCCTCCGTTTAGGTGCCATAAGAGTTTCAAAATCAGGTCTCCGGATGATCGATTAAGAAGAGTATCCTTAACCTTTGGAATGGCTCATGTCGACGATTCGGGAAAACTACCTCAACGTGATGCAAAGAATAGAGAAGGCCGCTCAGAAAGCCGGAAGGGACCCCAAAGAGGTAAAGCTTGTTGCCGTATCAAAAACCGTTGAGGTTGAGAGAATCAGGGAAGCCATTGACGCAGGGGTTTCCATCCTTGGTGAAAACTATGTTCAGGAGGCGAGAAAGAAGATCGAGGAGATTGGGCGACAGGTCGAATGGCATTTCATCGGGCATCTCCAGACGAATAAGGCAAAGTATGCCGTTCGACTTTTCGACCTGATCCATTCGGTGGACAGTCTCTCTTTAGCAGAGGAACTTAATCGGAGGGCTCAGAAGGAAAACCAAATCATTAAGGTGATGATCGAGGTCAATCTCTCTGGAGAGGCATCGAAATTTGGCACCGAAGAAGAGAAGGCATTCGAATTAGCCAAAGAAATCTGTCGCTTGAAAAATCTTTCGCTCGTTGGACTGATGACCATGCCCCCTTATTTTGATTCTCCCGAACTGAGCCGACCTTATTTTATCCAACTTCGCCAGTTAAAAGAGGGGTTGGAG
>Ga0209102_1001358_pt1 | contig 12916 bp, 8 predicted proteins | sample ConPoolayeHmetaG_FD_185483 | JGI IMG/M metagenome (GOLD analysis project Ga0209102, IMG submission 185483) | Hot spring microbial mat communities from California, USA to study Microbial Dark Matter (Phase II) - Cone Pool mat layer H metaG... ... | reverse complement strand
CTCTTCTGGGCCGCTTTTATTTCCATTCTTATGGGTCTTGGCGGTTCTGCTTCTCTTCCCCAAGAAACGGTTTCCCTTCGAGGAGTTGACCGCCCGGTGGAGATTGTCTATGACCGCTGGGGAATTCCTCATATCTATGCGACCACGGAGAGGGACCTCTTTTTTGCCCAGGGTTTTAACGCTGCTCGCGATAGACTCTTCCAGCTCGAAATATGGCGACGTCGGGCGACGGGAACCCTGGCCGAGATTCTCGGCCGCAGGGCCCTCCGACACGACATCGGAGCTCGCCTCTTCAAGTCTCGAAATGACATCGAAAAAGAGCTCGCTCACTATCACCCGAGGGGAAAAGAAATCGTTGATTCTTTCGTCCGGGGTATCAACGCTTATATCGACCTGACGCGCGAAAAACCAGAGCTCCTGCCCCTTGAATTCCGTCTTCTCGGTATCCAACCCGGCCACTGGACGAAAGAGGTGGTAATTTCTCGGCACAACGGGCTATTCCGAAACGCTCGAGACGAAGTGACACTGGCAAGGCTTGGTTCCCTTATGGGATTTGACCGTTTGAAGAACCTTCTTGACCTTCATCCCGGAGACCCAGAGCTTGAGCCATCCCAGGGCCTTGATGTGGCCATCATTCCCGCCGACGTCCTCGAACTCCTCCAGGCCTTGCGGAGTCCACCTGAATTCACGAGCGAAGACATACCCAAGAATACATCCCTAAGGTCTAACCCATTTCTTGTTCTCCGACCGTTTTCGGCCGGGACTGCATTCAATGGCGGTGAGTTCGACTGGCCAGGAAGCAACAACTGGGCCCTTTCGGGAAGGATGACTGCCTCGGGCTTTCCCATTCTGGCTAACGACCCGCACCGCCAGCAACAGATCCCCTCTCTCCGGTACTGGGTCCACCTTGTCGGGCCTGGCTGGAATGTCATCGGCGGGGGTGAGCCGGCCCTCCCCGGTGTGTCCATCGGCCACAATGACTATGGTGCGTGGGGCCTGACGATTTTTGCCATTGACCAGGAGGATATCCTCGTCTACGACCTCAACCCTGAAAACCTGAACCAATACCGGTATGATGGCCAATGGGAAGAGATGACTATCCTCCGAGAGACGATCCGCATCAAGGGAGAAGAGCCCGTCCCGGTTGAACTCAAGTTCACCCGGCACGGTCCAATCTTGAAAGAAGACCCCCAGCGCCATAAAGCCTACGCCCTTCGCGCTGCCTGGCTCGAGGTGGGCTGTGCTCCTTACCTGGCCAGCTTGCGCATGGACCAGGCCCGAAACTGGGGGGAATTCCGGGAGGCTTGCCGCTATTCCCTGACCCCCTCGGAGAATATGGTCTGGGCCGACCGAGAGGGAAATATTGGCTGGCAAGCCACGGGGATTGCACCCATCCGAAAGGGTTGGACTGGACTTCTCCCTGTCCCGGGAGATGGACGGTTTGAATGGCAGGGGTTTGTGCCTGGCTTAGAGCTTCCCTCGCTTCTTAATCCGGAGGAGGGATACATAGCCACCGCCAATCAAGACAACGTCCCGCCCGATTATTCCTATGCTCTCGGCTTCATGTGGGCCGAGCCCTATCGCCATGCACGCTTGGTCGAGGTACTGTCAGCGCCAAGAAAAATGGACCTCTCCGATATGGCCGCGCTCCAGCACGATGTCCTCTCCATCCCTGCTCGTGAACTCGTCGGACTTCTCAAGGGTCTCACTTCGCCAGCGCCGGGAGTCAATGAGGCCCTCGCCCTGCTCCGCGACTGGGATTTCCGCCTTGAGTCCGACTCTCCGGCCGCGGCTCTTTTTGTGGCCTGGCAGCGTCGACTTTCCGAAGCCGTCTGGCAGCGCCTTCTCCCCGAAGAAGTAAGACGTTTCTTCCCTTACCGAACTCACCGAAAAATGGTCGATTACCTCAAGAATCCCTGCTCTAAGCTTGGCCCCGCCTCGGAAAAAGAACGCCTGGGCTTGCTTCTTACCACTCTTGGACAAGCTGTCGAAGATTTATCCAGAAAATTTGGGCCGGAAATGAGCACGTGGAAGTACGGACATGAGAAATTCCATCATATCAGGCTCCGTCATCCCCTCAGCCCGGCGATGGGAAGTCGATGGAGCCAGAGCTACGATTTAGGGCCTTATCCCCGCGGTGGGGACGGCTCGACGGTGAACAACACTTCCAACTCCGACAATCAGGATTCGGGAGCATCCTTTCGAATCATTGTCGACCTCGGCAACTGGGATCATTCGATCGGCACAAACAACCCCGGTCAGAGCGGCAACCCAGAGAGCCCTCACTATGCCGACCTTTTCTTTCTCTGGGCAAGGGGGGAATACTTTCCCGTCTTTTTCAGCCCAGAAAAAGTGAAAGCGGCAGCTGAAAAAATGATTCGGCTCCGACCAGCTCGTTAGGGGTTACCGGTCAAAATCCTCGATTCGGGGGTACTTCCGGAAAAATTCTTTGGCTGTGGCCGCCACCGTACCGCTCAAAACAGTCAGGGCGATGAGGTTCGGAACCGCCATGAACGCGTTGGCGATATCGCCGATGTAGAAGACGAGCTCGATAGAAATGACCGAGCCGGTGAAAACAAGGATGACATAAATAACACGATAGGGATAGGTGACCTTGATCCCAAAAAGGTACTTCATACATTGTTCCCCATAGTAATACCACCCGATGAGGGTCGTGTAGCCGAAAAGGAAGGAGGAAAGGGCAACCACCAGCCCACCCGCCACGGGCACCGTCTTGGAAAAAGAGGCCGCCGTCATGGCCGTGCCGTTGAGACCGCTCTGCCACATGCCCGTGCTCAGGTTGATGAGAGCGGTGATTGTGCAAACAACCAGGGTATCGATGAAAACCTCGCCTATGCCCATCAGGCCTTGATGGATGGGCGAAGGGGTTTGAGCGGCCGCATGGGCGATCGGCGCGCTTCCCAGTCCAGCCTCGTTGGTGAGGAGCCCGCGACGGAAGCCCATCTGGAGACCACGCTTGACGGTTGCGCCCAGAAAACCGCCAACCGCCGCTGCTGGCGTGAACGCATGCTTGAAAATCAAGTAGAAAACATTGGGCACGTGGGTAATATGAGCAAAGATGACGATAAAACCAAAAAGGAAATAGAGGATGAGCATCGTCGGGACGATTTTTTCCGCTACGGCTCCGATCCGCTTGATGCCGCCGATGATAACGAGGGCCACGAGGAAAGTAACGATGCTACCCGTCAAGACCTTAGGAACCCCGAATTCACTGTGAAAAGCCAGGGCCATCTGGTTCGCCTGCATCATGTTGCCCGTGCCGAAAAGCGTGGCCAGAGCGCCGCAGACGGCGAAGGCAGGGGCTAATACGGCCGCCAGCTTCTTATTTTTGAACCCGTTCTTGATGTAATACATTGGGCCGCCGGCGATCTTGCCGTCGGGGTATTTCTCGCGGTATTTCACACCCAGGAGCGCCTCCGAGAACTTCGTGGCCATGCCCACAAGACCGCAGATCCAGAGCCAGAAAATAGCGCCGGGGCCGCCGGTAAAAAGAGCGGTGGCTACACCCCCGATGTTGCCGTTGCCGACGGTTGCGGCCAGGGCAGTGGAGAGGGCAGCAAATGGACTAACATCCCCTTCTTTTCCCCTTGCCTTTTTTCCCAAAAATCCCGCGAAAATGAGCTTGAAGCTATCGCTGAGCCGCCTGAACTGGATGAACCCCGTGCGAATCGTCAGCCAGGCACCCACGGCAAAAAGGAAAAAGAGAAGGTAGGACCAGATATTGTAAGCAGTGTGGTCAACCCAGCGTGCCAGGTCGGCATAGAATTGTTCCATCCACGACTCCTTTATGAGCTCAAGAACAGATTTTTCTCAAGAACTCCTTTCGTCGTAACTCGGCTTCTTCGTCGCGCATTCGTTTCCTTAAGAAATCCATTTCATGGGGTCCTAAGTTTATAACACAAAAAAACCCCGGTCTCAACTAGAATCTCCTCCCCGAAATTGCCGATCAAAGCACCCGACGGGTCCTGTCGTGGTTCACCCCCGACCAGGCTCGGAGTTGGGATTCCCAAGCCCGCTCGTTTCCCCAGCGAGGAAACTCGCTCCGACTCAGCCTTCGCTCTTCTCTCGCTCCGCTCGAGAAACCATGCCCGCTCAGGCTTCGCAAGGGTTGAGCTGGAGCGAGTTTTCTTGACCGGTCAGGAGAACAAGGATATACTTGCCAAAGGTCCTTAGTTCCGATGATGTTCTCCTCCAAGCTCCATGGGCGAAGATAAGATCGCTATCCTCTTGAATCCCGCGGCCGGAAAGGGAAGGGCCGAGCGAGCTGAAGCTCAACTCCGGAACCTTCTGCGCCAATTAGAGATTTCGCACGAGCTCTATTTAACGCGAAATGAAGAGGAATTGAGGAGTTTAACGAGGAAGATGGCCTGTCGGTTCCCGGTTCTTGTCGGGGCAGGCGGCGATTCGACTTTCCAAATTATGGTCAATGAGTTGATGAGGCTTCCAAATCGCCCAATCCTCGGCGTTATTGGGTTAGGGTCCTCGAACGACATCCCCAGAGAATTTGGCGTCGACTCGTTGGCCAAAGCGTGTCTGGCTTTAAAAAGGGGCCACACAAAAGCTATCGACGTAGGATGTCTTGGCTCAGAGAAGGAGGACCTCCTGTATTTCCTTGGTCAGGCGAATATCGGTCTCGGAGTCGTCGTCAACCAGGATGTGGAAGCTCTCGCCCGCCGGATCCCCTGGCTCGGGAAAAGACAGACTTTGGCCGGGCTGCTGGCGATTGCCAATGCTTATAAGCAAAAAAAGATTCCCCTTCCACTCGCCGTTGAATCGGCTGAAGGAAAGACGGATGGTGAATTCATGTCCGTCCTTTTCAGCAATATCCGCTATTGGGCGACAGGAAGGTTAATGAGCCCTCAAGCTCGCGTTGACGACGGACGTCTGAATGCCTGTCTTATCCGGCGCTGCTCCCTTGGCCGTCTTCTCTGCTTAGCCCAACTCGCCCGTCAAGGCCGTCATATCCGGGCCAAGGAAGTTTCTTTTCTCTCTTCACCGGTATTCACGGTTCGCTCGGAGATAGCCCTGGCGATCCAAGCCGACGGAGAGATTCTCGGGGGAAGGACCTCTCCCCTTCTCTTCACCGAGGTGCGGGTCCGCGTCATCCCCTCTGCTCTCCAATTGATCGCTGGTTGATCCACGATGGTGGATCCACGGGGGCGGACCATATTCATCGACTTAAATTCTATCGTCAAATCGCTATTTTCACGGTCAAAAAAACCCATTTTCAAGAAAACGAAGATAGCCCTTGCCGCCTTGAAAACTCAAGCCCTATCTGCTAATTTATCGAGGTGAACTTGGTCCCAATCTCCAAGGAAAAGAACATTTCAACCGTCAACGGCGAGGGAAAACCCCTCTTCGCCGTCTCGAGCTATCCTCGCCCATGATTGTCGAACGGATACTCGCGCGCTTCCAGAAAATCAGCGTTAAAGCCTCCATCTTCGTCCTTTTCCTTCTTCTTTCGACGACTCTCATCATCTATCTTGTCGTTTCCCGGATGATGAACAACCGGGTCATGACCGAGCTCATCGTTAGGGTGGAAACCCTTAGCCGGAGCATCGCTTCCACAGCCGGATATAGTCTTCTCTCCGAAGACCTCCTGGCGCTGGACAATATCGTTTTCGGCGTCAAATCCTCAAACCCCGATATCGATTCTATCGCCATCCTCAGCGAGCAGGGACAAATCCGTGTCCATAGCGATATCCAGAAAACGGGCCAGGCTTTCGTCAGCAAGAAAGGAAAGGTCATCAAACGCGGTGAAGCTGGAACCATCCTCAGGGAAATCGAATCGCCTGAAGGCAGCTACTTCGAGGTTTCAAGCCCCATCGCATTCATGGAAAAACATCTGGGTTCAGTAGTCCTCAACGTTAACAAATCCTTGCTCCTTGCGGCCCAGGAGGAGGCTCGACAGAAAGTCGCCTATGCCTTTGCCGTTGTCCTTCTGCTCGGGATGGCCAGCACTCTCATCCTCTCCACCTTGCTAACAAGGCCCATCCAGGAGCTGGCTATCGGGGTGGCTGAGCTCAAAGAAGGAAAAAGAAGCCAGCCCCTCCGCATCTATTCCAAGGATGAGCTTGGCCGCCTCACCCAGAGCTTCAACGAAATGACGGCTTTGATCACAGCCCAGCAGGATAAGCTCAGCCGATATGCCCAGGACCTTGAAGAAGCCTATGTCTCAACTGTCCGCGTTCTGGCGGCGGCCATCGATGCCCGGGACACCTACACCCTCGGCCACTCCACTCGAGTGGCTCAATTGGCTGTGGAGATAGGGAAGGAGTGGGGGCTCAGCCAATCCATGCTCGAGAATCTCGAGATCGCCTGCCTCTTCCATGACGTGGGCAAGATCAAGATTCCTGACTGCATTCTGTTGAAGAAGGGAACCCTCGACGCGATGGAGGACCGGGAGATGAAGCGTCATCCTGAATACGGGGCTGAAATCCTGAGCAAGGCCTCCTCTCTCCTGAAGTACATTCCCGCCGTCAAGCATCACCATGAATCCTACGACGGCACGGGCTACCCGGATGGACTCCGGGGCGATAAAATACCCTTCGAGGCGGCGATCATCGCCCTGGCCGATGCCTACGACGCAATGACCTCCGACCGGCCCTATCGTCAAGCCCTGAGCCACCAAGAGGCATGCTGGCTCATTCAGGGCCTGGCCGGCCGTCAGTTTCGGCCAGACCTCGTTGAGGTTTTTCTCCAAGTCGTGAAAAAAATCCATGGCCACGGGAATTTGAGCCAAGGATAGAAAGCGCATGCGCAAAGTCCTTCGGTCCAGAGCTTCTCTCCTCATTGCTGTTCTTGTCCTTCTTGTCTCTTGTGTCAGCCGCCCGAAAACGAAAATGGCTCCCGAGCTGAGTCAGATTACGGCCGAGCCGCAACATTACCTCGAGGTAGGCGATTACGAAAAGGCCATCGCGGCTTATGACCTTGCTTACCGGGCGCATCCTGAAGTCGACGGTCTCCTGGCCGCCTACGTGGATTCCCTGGAAAAAATCAAGCGCGAAGCGGACAGGGCTTTTGTGGCCAAGGACTTCAGCTCGGCTGAGAAATTCTACAGCCTTCTCATCCAGAGCTTTCCCCTGTTTGAGAATTTTAAGATGAGCCTTTCCTTCTCCCCGCAAGGGCTGAGCGCCAGGGTAAAGGACTGCCGCTTCCACGCGGCCCGCCTCCGGGCCGATCGCGCTATCCAGACAGGCGATTTCCTTAAGGCCATGGAGTACTGGAAATCGCTGCTCAGAGCTTACCCTGGAGACCCAGAGTCCCTGGCGGAATTCTTAGGGCTCAGCCAGGAAATCCAGAAAAAAGCCAGTTCTTCCCTGGCTCAGGCGGATTTTGCAGCTGCCGGCAAAGCCTTTTACGCCCTGGCTCAAAACCTGGAGCTTCTCGAAAAATTCTCTCCTCCCCCCTTCTCCCGGCGCGTTCTTGAAGAAGGGATAAAAACATGCCGTGTCGAATTGACCAGAAAAGGACTGGAGCACTACCGGAAAGGAAGACTGGCTGAGGCCATTCGCACCTGGAAGGATTTACTCGTTTTCGACCCAGACAACACAGAAATCCAGAAAGCCGTCGAAACGGCGACCGAACAACTTAAGAAACTCAAAAAGGAGGTATCGCCTTGAGCTCGAAGGATCAATTCCTGTCCCGGTGGGGATTTCTGGCCGCAGCCATCGGCATGGCCATCGGCACGGGAAATATCTGGCGTTTCCCCCGGATGGCCGCTCAATATGGTGGCGGCGCTTTCATCGTCGTTTATACCTTGGCCCTGTTCTTATGGTCTGTCCCCTTGTTGATGAGCGAGATGGCCCTTGGCCGTCAGACGCGGCGGGGCCCCATCGGCAGCTTCCGTGACATTCTCGGTCCGCGATTCACCTGGATGGGAGCATGGATGGTGATGGTCTGCATGCTCATCACCTTCTACTACTCTGTGGTTACTGGCTACTGCATAAAGTATTTTCTTCTGGCCATCCGGGGCGCCTTCAGGGAAGGGGTGGACACAGCCGTTCTATGGACGAATTTCCTCCACCGGCCTTACGAAACTGCTCTCTTCCATGCGCTTTCGATCGGGATCTGTGGGTATGTCATTTTCAAGGGAATTCAGGCCGGGGTGGAAAGGGTCTCGAAAATGATGGTCCCGGCCCTTTTCCTTTTTCTTCTGGTAGCTGCCCTCCGGGCAATGACCCTTGACGGGGCCGGAGAGGGCCTTCGCTATCTTTTCGTCCCGGACTGGTCCAAACTTGCTCTGCCGGCGACATGGCTTCAAGCTTTCACTCAATCGGCCTGGTCAACAGGCGCGGGTTGGGGCCTGATGCTGACCTATGCGATTTACACAAGCAAACGCGAGGATATCTCCCAAAACTGTCTTCTCGTCGGGTTTAGCGATAATTCAGCCGCTCTCCTGGCCGGCCTGGCCATCATCCCGACGGTTTTTGCTCTCTCGCCAAGTCTCGAGTCCGCCCAGGGAGCCATGGCCAGTGGGAACACCGGTCTCACCTTCATTTCTCTGGCTCAATTATTTCCCCGCATGCCTGGCGGGGTCTTCGTCGCGCCCATTTTTTTCCTGGCCATGGTCTTTGCTGCCTTCACCTCGCTCATCGCCATGGTCGAGGTCGGTGTGCGCGCCTTCATCGACTCGGGATGGGGCCGCAAAAAAGCGACCATCGTCGTCGTCATCGGCTGTTTCCTTCTTGGTCTTCCTTCAGCTGTTTTCAGCTCATTCCTGGAAAACCAGGATTGGGTTTGGGGGGTGGCCCTCCTCGTTAGCGGGTTTTTCATCATCTCGGCCGTGTGGAAGTACGGGGCGAATCGAGTCCGGGAGGAAATCATCAACCCGAGCGCTGATATCAAGATGGGTCGCTGGTGGAGCCTCATCATCCAGTTTGTCTCGCCCGTCATCTTCCTCGTCCTCCTCAGTTGGTGGTTTTATCGAGGAATCGCCGACAACCCCAAGACGTGGTGGCAACCTTTCGCCACGTACACGACCATGACCATCGTCTTCCAGTGGGCTCTCCTGTTCATGGCTGTCATCGCCATCAACAAGCTTCTCTCCCGCTCCATCCGACGAAAGCCTGAGGAGGTGGCGTGAAATGAAAACCTACATCTGGATGGCTATCCTGCTTGGTCTTAACTGGGGCGGGTTCATCTATCTTCTCGTCCGCACTTCAAGAAAAGAAGCGGCCCGAGCGAAGCTTCTCCGGGAAGAAAAAAAGGCAAAAGAACCCAGAGATAGGACGTAAAAAGGAGCCCCAAGAGCGATGAAAGCGGTGACGGCGGTGGTGAGGTGATAAAAGGAAGAGGAGCCGTCGAGAAAATGAGAAAGAAGAAAAAAACAGAACCAAAGGGTAAAAAATGGGAGACTCGGCCAACACAGGGATGGGCGAGGATTCTGAGCCTGGCTGTCCTGGCCGGCTCTTTTATGAACTCGGCGGCCGTCTGCCCTGCTCTTGGTTCTCCCCATTATTTTATGAGAAAAAACACGCCTGCGCTTCCCTCGTCGCCGCCCCAAAATTTCGCCCTCATACCCCCCGAGGAAAGCCTCGAACGCATCGTCCACCAAGCAGCCCTCATCGTCCCGGCACCCCGTCAAATAGCCTGGCAGGAAATAGAATTTTCAGCCTTTGTCCATTTTGGCATGAACACCTTCACCGACCGGGAATGGGGAGACGGAAAGGAAAATCCTTCTCTTTTTAACCCGACCGATTTCGACGCCCGTCAATGGGTCAAGGTCATCAAAGAAGCGGGGATGAAAATGCTCATCCTCACGGCTAAGCACCATGATGGCTTCTGCCTGTGGCCAACTAAAACGACAACCCACAGCGTTAAGCACAGTCCCTGGCGAAAGGGCAACGGGGATGTCGTCAGGGAGGTGGCCACGGCCTGCCGAGAAGCCGGGATAAAATTCGGCATCTATCTCTCCCCCTGGGACAGGCACGAACCCACCTACGGGGATTCCCCGGCTTACAACGATTTTTTCCGTCGTCAACTGCGGGAACTCCTTACCGGCTACGGTGAGATCGCTGAGGTCTGGTTTGATGGCGCCTGTGGTGAAGGGCCGAGCGGAAAAAGGCAGGTCTACGATTGGCCTTCCTACTACATGCTCGTCCGCAAGCTCCAGCCTGGAGCTGTCATCTTCGGCATGGGCCCGGATGTCCGCTGGGTGGGAACGGAGTCGGGCTATGGCCGGGAGACAGAATGGAGCGTTGTTCCCGTTAAAATAAAAGAACCGCCAACGCCAACTCACGAAACAACCGATTTTCCTTCTCTCGATGACCTATTCATTCCCGAAGACAGGACGGACGAGGATTTGGTCATTTTTAAGATTGACTTTGCGGCGAGCGCGACAATCGCCGCCTCGTCCGAAGCCCCGGAGCACCCCGCCCACCTCATCCTCGATGGAGACCCCAAAACATACTGGACACCAGATAAGGACATTCTTCCCGTGTTCATCGAGCTCAAGCTTTCGAAGAGGCAAACATTCAACATCGCCGCGCTTCGGGAAGAAATCCGGCTTGGTCAAAGGGTGGAAAGTTTCCAACTCGAAGCCTGGGATGGAGAAGGCTGGCGTTTTTTTGCCCGGGGAACAACCGTCGGTTACAAACGCCTCCTCCGCTTCCCCGACGTCACAACCCATAGAATCAGGCTCACCATCACCCAATCCCGCCTCGCCCCCTGCCTCTCCTCTCTTGCCCTATTTTGGGGTAGGGTCATGTCATCTCATTGACTATCGATAGAGACATCAAAAAGGGGTTAAAAGGGGACAAAAAGCCTGTTTTCGTTTCGAAAAAATAGAAACAAGAGGAAGAAAAAGGCCTCTCCTTCGTCTAAATGATAATGGAAAGGAAAAGTCTATGTCCATCGAAAATACTGACTCTCTGAGGAGATAAAAAATGCGTCAAAAAATGCGAACCCTCATCGCCATTATCATCTTTTTGGCCGCCTCGCCTCTCTTTGCCCAAAAAGAAGAAAAAGTCCTTCCCCTTTCCCTCGAGGAATGCATCCAAAAAACCTTGAAGAACAATTTGGGCCTGGCTTTGGAATCTCTGTCTCCCGAAATCGCCGACCTTTCTGTCTCCCTGGCCAATGAGAAATTCATGCCCGAGCTCGCTCTCAATTATAACAAGCAGGACACGCGCTCCGCTTCCTATTCGTTCCTTGACGCTGAACAGACGGTGGCCACTCTCCAGAATGATTATTCGGCCCAAATCTTCCAGCTCCTTCCGACCGGCGGCACCTTTTCCCTGGGTGTAACCGGCTACCGGACAGATACCAACCGGCGAGGAATCACCATCAACCCTCGCTACGGCAACACCATCCGCTTCACTTTCAGCCATCCCCTGCTCAAGGACTCCGGGTTCAAGATGACCCGCCGAGATATCATCCTCGCTCAGAACAACAGGGATATTTCCGAAATGAACTTCGACAAAGCCCTTGAGGATACTCTCTTCACAGCCGTCAGTGCGTACTGGAATCTCGTCTACAGCATGGAAAACCTCAAGGTGCGGCGTCAATCCTTGAAATTAGCCGAAGAATTACTGGAAAAAAATCGGGCTGAGGTCGAAGCCGGGACGCTGGCGCCCATTGAAATCCTGACCGCTCAGGCAGATGTGGCAACAAGGCAGGCGGACATCCTGGAAGCAGAAGCCATGGTCAAAAATAGCGAGGACCTTCTCAAGACCATCATCAACCTGCCCGCCGAAAGAGATGACGCTTCGGAGGTCAGGCTTGTTCCCTCGGACAGCCCTTCCGTCGCCAAAGAAGATATCAGCCTCGAGAAGGCCCTCCAAACAGCCATGGACAACCGGCCTGACCTCCAGGCGGCTCGAATTCAGTTGAAAAACAGCGAACTCAACTTGAGCTATGCTCGAAACCAGCTTTTCCCCGACCTCAGGCTCCAGGCCTCCTACTGGAGCCCGGGCGTCTCCGGTGATCAGATTCTCTACGAGGGTGGAAACGCCCTGACCGGGAAAATCATCGGCAGAATTCCAGGGGCAAGCTCCGACGCCTTCAGGGATGCCGTCCATTTTAAATACAAGAACTGGTCGGCTGGCCTCACCCTGACCTTCCCCCTGAACAATGTCCTTAGCCGGGCTCTCTATGCCCAGGCCAAGCTCAACCTCGAACAAGCTCAGCTGCGAATCAAGAACGAGGAGCAGCAGATTTTCCTGGAAGTGAAAACCGCCGTCCGGGCTGTTGAAACAAACGCCCAGCGCGTCGAAGCCTACAAGGCGGCCAGAGAGCTGGCGGAGAAGAAGCTCGAGGCCGAGGAAGAAAAATTCAAAGTCGGGCTGAGCACCAACTATTTCATCCTCCAGTACCAGAGAGATTTGCGCAACGCTCAGATCATGGAACTGAGGGCCATCGTGGATTATAATATCTCTCTGGCCAACCTCAAGCGTGTACAGGGAAAAGGCCTGAACAAGCAATATCTGGCTGCTCTAAAGGACAGCAGCTCCTCGCCGAAGCTGGAAAGCCTTGATTGAATCCATGGCGGCGCCAGACCCGAATAAACCGAAAAAAAAGAGTGCCAACATGAAAGTAAGAATCAACGCTAAGACGCTAAGAAAAAAAAGTTCTTTTTTCATCGCCCTGGCGATCCTCCTTCTGGCCTTCCTGGGCTGGAAAATCTATGACGTTGTCATTGCCTCCAAAGGAAAGCAGGGAATGGGACAGAGAGGACCGTCGGTGGCCGTCGAAATTTCTCCCATCCAAAGGGGCTCGATCCGGGATGTGGCCCAGTTTTCAGGGAGCCTCATTCCTAAATCTCAGTTCACCATCGCCCCCAAAATCTCGGGCAAGCTAAACCGTCTTTTGGTCGATATTGGCGACCCCGTCCGGCGAGATCAACTCGTGGCCGTTCTGGAAGATGAGGAATACCAGCAGCAGGTCATCCAGGCGG
>Ga0209102_1001356_pt1 | contig 12919 bp, 12 predicted proteins | sample ConPoolayeHmetaG_FD_185483 | JGI IMG/M metagenome (GOLD analysis project Ga0209102, IMG submission 185483) | Hot spring microbial mat communities from California, USA to study Microbial Dark Matter (Phase II) - Cone Pool mat layer H metaG... ... | reverse complement strand
GCCGCAGGCGATTTCTCCTAATCCCCATCTTGTCAGGTGAGTTGTATATAAAAGTACACAGAGTGCGCCTGCTATCAGTATGGGCAGCAAAAGCCAGCCTCTAAGGATAACAAAATAAATGCCTATCGGAATGGCTAATGAAAAGCAGACGAGACCAAACCTGCCCACAGAGACAGGATTGAGTAGCCCGGCAGATAAGATGCCACTCCCCCCACTGAAAGGCGTTCTTTTTACTTCCAGGTCTATCCCGCTCTTGTAGTCGAAATAATCATTCAATGTGTTAACGCTGATGTGGGCAAGGAGTAGTCCAACGAGAGCCAGCAGACAATATAGAAGGCTGAAGTGACCATGGTACCAGGCTACTGAAGTACCGAGAAATACCTGTGTAACCGAGATTATCAAAAACTGAGGTCTAATCTCTAGGAACCATGTTCGCATCATTTCTCAGGTATTGCCTCCTTTAGAATTATTCTACTACTAAACAATGAGATAGACCACATCTCTACTGAACCAGCCAGCACATTCCTCCTGGCAAAGTTTTAGGGGATGTGTTGATATTGGTAATGGCTATTTCTCATATGTTTGCAACTGTGGTGTACTGGTCGTGATGGAAGTGGTTCATACGGAAGACGGGCTTATAACCCCCCATCATACTAGTTTTTACGGCAGGGTTAGAGGCAATTGGTGGTCTGACCAGTTATGGAATTCAAAGCCTCGGGCGACTGGCAAAGCGAGGGCCTTTGGCGAAAGATTTTCCAACTATAACTCTCACCCAAAAATGAAGATTTGAGCCACTATTCCCTATCAATTGTTACCCATGTGGTCAGCCAGCACACATGCTATCTTTGATGTAGTCCGGCTTGTATAATAATGGCAAAAACAAGAAGATGCAGGCATGATTACGTCATACAGTCGAGAGTTGCTGTTAGGTATCCCTCGAGGGACCTTAATTGATCTGGAGACCACCGGTCTTGATGTGGGGCAGGATGAGATAGTGCTTTTTGGCTATATTCAAGGGAGCCGCCTGGAGATAGTTTGCCGGAGTTCGGAAGAAGAAGCACCGTTTGTCGCCCAGCTTGCAGAACTTGTTTCGAGACTCCCCCAGCCATTTTACGCCTACAATCTCTCCTTTGAGAAAGGATTTCTGCAAGCTAAAGGGATTGAGATAGAAGGCATAGACTTATTCCAGCCCTGGAAGGAAAAAGCTGAGGCACTTTACCTCAAGTGGCCCAAGCTGGACGAGCTATTTTCCCATGCGGAGCACTATTTTAACGAACCAGTGATAAGCGGCAAAGACGTCCCTTTGCTATGGCAAAGATTCCTTTGCACCGGGGATGATACCTATTTGCAGCAAATCATAAGGCATAACGAATCTGACCTGCTTAGGGAGCTATATTTGCTGGTGTATTATCGGGATAGCTACAAGGTTTAAGAAGCGGGCTAGGCATTTCGTGTTAGAATACGAGCTAAATTGGAAACTATTATGAAGAAGATTGCCGTCTTAACCAGCGGTGGTGACGCTCCGGGAATGAATGCCTGCATCCGGGCTGTTGTCCGCTGCGGAGTCGCCCGCAAGCTAGAGGTTGTGGGCATCCGGCGGGGCTACTGCGGCATACTGGAAGCGGACTTTGTGAAATTGGGCAGCAGGTCGGTAGCCAATATTATCCACCGTGGCGGCACTTTCCTGGAGACAGCTCGCTGCGAGGAAATGAAGACCAAGGCAGGCATAAAGAAGGCGAATGAGGTTCTGCAGCGGGAAGGCATCGAGGGATTGATAACCATAGGCGGAGATGGCACATTGCGCGGTGCCACAGCCCTGGCCGAAATGGGTGGCGTAAAGGTGATTAGTGTTCCCAGCACTATAGATAACGATGTCTATGGCACTGACTATACTATTGGCTTCGATACCGCTGTAAACACAGCTTTGGATGCCATAGATAAGATTAGAGATACGGCGGGGTCGCTGCCACGCCCCTTCTTCATCGAGGTCATGGGAAGGAACAGGGGCTTTATTGCACTGGAGGTAGGAATTGCTGGGGGAGCCGAAGATATCTTAATTCCAGAAGTGGAGACAAACATAGAACAGCTTAGTCTTGATATAGAGCGTAGCTTCAAGAGAGGTAAGAAATCCTGTATCGTGATAGTTGCTGAAGGAGATGAGGCAGGCGGTGCATTTTCAATTGCTCAACAAGTATGGGAGAGATTGAAGCTGGAGTACCGAATTTGTGTACTGGGACATGTCCAAAGAGGCGGCTCACCGACGGCCAGAGATAGAATTCTCGCCAGCAAGTTAGGAGCAGCGGCTGTGGATGCTCTGGTCAAGGGCATGTCGGGCTACATGGTAGGGGAATTGAAGGGAGAGACAGCCTTCACTCCATTGAGGGAAACATGGGAAAAGAAGAAGGAATTAGATACCAACCTGTTACAGTTGGTCAAGATATTAGCAGGATAGGAACATCGTGAAGCGCTACGTCCGGTTTAGACTTGCTTCTCTTGACAATCTCTGGCTTATTTCCCCCTGAGAATACCACCAGTTAACCTACTATATACCTCACGGTATCTCTTTGATGTGCTTTCTATCACTTCCGGTGGCAACATAGGCGCCGGTGGTTCCTTGTCCCATCCTGAAGCTACTAGCCAATCGCGGACTGGCTGTTTATCGAAGCTGGGTTGCGAGCAACCAACCTTATATTGGCTGGCATCCCAGAAGCGACTTGAATCCGGCGTCAGCAGTTCATCAATAAGAGCTAACTGACCATTGATGAAACCAAACTCGAATTTGGTATCGGCAATTATTATGCCCCGGCGTCTGGCGTAATCCCGAGCATAGCCGTAGATGAGCAAGCTTTTTTGCTCCAATTCCTCAAAAAGGTCTTCAACGCCCAGGCTTTTTATATCCTGTTTGGTTAAAGGGCGGTCATGCTCTGTGTCGCTCTTAGTAGTGGGGGTAAAGATAGGCTGGGAGAATTCCTGGCTTTCCTGCAGTCCCGAAGGCAAGCGGATATCGCCAATTTTTCCGGTCTCTTTGTATTCCGCCCACGCCGAGCCAGAGAGATAGCCCCGAACAACACATTCAACGGGTATGCGCTCGGCTTTAGCCACGAGCATAGAGCGGCCGATAAGGTTTGTTTCAGGCATAAGCGAGGAACCTCTCTTCCCTTGAGATTGCTTCGGGCTTTCAGCCCTCGCAATGACATCCCGAAGTGTATCCACGCTATCAATCACCTTGATAAGATGATTGGGTAGGATATGGGCTGTTTTCTTGAACCAGAAAGCAGATAGCTGGTTAAGAACATTTCCTTTGTCAGGGATGCCACAAGGTAGAACAACATCGAAAGCCGAGATGCGGTCGGTGGACACAATGAGAAGTTTACCCCTGATTGAATCAGGGGCTAAATCATAAACATCTCTGACCTTGCCACGCCGAAATAAAGGCAGAGGTAGATTGGTTTCTAACAATACAGACATAGTTGCCCCAGGTTAGATAGCATGTGGAGCTAACCTTTCCACCTTAGTTCGTTTGGGCTTCTTGGTCTTGCTTAATCCCAGCCGCCCAAAGACCTCATCCACATGTTTCAGGTAATACCCATAATCAAACAGAGAGTTCAGTTCCTTTTTGCCCAGATGACGTGTTATTCGCCTGTCTGCTTCAAGCAAGCTCAGAAAGCTTTTCCTTCGCTCCCAGGCTTTCATAGCGTTGTCTTGCACCAGTTTATAAGCTTCCTCCCGCGGTAGCCCTTTATCAATTAACGCCAAGAGCACCCTCTGGGAAAAGATGACGCCCTGGGTAAGCTCGATGTTACGACGCATATTTTCCGGATAAACCTTGAGCCCTTTCATTATGGAGGTAAATATAGATAACATATAATCCAGCGCCAGACAGGAGTCAGGTAAGATAATCCGCTCTGTAGAGGAGTGACTGATGTCACGCTCGTGCCATAAGGCGATGTTTTCCAAAGAAGTCAAAGCGTAGCCTCTAATTAATCTGGCCAGCCCGCAGATACGTTCACAAAGCTCAGGATTTCTTTTATGAGGCATGGCTGACGACCCTGTTTGCCCTGCTTCGAAAGGCTCTTCGACTTCCCGGACCTCCGTTCGCTGGAGACTTCTAATTTCAGTGGCAAATTTTTCCAGGGAGCTGGCGATGATAGCCAGAGTGGTTACGAATTGAGCATATCGGTCGCGCTGGATTATCTGACTTGATATGGGAGCTGGAGTAAGTCCTAGCTTGGCGCAAGCTATTTTCTCAACTTGCGGAGGTACAGTGGCATAAGTGCCCACTGCCCCTGATATTTTGCCTACCGAGATGTTTTTTCTGGCTTCAGCTAGCCTATGAGCGTTTCGCTTCATTTCTTCAGCCCATAGAGCCATCTTCAAACCGAAGGTAGTGGGTTCAGCGTGGACTCCGTGGGTTCGCCCCATCATAATGGTGTATTTGTGCTCTACGGCTTTGCTCTCTAGTACGGATATAAGTTCAGCCACGTCCTTTGCCAAGATATCTGCCGCCTGAGTCAACTGCAAACCCAGGGCGGTATCCATAACATCTGAGGAGGTGAGGCCAAGATGGACAAAGCGTGATTCTTCACCCAGGCTTTCAGCTACTGAGTTAAGAAAAGCAGTCATGTCATGATGGGTCACCTTCAGAAATTCGGCAACACGCTTCAAGTTATAGCTGGCTTTCCTTATCTTAACTATATCTTTTCGGGGAATTTCGCCCAGCTTAGCCCAGGCTTCACAGACAGCTATTTCTACCTTAAGCCACTGGTCGAACTTGTTTTCCTCAGACCAAATTCTCTTCATTTGAGGTCGGGAGTACCGCTCAATCATGTTACCCTCTCGCTGACTCCTGCCTATATTTACGATAGGCTTCTCTTATCTCTTTATGCTTCATACCCAAAATCTGGGCGGCCAGCAAGGCAGCGTTTTTGACTCCGCTCTTCCCAATGCCCACACAGGCTACCGGCACCCCCGCGGGCATCTGGCTTATGGAGAGCAGAGCATCTATGCCTTTCAACTCACTGGTAGGCAAAGGAACGCCGATTACAGGTAGGGTTGTCCAGCTAGCTAAAACACCAGGAAGGTGAGCAGCGTAGCCAGCAGCGGCAATGATAACCTTCAGCCCTTTCTTCTCCGCCTCCAGACCATACTCTCTTGCTTTTTCAGAATTTCGATGGGCCGAGATAACAGAAAGCTCATAATCAATGCCCAACTGCTTTAGCGTGTCCAGCGCCGGCTGTATTAGCTCGGTGTCTGTCTTACTCCCTATAACCACGCCCACTAATGCCATTGCCATACAAATCCTAAATTCTAATTTCGTTCATTCATTAGTGTTTTAACATTGTCCCGACTTCGTCCCGACAATGTCGGGATAAAATCCGCATTTAGGATTTCGAATTTCGTGCTTAGGATTTATCATATTTCGCCCTGTCATTTTGCATTTTTACTTTTGCCTTTTAACTTTCCTTTAGAGTTTATCTTATCTATCTCCCTTAAAGCAATGTCTTTACGATAATAACAACCTTCGAAGTAAATCTTGGGAATGTTGCCGTAAACCTTTTCCCGAGCCTCAGCTATGTCCTTGCCCACACCTACTACGGTGAGGACTCGCCCGCCGTCGGTATAGATTGTGCCACCATCTCCCAACTTAGTTCCAGCATGGAAAACTAGCACATCCCTATCCACATTGTCTATCCCCTGTATCGGAAAGCCGGTTTTATAGCTTCCGGGATAGCCAGCCGAAGACATAACTACGCCAACGCAAGCCTCAGAGCCCCACTCTATTTCCGCCCGGTCAAGTTTGCCTTCAATCACTGCCATAAGTATATCCACCAGGTCGGTTTTGAGAAGAGGCAAGATAACTTGAGTTTCCGGATCGCCGAAGCGAGCATTGAATTCCAGCACGAGCGGTTCCTCATTGACAATCATCAACCCCGCATAGAGCACTCCCCTGTAGGGCAGGCCTTCCTTAGCCATAGCCTTCACAGTCGGCAACAAAATACTTTTGGTCACCTTTTTGGTCATCCGGATGGAGAAAAAGCCAGGTGGGCTATAGCTTCCCATGCCTCCAGTATTGGGGCCCTGGTCACCGTCCCCGATTTTCTTGTAGTCGCAGGCGGGCACCATAGGTGAGACGGTCTTGCCGTCGGTAAAAGCTATAAGACTAACCTCTCGACCGCCAAGATATTCATCAATTATTACCTTGTCCCCTGCGGAGCCGAAAATCCTGGCTTCCATGATGTCGCTGAGAGCCTTCTCAGCTTCCGGCAAGGAAGCAGCGATGATGACACCCTTACCGGCAGCTAATCCATCGGCTTTAATGACGACAGGAGGCTTCTGCTCCCGAAGGTATTGGCGAGCCTCAGAGTATGACGAGAAAACGGCACCTCTGGGACAGGGGATGCCGTACTTCTCTATTAAGTTGCGGGCAAAAACCTTGCTCGATTCTATTTGGGCGGCTGCTTTAGTGGGGCCGAAAATAGGAATCCCCAGGCCATCAAAGTAGTCCACTATGCCCGAAGCCAGCGGAGCCTCGGGGCCAACCACGACAAGGTCAACACCTTTCTCTTTAGCCGCCTTGCCTAACCCCTCTATATCCGTAGGGCGGACATTGATATTTTCGGCTATGGCAGCTGTGCCGGCATTGCCCGGGGCAGCATAGACTTTCGTTATTCTAGGACTCTGGGCAATTTTCCAGACCAAGGTGTGTTCCCTACCCCCACCGCCAACAACTAGTATCTTCAAATTTCACTCTCGCGTGTCAGCCTTCAGGATATAGTCGTACTATATTCTCTATTCTCTGGGTTTTTCAACGCCAGGTTTTGTGAAGATGGCACAGGAATGGGTAATGAAGACCACCACTGGGAACAGCCAGTCTTGGCTTCGGAGAATACCCATCACTTCTTTTTTTTGTGCTTCCCCCTGTTCCGCTTAACCCCTTTTAGTTTTGGTTTATGTGACATGGCATTATAAAATCTCCTTGAATTTCTCGGCCTGAGCAGGGTCGAGATTTTGAATTAGTCTCAGCAACTCTGCGATATGCTCCTTTTCTTCTTCAACAATGTGCTCCAGTGTATTCACAGCCTCCTCACTTTCCAAGTTGAATATATGGCTTTCATACTGGTTAATAGCTTGCAACTCGCCTATCAAATCCTCGCGAAGCATCACAACATCATCCTGCATGGCTAACTGTTCTTCGCTCATTTCCTCAAAAGAATAGCTCATCTTGCCTCCTTTAATACCTATTCCCATTCTATAGTGGCCGGGGGCTTGCTAGTGACATCATAAACTACCCTGTTGACATTAGGAATTTCATTAACTATGCGGTCAGATATTCTCGCCAGGAGGTCATGGGGCAAGCGCGCCCAATCAGCAGTCATGGCATCCTCGCTGGTTACGGCCCTAACTGCAATCAAGTAGCCATAAGTCCTATAGTCGCCCATGACGCCAACACTCTTGACATCAGTGAGCACAGCAAAGCTTTGCCAGAGCTGGCGATAAAGTTTGGCTTTTTTGATTTCATTCATGACGATCCAATCAGCAGCCCGCAGTATCTCCAGCTTCTCCCTGGTCACTTCACCGATGATGCGAATGGCTAACCCCGGCCCAGGAAATGGTTGTCGCCAGACCATATCCTCAGGCAGACCCAGAGCTAACCCTACTTGTCGAACTTCATCCTTAAACAAATACCTCAGAGGTTCGATGAGGGTAAACTTCATTTTGGCCGGTAACCCACCGACATTATGATGGCTCTTTATCTTAGCCGCAGCTTTGGTTTCCACAGAGGTACTTTCGATGACATCGGGATAAAGAGTGCCCTGGGCCAGAAAATCAATCTTACCTAATTTAGCCGCTTCTTCTTCAAAAATCTCGATAAACTCATTCCCTACTATCTGTCGTTTCTTCTCAGGGTCAGTAACCCCTTTGAGGCGCTCCAAGAATCTATCGGTAGCGTCTATGTAAACTATATCCATTTTGAGGTTACGCTTGAAGGTATTAAGCACCCTTTCCGGTTCCTCACGACGCAATAAGCCATTGTTGATAAAGATGCAAGTCAACTTATTGCCAATAGCACGGTCAATAAGGGTAGCAGTTACCGCTGAATCAACGCCTCCGGAAAGAGCACAGACCACCCTTCCATTGCCCACTTGTTCCTTAATCTTGTCCACGCTCTCAGCTATAAAATTAGCTGGTGTCCAGTTGCCCTGGCAACCACACACCTTGAGTACAAAATTCTGGAATATCGTTTTCCCTTGAGGTGTGTGAACCACTTCAGGATGAAACTGTAGCCCATAGATGCTGCTATCATTACCGATAACGGCGAATGGCGAATTTTCTGTATAAGCCAAAGTCCTAAAGCCAGGCGGCAGTTCTATTACTTGGTCACCATGGCTCATCCACACGGGGAGAGATGAGGGCAGACCAGCAAAAAGAGGACAATCCTCAGCACTCACATGCAGGATTGCGTGCCCGTATTCACGCTTTGTTCCCCGAGATACTTGACCACCTAACTGATAAGTGATAGCGAACATGCCATAGCATATGCCCATTATTGGGAGATGGCTTTCATAGATATATGGTAAAGGCAAGGGAGCTCCAGGGTCATAAACGCTAGCTGGACCTCCCGAGAGAATAAATCCTCTTGGGTTGAGAGGAGTTATTTTCTCCCAGGGCGTATCGTAGGGCACGAGTTCACAATAAACATGGCATTCCCGTACCCGTCGGGCAATGAGCATGCTATATTGCGAGCCAAAGTCGAGCACCACTATGGTTTCCCGTTCGCTTGGGGGTAACTTAGGCTCAGCTACAGGCTGCTCGCCACGTAACTCTTTGGCCAGCCCAAGATAGGTAGAGACCTCGATATCATCGCTGGCAGCAATTCTGTGGCTTTGTAGGTTCTTTTTCATTGGAGATTTACGGGATTGCACAAATTCAACCATCCCCCAAAAAATTTACGCTTTTCGTAAGAACCCCGTTAATTTAAACTCAAATTCTTTCAGGGTCCCCAAAAAGTCGCAAGACTTTTCGGGGCTGATTTAGCTTATCACTGTCCCGCACTATTATCAACCCAAGACGGACTAAGGCTTTTTTCGCTTGACCAAGCTTCTCACCTTCGCCTAAAACCTTCCCACTTCTTGAACACCGAAAAACATAGATTCCTGCTAGGATGTTACCATGCTATACTAATGTCGAAAAGATGGTTGTTTTGCAACGGGAAATTGAGAAAGGTGTCGAAATCCTCCAGAAGGGTGGGGTAATTGCCTTCCCCACCGATACGGTCTATGGCTTGGGGGCTGATGCCCTCAATCCTGCAGCTGTGGAAAGGATTTATAAGATAAAGAACCGCCCAAGGCATCAAGGACTCCCTTTGCTTATCGCTGATGTAGAGCAACTCACCACTCTGGCTGAGCCAATACCAGAAATTGCCCGGTTTCTGGCAAAGCGGTTTTGGCCCGGCGGGTTAACTCTGGTTTTACCAAAAAGAGGTTCGGTGCCCACCTATCTGGCCTCAGGACAAACCATAGCAGTACGCGTTCCTAATCACCCTGTTTGTCTGGCTCTCATAAAAGGTCTGGGAAAACCCGTAACCGGAACCAGCGCCAATATTAGTGGTCAACCAGCTGCCTTAACTGCCGAAGAAGTTAGCCAACAATTAGGCAGGAAAATCGACCTTATTATCAACGGAGGCAAATGTCCGGGCGGCAGGGAATCAACAATACTGGACGTTACCCGTGAATCGCCAATAGTTCTGCGTCAGGGCATCATACCTGCACATGAGATTGACAATGCTTATAAAGAATACCTGGAGATAAACAGTGAGACGCATTGCTATAGGCTGTGACCACCGTGGCTTTGCCCTGAAGCAAGGAATCATATGCTTTCTTGAAGACGCGGGCCACAGCTATCAAGATTTTGGCTGCTACAGCACTGCTCCTGTGGATTATCCTGACATTGCCCGGAAAGTCGGGGAGGCAGTAGCGTCGGGCAATTTCGACCAGGGCATTTTAATGTGCAACACGGGTATAGGCATGAGCATAGCTGCCAACAAGTTGAGAGGCATAAGAGCAGCCTTGTGTTGCGACGCATTTACAGCACAACGTGCCCGCCAGCATAATGATGCCAATGTCTTGTGTCTCAGGGGAGAGGATATGGACACCGAGTCAGCTTTGGAAATCGTCAAAACTTTCCTGGCTACGGATTTCGAAGGTGGCAGACACGCACGAAGGGTGAATAAAATAAAGGCTTTAGAAAGAAACCTCTCAGAAGAATAGCCCTTCCTTTTGAGGCTATGGTTCATAAACAGTTATTTCGCTGTGTTACGCTACATATCGACCTCTTAGATCGCGAGATAACCTAGCCGTTAGCTCTAGAGCCAGGGATGCCACTTCAGGCGATAATCCTGCCAGGCCACAAGAGGGAGTTACTAGCCCTTGAGCTATAATCTGCTTGAACCTAACGCCATTTCTGGTGAACGGAGCTATAGCTTCCTCCAGACGGTCACGCAGACTGGGCAAGGATTCTTTAGTTAAAGCCTCTTCCTCGTTCGGAACTATCCCCCAGGCAATACTGCCACCACGCTCAAGGAATGATTTCACCTTACCAGAGTAAGCGCTTAGAGAAGAGGCGTAGTTATAGGCATCAAAGCTGAGAATATCGATGGAGGTGTCCAAGAGGATTGACCAGTTAGTATTTCCGCAGCAGTGTAACCCCTTTATCCCTTTAATTCCCTTTAACACCTCTTCCAGTAAAACAGGCACTTTTTCTTCAGGGATAGGAGTAAATACTGAGCCCAAAGAAACTAAATAAGGTTCGTCAACAAAGATGATGGTTTCAGGCGATATTTCCCTCAAGAGATTTTCCTGCCACGTGGCTTTTAGCCGCAGGAGCTTAGCTGAGGTTTCCGCTAAAGTGTCATCATAAAGGATACCCAGACCATCCTGACGGGTAACCGTCAGACCCCAGGTGACGGGACCTGTTACCTGCCCCTTGACTATTTTACTGCCTGCTACTTTGGAGAGGAAAGCGTGAAGCCCGGCAGCATATTCGGTCGAAATGCCATATTTGTAGGCACTATCTTGTTCACAATCAATATGGATTTGCTCCAGCTCGCTCTCAAAATTTGCCACTGGCTGGATGTGGATTTTGTCCCCTTTTACGACTACTCCGGGAAAACCCTCGCTGAACTGGATAACCATGTTTTCCTTGGCAGAGCGCCTTGGTAATTGTGGCCAGACAGGAATATCAGGGAGGTATTTCACAATAATGGCGCAAGCCTCGGCAGGATTCGTATGAGGCATGCTGCCAATAGCCGTGGACAAACAACCAAATTCCAACTTAGCTGGCATCTTCCTCCTCGCCTAAATACTTGCCAATCAACAGCCTCAGCTCGTTTTTCTTCTCCTTCGGTATATATTTCATGTTAGTGGCTATGGCATGTTTGAGGGCAGTAGCACAGGCACAATCGCGCGTCTGCGGCATCGAAGCCAGCATTAGTCTAAGGATTTTCTTGATAGTATGGATGCCCGTCCGCAAATTGGTTAAAATCATCTCCGCAGTAGCGGATTCATAAGTTGGGTGCCAGCAATCATAATCGGTGACAACAGCCAGCGTAACATAGCATATTTCCGCCTCTCTAGCTAATTTAGCTTCAGGCAAAGCTGTCATCCCAATAACATCAGCACCCCAAGAGCGATAGAGTTGTGACTCAGCTTTGGTGGAGAGCTGTGGACCTTCCATAACTAGATAAGTACCACTTTTATGCACTTTAGCCCCAACCTCGGTGCTTGTCTCAAATGCCAGTTGCCTCAAAACAGGACAGAAGGGTTCCGCGAGAGAGACATGCCCTACTATCCCATCGGTGAAAAAAGTACTGGCCCTTCCTTTGGTATGGTCAATGAGTTGGTCAGGAATGACCATATCCAGAGGTGCTATCTCCTCTCTAAGACTGCCCACAGCGCTTACAGAGATAATCCTTTCTACTCCCAGAGATTTCAAAGCATAGATATTAGCTTTGGCCGGTAACTCACTGGGGCTTATTCGATGTCCTTTGCCATGTCTGGGGAGAAAAGCAACCCTTACTCCTTCTAGATTGCCCAAAATAATATTGTCGCTGGGCTCACCAAAGGGCGTGCTTACCTTCGCTTCCTCCACTCTTGCCATCCCCTCCATCTTATAAAGCCCACTTCCGCCAATGATGCCAATCCGTGCTTCGAGCATTTGATACCTCCGTGAAAAACACTATTTCCTGCCCGTGTACCTCTCCTCCCACCCCCCTCCTCAAGGTATTTCAGGTAAGCTATAGCCTCTCTGTAGTGCTAGGTTATGCCAAACCTAGCATATTTCCCTAGAATTGTCTACTAGCGAGCCTCTTTTTTCGCAGAGATGTTGCATTTTACTACATCTAGTGGTAAAATGGTCCCATACCACAATTTTTGGGAGGGATTTGTGAACTGTCCTTACTGTGGCAGTCAGGAATCGAGGGTGATAGATTCTCGGAGTCTAGACGAGGGGGTGAGACGCCGAAGGAAATGTCTCGCCTGCAATGCTCGTTTCACTACTTACGAGCGTATACAGCCACATGCTATTTTCGTCATAAAGAAGGATGGACGGCGTGAGGAATTCAGCCGAGATAAGCTCTTTACAGGTATTCGCAAAGCTTGCGAAAAACGCCCCCTTCCCACAGGCGCCATTGATAAGTTTGTGGACACCATCGAAGCTGAGCTTTATAGGGTGGGCAAGAGCGAGGTCCCCAGTTCCTATATTGGTGATTTGGTCATGGAAGGATTGAAAAAACTGGACCACATTGCCTACATTCGTTTTGCCAGTGTTTATCGGGAATTTGCTGATATCGGCGCTTTAAAACAAGAGGTGGATAGCTTGGCAGTACGAAGGGAGCCAACACCAGTAAACCAGCTACCGCTGC
>Ga0209102_1001355_pt1 | contig 12931 bp, 6 predicted proteins | sample ConPoolayeHmetaG_FD_185483 | JGI IMG/M metagenome (GOLD analysis project Ga0209102, IMG submission 185483) | Hot spring microbial mat communities from California, USA to study Microbial Dark Matter (Phase II) - Cone Pool mat layer H metaG... ... | reverse complement strand
ACCTGACCCCCAGTTTCCGATACCTTTTGAAAACCTTCTGGATAAAATCGTGTGCCTGCGGGTGCGTTCCATCGAGAGTGTATACCCTGAAAGCTTTCCCCCTGCGGGGCCTCACGTGTGTGTAAGGCCAGACAAACTTTCTGATCCAGGGAAGTCCCTGCGGCATACGAAGTATCGCTGAACGCACCTGGTGGAAAGCACTTTTTGCATCTTCGAAGACCCAGAAAGGAGCCACCCAGAGCCCTGGCTTGAATCCGTAACGCCGGATTTTCTTCAGCGTTTTGCCAAACCCTTCGGGAAACTTTTTTCTGTTGAACTCCAACCAGTTTCCAGGAAGCATATCATGGATATTTACAAGACTGATCCAGATATAATCAAAAGGAAATCCGGCAAGCCTCTTCCTGATCGCCTTACAGTTTTCCACCACAACATGTTGCGGACTTTCCCCTTTTTTACCGAAAACATCCACCCATGCGCCTCCTATCCATCCAGCAGGAGTATGTGCGGATAGACGAATGCGGTAGCGCTTGCGCACCACATCTGCCCAGCGTTCGAGCGCCGTGTAAGGGTTGTGCGAGAACTCGATGTAAAGATGCTCTGATTTTAAAAATGCTTGCGGTTGAATCATTGTTCCGTCAAGGTCGCAGAAGGCGCGCAGTTCAGCGATCCCTTTTCTTCTTGCGTAACGTACATGATGGCGGCACCCGAAACTATCAAAGGAGATGAAACCGGAAAGGAACGCATTCCCGGATTCAGGATTGTAAAGGTGGCATATCTCATTGGAATAATGGTTCCCTCCATCGCTGGTCAACATCTTCACCCGGGAATTCTGGCCGGCAGGCGGAAGCCTTTCCTCCACCCCTGTCTCCCTGGAGAGGATGGGTGTTGAATCGCAGAATCCGAACTGAAGGAACGTTGCTCTTTCGAGGTTTTTCCCCAGCAGGACCATTCCACCATTTGAAGCGATTGCGTCAATCAGGAAACACCTGCCAGGACGTACCGGCTTTCCAGAGAGGTTTTTGATGAATGAATTCACGATGAGAAAACCATCCCTTAAGGAAACCTGCCAGCGTATTACCCAGCGAAAAAAGGGCTCCCTGAACTGAAACGTTCCTTCCAGCGTACGTCTCTCTCCGAGGACATCGCTGATCTTTCTAATTCTGAAGCTCCTGCTTGAGGCTTCATAGAGGGAGAAAAACCTTCCGTCTATCTCGAGGCTGCAGGTTGCGTTCTGAAGAGAAATGAGTGGAAAACCGGAAAGGAAAGACCATCTCAGTTTTTCTGTATCGAAAAAGAAACTGCCTATTTTGATGGTGCCAGCAGATTCATTCATATGTTATTGGTAACGAACAAGGATGCTTGCTCTTGAAAGCGTTCCTGGAAGATTGATTAACTCCTTGTCACTCAAGAAATCCTTCCATTCCCTCCCATTGACGGAAACACTCCGGATTGATCGGCGTTTCGGATCCCGGATGCGTAATAAAATCTTTTCAGGTTTGCTTCCATAATGTGGCATAAAATCAAGACTGGCTTCCATTGAACCATTTTTCTCCTCGATCGCAAAAGACACCGCTCCCCAAATCGTAGGAGCGTTTTCTACCTTGAGCCCTGTGTACCAGTGGCGGGGTGCAATTGAAGCAAGGTGCAGTGTGGATCCTTCTTCCCTCACAAGCATCATCCGCAGGAGCCGAATCTGCATAACATTGGAAAGGGTATGAGGCTGGTAATGAAACTTCTGGCCATAGTGAGGATTGCCTTCAATCAGGTCCACAACCTCTGTGCCCGCGTAGGTGTCACGGTCCATACCGTAAGCGAGCATGGCATAAAACCCCAGAAGGACACCCGGGATATCGTCCTTACGAATTTTCGTCAGCAGATAGCCATAGGAGTAGGCATGGTCAATCCCCGCGTACTCGCACCACCTCTGCAATCCGAGAAGGATCGCCCCTCTTTTTTCCGCATAACTTATTGCCTGCCGGCACAGATCGCTTTCCGGGTCAAGGATTTCGGTTTCAAGAAGATGTCCGAGCGCGAAGGAGTAATAGTACCCTCCAAGAAACCGTCTTTCCAGAGAGCGGGAGACAGGCGTCATTGGAACCACAGTCAGCTCGCTTCGCTTCACGATGGCGCGGTGGTGCCAGAGAAAGGAGCCTTCTGGAATTCTCTGTCCAGGCGCCACCAGATCCTTCTCAGGGAAAGAGGCTTTTTCCATGGATTTAATGATGGCTTTGCGGTATTCCTGTGCTTCGCGTGCGAGGCGGGATGCTTCCGACCCAATCCCGGCGCGTTTTAATGCCAGCGCCATCTCAGATATGCCACGCCAGTTATAGGCATCGCTCATATAGCAACTATCTTCTTCCTGAATATCCGCTGTGTACTGGCCCCTGCGGATAAGCCCGTATACCAGTGAGTTTTTGTCCTTCATCTCCCGGTTCTTTCTCAACCACTCGATAGCCTTCCGCGCATGGGGAAGCAGTTTTTCAAACCCTTCCCGATCCCCTGATGTAAGATAGTACTGGGCGACGACAAAAAGAAATCCTCCATTATCACAAAGGCCGTACTTATGGAAGAAAAGCCCGTCCTTTTTCTGATAAAAAAGGAGAGCGCAAAGAACTTCAAACGCTTCCTTGAAGTGACCTGTGAGGATCAATGCATGCACAGCGCCGAGGGCCGTAATCGCGTACACGTCGCCGTAGAAACCTGATCCGTCATGTGGCACCGCACAACTTCTGCCGTGTATCTTAATTGCACGGGTATTGATCCGGTTGTAAACCTGCCAGGCACGGAAGGCATCATTCACCATTTTTTCCGGGGTATCCACCTTCATCCCTTTTGATAAAAGGTCTTCCCAGAAATTCCGGCAGGCGAAGAGTTTTTTTTCAAAGGAAGATTCACGAATTGAAGAGATTTCTGGTCTGATGTTCCAGCGACCGAAAAGCTCGCCGGTAAAAGGATACCCTAAAAGAGCGGTCAACTCCCTTTTTTGTTTACTGTTGCGGTATAACACCCTGAAGCAGTGGGTTATGGTCTCTTTTGGAGATATGGTTCCAGAATACTTCTTGATGATTTTCGGGTTTTTCGGGTCAGAACACATATGAATCCTGTACCGCCTGCGTTGCGTCGTTGGATTTTCCACCTGCCAGCGCACCAGAACCTCTATGTCTTTTTCTGAGGACATCCCTTCCGAGAAAGCAAAAACCGTCTGCCGGTATACAAGGTTTTGACACTCAACCTCGGTGGTCAGGATAGGAAGTCCATTCGCAAGAGAACGTCTGGTGTGTTCCCATCCGAAATGACGAACCGGTCTGGCCGGGTCCCCTATACGGAAGAAAATGATATCATTGGGTCCAATCTGGTTTGCCGGCCGGCAGTCGAAGTACCCCATCCCACCTCTATTGATCGTGCCGTCCCAGTCAACACCAACGGCGACAGGGTAGTTCTTCAATCCGATGACGGTCCGCGTCTCCCTCATATGTGGAAGAAGATTTTTGAGGTTCTCAAAGCGTGGTTCCTCCACACACTTCAGAACTGTCTCGCCAAGGATATCACGAAGGTGCATCTCATCACGCAAAGGGTCGCCTCTATCGATCAATACAGTTAACATTTTGTCCTCCTCTTTCTCCATCGGCGCTGAGAGCAGGTTTTTCTCGGCGACACTGAGGAACGTTATCTGTTTTCTTCCGCAGTATTTTCACTTCCTTCCGAAGAAAGATGGGAATCGAGGAACCGGTACGCCATTTTTCGAATCTTCCGCGGGAACGCATGGCCCTGGTCTGGATGGACGACAACGAGGTTGTCTCCCGCATTCAACGTTGCGTACACGGCTCTTGCCGCCCGCACGCAGTCACGCACTCCCTCGACTGAAAAATCGGAATCGCGCAAAGGTGCGTTTATGAAGACTGCTCTCGGTGCGATTGCAGATAGAATATCGGAGAAATCAAAGGGAATCCTGGCCGGATCATTTCCATATACGGAAGCGATTTTGGGCATGTATTTAGGTATGGACCAGTTGGTGATATTTCCGTTCAGGTACGTTGCGAATGAGCAGAATCCGCAACTGGTAACGGCTGCCCTGATACGCTCATCGAACGCTGCAAGAAATAAACAATTGTGGCCTCCGAGGGAATGCCCTATACATCCGATGCGGTGCGGGTCAACCTCCTCCATGGATTGAAGAAGATCAACCGCTGCCATATGGTTCCAGATAGCCTTCATCGTGGTACTCTGGTACCCGAGCAGATAAGGATTGATTGTGTATGTGCCGTAACCCGGGTAATCCGGGCAGCAGGTGACGTATCTCCGGAGCGCCAGTTCATGTGCGTAATGCAGATTAGCCAGCCCGGCAATTCCAGCGGGTTCATCCTTTCCGATATACGTGCTCTGGTGCAGACATAAAACAGCAGGCGACTTCCCGGAGAGACCTGCCGGCAAAAGTATATGTGCGCGAACGCGATCGGCTGGTTCTGCGGCAAAGGTAATCGTTCTAAGGGTGTACCCTTCCAGAACCGTTTCCTTTTCCAACCGCACCTGGAGTGGAACCCGGCGTTCTTCTCCTGGAAGGGTTCCCATAACCTCCTCCATTCTCTTCAGGATCTCATGCCGTCGCTTTTCCCATCCGTTGTTCACGTCCCTTTTCCTTGCTAATACGCATGGAGGGTTATTTTTCCACTACCGGAAACTGCAGGAGTTTCAATAACCTTCTCCTCGGGACCTCCAGGCGGAAGGTAATTCCCCATCCCATTCCACTGTCTGTATCCAGGGCGACCACAAACTCATGAGTACCTTTTTCTATCTCCATTTCTACCCAGTCGCAGTCCTCTCTTATGGGGTTGTGACGAACAAGGTGCGCGGAGATCATTTTCCCATCCATGAATAACGCACACGCACCATCCCTGCCCAATTTCACTATCCAGCGCCTGGTTTCCGGGAAGAAGATTTTTGCTCCAAGGAATGCGATGCCGTCCCGGTTAACATGACGGGTCCAGGAAAGAATCCGGTTTGAATCAGGAATAACAACTACCGGCTTCCAGTCCATTCCGGCGTCGGAAAGAGAGGGACACTCTATCTGGTTCAGAGGTTTTGTCTTTGGAAAAAGTCTGGAAACCTTCCATCCTTCAACATACCATGGAGAATCAGCTGTTTCCCTCACCATATCTTTGGCGCGGGTGTACCTGAGAGAGAAAAGTGTTTCGTACGCCCGAACATAATCCTTTCCCTCCAGGAATTTCTGCGCACCCTCAACTATGGAAGAAAGCGAGGAGATCATGTTGTGCTGGTGGAGGATACCCCTGTTCTTTTCCAGGAGGTCTTTTGCCTCCCTTACCATCCTGCTGACAATTTCCTGCCCTTTGTTGTCCACCTCAGAAATACAGCCTCTGACAGCATCCAGTACATTGATGTTGCGTACTTTAAAAGGGTGGATGGAGTAGGGTTTCATTTCCAGAACCCATCTTCCTCCTTTTACTGGCCGGTAAGTTGTAAGATCTTCAACTTCAGTTCCTGAAGGGAAACTTACTTCTACTTTAACCTTCCACCACTGGGTGTTGGCGATATAACCGTAGACATCTTTTCCGTATTGAGTGACAGCAATCCAGACATTGTTATCCCTGCCGTTACCGGTAAGGCGCTGGTATTTTCCCGCTGGAAGGGATCGGAATGCTTGCGCGAACTCACCCATACTGGTTTCTCTCCCCATCCACATGGTGCAATCCTGGATGGCATGCAATATTAAACTGGGGTTGGTGCGCACAAAGATGTTTGTCCAGTATTGCGCAAAGTACTCTCCTGCCGGGTAAGGCCAGGCTTCCGCGTGGTTGTAATCAGGCCAGACCCATTCCTTGATGCGCGGAGGTTGATTTTCCGACCAGCCATACCGTACGGTAATCCCATTCTTCCCGTCATTGCTGACCGCAGAAAAAAGTTCGTCTTCCTCCCAGACATTCCGCCAATTTCTTTCCAGTGTGCGCTGTCCATACGAAGTATAAGCAACAACCACATCTTTTGCCTCCAGGTACCTTTTGATGTCAAGCCCGCTGTTGATAGCGTTTTCGTAAACACTTTTTTGCTTATCGGCGGCTTCGTCATACCCTTTTTCTATAAGGCTCACCTGGTTAGGGTAAAGAACAAGTTTCAAGTCCGGCCTTGTCTCCTGCAATCTTTTTCTCAACCAGTCGTACAGTTCATCCATTTTTTTACACCGCCATGCTGCCCATTCTTTCTTTGCGTTTTCCATCAACCATTCGTAACGTTTTGAAAACCTTTCCGGGTCCCTGGTATCCACAGGTATTCTTACCCCTGTTTCCTTCTCAAACAGAGATATTGAGTAGTCATCGTAACTGGCAAAGAACTGCTCTCCGTATTCACTCCAGTGGGTTGGTCCAAGTACTTCATTCACCTGAAGGGTAATCCCTTTCCATCCCTTCCATTTTCCGTACAACTCAATCAACTCGTTCATCAGTTTTTCATAATGTTTTCTAACCTCAGGGTGGTACCAGATAGGGTAAAGAGTTCCTCTTCCAAGAAATGTCTCCTGCCTTCCCATTCTATTCACCTGACCGAGGGTTGGGAATCCTCGCGCAACCTCATAATCGGTGCATACCCTCTTTAGCCTGTGGATGCCGCACATTTCAATACTGCTGAACCAGCCAAGGTTGTTCTCTTCGAAAATTTTTGCCATCAGCACCCCGTAATCACGAAGGCTCCCGGAATGGTCGCTATAATCAGCAGGTGTAACATCGGAGTATTCGCTCGGAAAGAAAGGTGCATCGTACATAAACTGGCCCATATGGTAAGCATTCTCTCCGGCAAACCTTAACCTTTTCACCATATTGATGAATGTCAAAAGCCAGATTCTGTAGAAGTTCGGAATCTCTCCGCATATCGTCCATCTCTTCATATACGGAGCAAGCGGCGATGAAAGACAGCTCTGCATTACCTGTCTGGGTCCTGCCTCAGGCTGCTGTCCAATCCATTTCGGTTCTCCTGGAGCATCAACTATTTTCCTCATAGGCACATCATTCAAAACTTCGTAAATCCAGATTTTCCCCACCCTGGCTGCCTGCTCAGGGCTCCAGCTCTTAGGATCGCCGAAGGAGAAAAAGGAGACAGTACCTGCGGTGGTATTGGGAAAGAAAAGACACTGGTGGTACTGAATGGTATTGGTAAGGGGATGGTTATCCTTTCCTAAATCAACCGTATCGTTGCCAAGAACTGTCACCCCTCCGTAATCTGTCCAGTCATTCACCCTCATCTCCTGCATTCTCACAGTATCATCGGGGTACTCAGCAATGGCTATATGGGGCCTGCCAGGGTTTTGTATCCTGTAAAGAAAGGAGATGAAACTACAAGGGCTTCCTGTGGAGCCATATGTCAGAAGTTCCTCTGTAAAGGTTGTCCTGAACCTTCCCAGGGGTGTTCTTATCACCTTGCTTTCCCTGACCTGTCCCAGTCCGTCACAGGAAATGAACTCCCCTTCTTTTTGTTCTTCCGCAGCGTCAACCTGCCAGACAAGTTTCAGTTTCATTCCATCTGTGTAGTCTTTTGGGTTTTCCACCACAGGTTGCTCTACCGGACCACAAACCGCTATCTCGTACCTGTACTTTTCCACCTCCTGGCCGTTTACAGAAAAATGAAATACTACCGCGTACGCAACATTGTGTTTGAGCTCCCCGGGAGAGAATTTCAAGACCCCGGAATTATCCAGACCTGTTTTTTTCAAGGGAATACTTCCTTTTTTCACCAGGGTATCAAACGCATGAAAACCATCTCCCATCTCATCAAAAAGTTCATAGGTAATCTCCTGTGTCTCTGCCTGCCTGTAAGGAACGGATACCTTCAGAGAAATCCCTTCCTTGCTGCCATAAACAGGTTGACTCCGACCATCTGCCGGCTCTACCATCATCTGCCCCTTCCACGAAGGGTTGAACCAGAATGCCGAATAACCTACTCCAACATTTCCCTCCTGAGGCCGGAGTAAATTGTCGTAAACACTTGGTGCGTTGGGATGGTTTCTCGCTACACCGACAACTGCCCACCCTGAATCGTCATAATCAGGCATCATCCAGGCTGTTCCCTCCACCGCTTCTTCAATGGGTCCTTTCCACTTCTCGTCAGAATCAAACCGGATGTATGTTCCATCCTCACACAAAAGCGCGCCATCAAGAATAAAACCACCACCAAACCAGATACTGTTTTCTTCCGCGATTACGTTCTTCCCTATACGGAAAAGCGATGGGTCGATTTCATAGTTCCATATCTGGGAGCACCTTACATAGGGGGGGGATTTCACTGCCAGTTTCCCGTTCACATAAAGGTAATGAGAGGTTTCGCTAACTATGGAAACGCGCGCCCAGCGAACTTTAGCAGGAATTTCCACAACGGTGCGGTACTGCATCCTCGGTTCAGCGCAGGGAACAAGGTAATCAATCTGTACATTATTGCCTTCTGTCTTTGTTAAGAGACGAAAACCTGTGCACGGGACAGGACCTAAACCATCTGTGGGAATCAAAACATCCTGCCATTCACTTCCCTTTACGGTTACCTCTTTGGAGACATACTCCTTACCACGCTGGTCATTCAATCTTCTCACTGAAATCTGCCAGACGCTCGTCTCCAAACTCTGCTTCATCCTGATTTTCACCGCTGCAATTCTTGGCATGCTATACCCATCTTTTGTCGGAAAACCTATGTGAAGAGGAGGCCCTTTCTTTTCAAAATCTCCCCAGGAGAAAAAAGCACCTGCTGCTGCCACCTTAAAGGAAAGAGTACCTTCTTCAACTTTCACATCCTCCATCTGCCACTTCTCATTTATCCCGCAGAGTGTCCCATCATCAAAGTTCCATTTATAAGGAAAACCTTCTTCCAGGTAAGGAGAATATTTTCGTTTTGCCGGGACTCGGGAAACAAAGTGTCCTTTCAGGTAACGGTTTTCAGGACTTAACCCTTCCTGTGCTATCATCGACTGCAGTCGTTGTTTGATCGCCGCCAGCTCTTCCGGTGAAAGTACTTTGCTTTCCAGTGTTTGAACAGTTCCCAAAAGGATTGTCCCTGCCAGGGAAAGTACCAGAAACGTTTTCCCACTCATCTGTACCTCCATTGACAAACAATGAAAAAATCAACACTTCTGGCAAAACCGGTTATACTAATAGATGAGCATCACGGCCAAATGTCGTTTCTGCCTGTCCAGAACTTTGAATATCTGCGTTTGCCGGAAGCGTCCGGAAAGGAAACCGAAAAGTTTGTATACTGCAAGCTCTGGATGTGCTCCTTAAGAAATTGACTGCTTGACATCCAGGCAGCGTGACCTGAGACATAAAGAACATTGAACCCAAGCCCGTGAGAGTTTACAGCGTACCTGGCAGTTGAACCCATCCAGTAAGAAGAAATAGCGCAAGCATAACCAGATAAACAATCCATTACCAGACAGGCTTCTTCCGGGAAGCGAATAAGAGAAAGTTTCTTGGGCCTCCGCTCGTTCAGGTACCAGTAGTAAGGATCAGAGGATGATTCCCGGTTCAAAAGACTGCCGTTCATTCTGTAGAGTACCGGACCTTTAATGTTTGCATCCCCTGGAATTCCAGCCTCACTGTACTTTGTCGCTGGATGAGCAAAAACAGTATTGATTGCTTGTTTTGGGTCACTTTGAAGATCCTTATACTCACCACTCCTTTTTAAATACGGCCAGAGAATGGACCGCCAGTCTCTCATCTCTGCTCCAGGACCAAGCGCTGGTGGCAAATAGTCATCATTATCCTGGGCATACATCATAAAGGCAAGACCAAAATTTTTCAGGTTGCTCAAACAGGCTGCCTGTTTGGCTTTCTCCCTGGCTGTGGACAGTGCCGGTAAAAGCATCGCTGCCAGAATAGCCACAATTGCCACAACCACAAGCAATTCAATCAAAGTAAAACCTTTCTTTCCCATTTTGCCCTCCTATCTTTTTTCTTTTATCTCAACCGGAAGAGAAACTGCCACTCTTTCTGTTTCTCCCCGGATAAACCGTTCCATTTCCCGGATAGCGACCCTGCCTATCTCAGGAAAAGGTTGAATCGCTTCGTGGATATATTCTTTTTCTGGTAATGGATCAGGAACTTCATCAAAAGTGGCTATCTCCAGATCTTGAGGGATGCGTAAATTTCTTTCGTGCACCACCTTAAACACAGCCGGCAGATAACTATGACCAAGTACCAGAATAGCTGTAGGCTGGAAGGACTGAAGCATCTCTTTAATTGCCCTTACCAGACCCTCAGGATCATTACCGTCTGTTTCTATTAGGGGAGGGAAAGTTAAACCGGATTCCTGCAAAGCCTGCTTGAATCCTTCATACCTTTGAAGACAGTAAGACGCTTCTGAATAAGCAACCAGCCCAATCTTTTGATGTCCTCTTTTTATCAACAATCTGGTTAACTGGTAGGCGCTTGCCTTGTGGTCTGTACTTACATAATGCACACCTGCACTGGTCAAGATGCGGTTGAGAACCATTAAATTTTTTATCCGGGCAGAAGCAATAATGACCTTTTCTAATTCTTCATCTGTGGGTAGCGGAAGGAAAATACCTGACCAGGAATTACCCTGCCATGTTATTTCTTTATTCTCAAGAAGTGTTTTGCTTAAAGAACACACTGAAATGTTAATTTTTCTTTTCTCAGTTTCTTCTAGCATTCCTTTTAGAATTAACGCCCAGTCCTGATTTTTTTCTATTCTTCCGGAAAGCCAGACCACAAGTTTGACTTCATCAAGAATCTGGCTTCCGATAAACGTCCCTTTACCCTGTATCCGGTAAATCAAACCTTCTTTCTCCAGTTTTTGAAGCGCTTTTCTTACAGTAAGATGGTTTACCCTGAAAAGACGGGAAAGTTCAGTCTGGCTGGGAAGTAAATCTCCTGGTTTACCCTTTTCAATTAGTCCTCGCACATATCTGGCAATTTCCTGAGAAGGTACCTTGACTTCTATCATGCCATAAATATACTATATATATACAAGCTTGTCAAGCACCACCTTTAGCCAGGTAAAGCAAGGGAGAAACTATGAGTACATCAGTGGCCCAAAATCTTCTGTTTTTTACTCTGGTGTTATTTTTTTTCCGGGAGGCGGTCGTGACTGCCAGTAATTATCAGACAGACTTCAAATTGGTAACAGAAGGAAACCAAACATCTCTTTTTGACGGACAGGAGAAGATTCTTACTTATTATCCTGATTTTGTTCGCTTCGGTTGTTTGAAACTTGTACCTGGTGGCAGAGAAATGTTTCCTCATCCGGCGATGAGATGGGGACCATACGGCTGGTTTTTTCCTTACTGGGGATATCAGGTGGGTAAACCCAAACAGGTTTCCTTCCACGCCTCAACCACTAAGGATAAGGCAAAATTTCGTCTAATAACAGAAATGGAACCATTTGGACTGATAAGTGACTGGCAGATGGAGGTAACTTATGATGAGCAGTTGCGCTGTTATTCTTATTATGTGAAAACAATAGCCACTGTAACAAAAGATTTAAACCCTGATACTTACCCGCCACTTTTCTGGGAATACTTTGACCTTTTCCCCCAGGGACTGTTTGACTATAAAACCGGACCTCAATTTTATAAGGACGGCACCAAAGTAAACTTCCCGGGACCAATGTGGGACTACATCGTCTATCAGAGAGGAAAAGATATCGGCGATTATTATGCCCAAAAACCTACCTGGGTAAAGGTTCCCCTTAATCGCCTGGTCACCAGCGCTTCCAGTGGAATCAAAGTAGCCAGAGATGGCTATATCGGGTTTATGAATAATCCTGCTGGCAATCCCATGGTACAGCTGCTGGGAGATACAGCTGCCATCACTACCATAGAGCAATGCAACTGGTTTTATGACCTTCATTTTCTTCTGGACCTTGTTAGCAAGAAAGAAGTTCCACCTAAAGGTTTTTCTGTCCAGGCGTGTTTCCGCATAGTTAACTTTGATTCAGTCATGACTGCTGAGGTCCTGAAAGAAGCCATTCTGGTCGGCTATCCTCCTGCAGAAAGGATTCAGAAGAGGTATCCAAGGTATGAGGAAACAGGCCTCAATAGCTTTGAAAACATCGTCACCATTGACGCACCCGAACACAGCAGAATATGGCATCCTTTCCACCATCACATTGCTGATTATCACCCGGGCGTGATGAGGATTGACTACAATCAGACACCGGAAAACGAATGCTCCTGGGTAACTAACTGCGCCAGGACAGGAACCTGTTCCTTACGGGTGCGAACAACTACCGAAAGTGTTGCTGGCTGGCAGACACCACTGTTTGACCGCCCCAGAGTACAGCCAGGAAAAAGGTATCGTCTTTCAGTTTATATCCGGACCGAAAACCTAAAAGGTAAAGGAGCCACCTTAGGATATTTTCCCGGGAAAGAGGAAAAGAGTTACAGTTTTTCTTCCAGACCAGAGGAGGCAGTAAAGATAAGACCAATCTTTGCCCCAATCTGGGTGAAAGAAACCAGTGACTGGACAAAGGTGGAAATTATCACTCCTCCTATGGAGGAACAAATCTTAGGCCGGGTACTGGAATGGGAATTAAGGGAATGTCTGATTCAGCCGGTCCTGTGGCATGAAGGAAAAGGTACTTCCTGGTTTGACGATTTTGTTCTGGAGGAGTATTCCGGAGAAAATCACTAAAACAAGGTGTGAAGAACCAGCAGGAGGTGAAAGTGGAGAAAAAATTTTTCATTTTGCTCTTTTTATTGTTAGTTGAAATGCTTTTCGCTTCCAGCAAAGTAGATTTGAAAGAAACTATACAGGACGGTAAGCGCATAGTAATAATGGAAAATAACATTATAAAGGTAGTACTTGTACCAGAAATTGCCAGACTTCCCCTCTCTTATTTCTACAAACCAACCAGCCAGGAAATGTTTGTCCACCCGGAACCACTTTCTACCCCCAATACTTCTCAACGTCATGTGTATTAC
>Ga0209102_1001353_pt1 | contig 12934 bp, 12 predicted proteins | sample ConPoolayeHmetaG_FD_185483 | JGI IMG/M metagenome (GOLD analysis project Ga0209102, IMG submission 185483) | Hot spring microbial mat communities from California, USA to study Microbial Dark Matter (Phase II) - Cone Pool mat layer H metaG... ... | reverse complement strand
TTACTAGTTCCTTTAGCTGATTAACGAGAATGCCAGCTGCTCCCTGCACCATGCATTTGGGCTTGCCTGTCGTTCCCGACGAGAACATGATGAAGACGGGATGGTCCGCTGGTAGTTGCTCAAACTGGACCTCTCCAGTCGCCGTCGCAAGAAAGTCGTCGTAGTATGTCGAGTTAGGAATATAGGAGATGTCTGGTTTTTCCTGTCGGTAGCGCGTCACCACCACCTTCTCAATGGATGATATTCTGTTCGCGATCTGGGCGGCGCTGGCAAGCGAATCGAACTCTTTTCCCTTGTAGAAGTAGCCATCGACAGTAAATAACACCTTTGGCTGAATCTGCTCAAAGCGATCAATGGCTGCTTCAGGTCCAATATCCGTTGCGCACGAAGCCCAGATAGCACCAACACTGGTGCTGGCAAGCATTGCTACAGCCGTTTCTATCAAATTGGGCATGTAGGCAGCTACGCGGTCTCCGGGCTTGAGCCCCATGCCCCGCAAGGACCTGGCCAGACGTGCCACGGAGTCGTACAGTTCGGCGTAGCTAATTCCGGCTGACTTCTGAGTCTCTCCTTTGAAAATGAATGCAGTTTTGTTATCCCGGTACCTCAGCAGATTCTCGGCGAAATTCAATCTGGCTCCGGCAAACCATTTTGCGCCAGGCATTTTGGTCACATCGTCAACAACCGTCTCGAAGCGTCTAGAAGCTCTCACCCCAACAAAGTCCCATACGCAAGTCCAAAAATCCGGCAGGCAGTTTACGGACCAGTCGTGAAGCTCCTGGTAAGATCGGAAGCTTCGGTTGTGTCGCCGGTTGACGAACTCCATAAAACGCGTGATATTCGCATTCTTCTTTCGCTGTTCCGTCGGCTGCCAGAGTAGCTTGCCCATTTTATTGCTTTCCTAATCCGGCTGGCATTCCAGCTCAAGGCAAAAAACCGCAGTTCTTAAGTCAGCATAGAGATCGGCTTCACGACTGCCTGAGTTGATTTGTGAGCACAGCTTTGGCAGGCTCACTTTTCTCATGCGATACTGACACCTACTCAAGGGACCCTTGCTCGCTCGTTTTGATATTGGGCGGTATGATTATATCACAGCCATTATCCTCCTCGGCCCTGCGCGTGGGTTGCACGGCGTTGCAGCAAAACTAATCACTTGTGCTCGGAAAAGTATCGAGGCCAAGAACATACTCTTGGTAAATACGACTCCACGCCTTTAAGAGTCTCAGAACAGTTCGGACAGCCGGCCATACAATGTTCGTCGCAATGGTACAAGCTTGGCGCTTCACAATAGTGGCAGCTGCAGGGAGTTTGAAATAGCTTGTCAGCGACAGGGAATGCTATCTTGACCTTGCCGACCACTACACAGGTAAGTTCGGTATCGATAATCTATTCGGTGGGAGCATTAGCCTTCGGGCACAGCGTGGCAGGCCCAAGTATTTCACCGCCAGCTCGTCTATCCGGGAGTTACCACCGTGCATAAATCGCGACACTACTTCTCTCACCGACATAGTCTTGTCCTTGAGCTCGCGCGACTTGTTCTCAAGCACCCATTGTCTAGCCTCATCCGGGTCATGCCAGCCCAGAAGCTCGCCCCTGCCTTCGCTAAGTATGTCCATCGACTCCTCAGGATTCCTCAGTCAGTCCTGGTAGGGGACCCAGTATATGTCAAGAATCGTATTGGTGGGCTGCTCGGTGCGGAAGCAAGCCTTGACTTTCATCCCTATTTCAGGTGTTCCCCAGGCTAGATAGCCCTTGAATATGGTGCATACACCGGGCAGTTCGACATCGACTTGGAAATAGGGTGTGGTCAGCTCTATGCCAGCACCCGCATACTCCACTCGAGCATAAGTGTGCACTGTACCAATGATTGGCTGGGGCAGTTCTTCCCAAGCCATGGGCTGATTGCAATCAGGGCAATCTGCTCGCGGTGGAAGCCACAGCCTGTGCTCTCCACATTGAGGGTTAATGCACTTTGTAGCTAGCAGCCTGCCTTCGGTCAGGCCTTTGAAAAACGGAGAGAGCTTGCCATAGGTGTGCCTGTGAGTCAAAGTCCTGGGCCACTCAATCACTATGGCCGGTTCCGTTTGCAACATCTTCGCGGGTTTACCGATATATTTCGTTACCTTTTTCTTCGCTGCCATAGTTCTCCTCCTTTAGAAAGCCTTTCTGAGAATTCCTACCGTTACGTGTGACCCTACACCAGCGTGGGATACCCAGAGTGCCTGCTTAGCGTTAGGCACCTGCAGGCTCTGCCAATCGTCTGGCTTCTTCTTGCCGAAGGACTCCCAAATCTTAGGGTCGCCATGAAACTTGTCGTATTTGCCCTGTATTTGCCAGAGGCATTCCACTCCTTGAAAGATACCAGTTGCGCCGACGGCGTGCATCGTGCCTATCAGCCCTCCTGACAGGTTAGCTGGACACTTGCCTCCAAAATAGGCATCTCCTGATTCGATGTAGTCCGGTTCCTGGCCATAAGGACGCAGCCCGATGTCTCCGTAAGTTTGAATATCGCTTATGGTAAACGCATCATGCAGCTCCACCAAATCAAGCTCTTCGAGGGGATTTGTGATGCCAGCCATCTTGTAGGCGAAGTATGCCGCAAACCGAGCCGCAGCGAAGCTCTCGAATCCTGGCCATCGCTGGCCTTCCCTTTTGCGCAGGCCTTTATACATGTCGGGGGTTTCATGCGGCAGCAGCGGAATCTCCATGTCTCTGCGGTCGGCCACCCTCAAAGTATGGCTGCCACCAGCTATGAAGAGCTCGCAAGGCTTGTCAGTTAGCTTATAGGCGGTTTTCTCATCACAGAGCAGCATGCAGGCAGCTCCATCGGTCATGGCACAGCACTCAAGGAAATGTAGCGGATATGTTGATATGGGGCTGTTAAGAATATCCTGCACCGTATATTTGCCGGGCTGCTGCGCATAGGGCGAGTAATAGGCATAGAGGTGGTTCTTCACAGCTACTTTGGCTCTGGTCTCCTCAGACAGGTTGTAAGCCCAGGCGAAACGAACTGCCATAGGTGCATAGTAGGCAGCATAAATACGGGAGAGCCTGGTTTCGAAGTCCTTGCAGGCTGCGTTAGCGATGTAGTAGTTGCCAGTACGAGTATCTACCTCTGACATGCGCTCCCAGCCCACCGCCAATGCTACGTCGGCGTAGCCGCTGGCTATAGCCATAGCCGCTGTCAGCACAGTAGAGCCGCCCGTAGCACCGCCAGTCTTGACACCAACGTTGTACATGGGATCGAGGCCGAGATAGTCGGTGACTTTGGCTTCGCACAGGAGCTGATCCTGGAAATGGTCCGAAAAGTTGCCGCAGGCAAGGAAGTTGATCAGCCCTTTTACCTCTACAGGAGACAGCTTCAGGTCGTTGTCCTCAAGCATCTGACGGAACGCGACCATAACCTGTTCTTCAAGCTTCATTTCGGGGCAGAACTTCTTGTAATTGTTCAGCCCCCCAGCCACCGCAAATACCTTACGGTTCCACTTGGGGATGCGCCAGTTGCCTTCTTTCAATGTAATCATTTTGCCGACTCCTTTCTCTGTCCATTGACAGCGGCAGTACTGTGACCCAGAGTAACTGTCCTCAGGATAGCTTCCGTCTGCTCCTTCACATACGTTTCGAAATTCCAGTGCTTTCTCAAGTGCCAGCGCCTGATGGCCCAGGCGTGCCCCAGGACGATAATGTCGTGAGCAATCAGCCTGGGGTCGTCCATGTGAAATTCGCCTTCCGAAATGCCTCTCACGAGCAGGCTCTCAAACACAGCGGATATACGAGCTTCGGAATCGAAGATACTCTGCCGGGCATTGGCCGGCAGGTTCTTGGTTTCCTGGTAGGTAAAAAGGGTGATATCCTGATTGTCGTCGTGCCATCCATAGAACTTTCTTATCAGCGCCATCAGAGCAGCCGTTGGTCTGAGCGCTTCCAGTTCCTGAGCGTATTCCTCCATGGCAGCCGCCTGCTCCGATGTGGCGCTGTCGATGATGGAATACAGGATTTCCTCTTTGGAACCAAAGTAGTGATAAAGTGTTCCGATGCTCATTTCGCAGGCTTTAGCCAGCTCACGCATGTTTGTTCGGTCATAGCCTTTCTTGGTGAAAACTCTTGTTGAGCACCGCACTATGTGATTCCTGCGTTCTTCTACCAGAGCTTCGTCGCTGCTGAAAGTCCGGATGGTGAATCGGGCGGCCAAACCTTCTCCCTGGGCTGAATGAACATTCAATCTACGAGCCAAAACTCTATCAAGGCCGCAGGCCTTTGTCAACAGAAGTCATGAGTACGATGCACCGAGGTTGCGCAGGGCACCAATGCTACCTATGTAACGGCCGTTGACTTTAGCTTGCTATGCAGGTCACAGTGAACGTTGGGCCATGGCAGTGCTGTCAGCAGCGCTCAAGGAACCGGTTCGCCGCTGACTGACAACGACAGGCTCAGTTGTCCGACCGGATAGCTAGGCGGCACTCTTCCGATGCCAAGGCCTGAATAGCCTTTCCCACCATCTTTGATGACGGGTCTGCTTAGGGGCTTGCAGAAGCAACAACTGTTCCTGCAGGAATTCGGCCTTAGCTTTCCAGTAACCGACTTCTTGCGACAACTGCTCTATTCTGTTGATAAGGGGTTGCGTCGCCAGGCTGTCATTTGACAAGGGCTTTGTAGAGGGAGGGAGGTCATCTATGACATAGGAATCACCGAACTTCGACGGAACGAGCCTCGCCTTGAGCTTCCCGGACTTGATGTAGCGGCGAACAGTGACTACTGAGACCCCTAGCGCTTGGGCAGCCTCCCGCAGTGTGTAGCCGGTCATTACATAAATTGTAGCACTTCAGTCCAGCACGTTGAAGTGGAAGTCCGCCGTAACCACCACTGGTGAAAAGTCAGCCGTCGGTCACAAGTGCTATGACCAAATTCGTGCGACCGCAAACTCAGATAGGTGCCGCCGAAGAAAATACATATACAGTTGCGGTCTTGAGTTTCCTTCTCAGCAAGGCAAGCTGCGACTTGTATATTCTGATCTTTCCCTGGTCGCATGTTACCGGCATGTCAAGCACCTTTGACGCCACCTTCATTTCCAGCTTGCCTTCGAGTCCGGAGAGCGCAAGGATGACTGCTTCGCCTTGGCTTACCCCTATCTCTATCAAAATGGGCAATAGTAATGCCTCTTGTTCATCGTTGTCGAGGATGCTGGCCAGGTACTCGAGTTCGTTCCTCTTGAAGAAGTGAGTGCTGCCATCGTTACATATTACCTGGGGATAGTCCTCCCTTAACAGATGCGATAGTGTCTTGCGAGTGCGCGGTAACCCCACATTCACCAGCCTGAGTTCGCCTGTCAGGCAGTTTTGGAGTATTCTCGCGTAGGGAGCGTCTTGTGTTTGGTCTGGCGATGGTCTGGGCATTGGCTTATCCCCGAGCAACCAGAACTTTAACACGCTTCAGCCGAGCTTTCTCTTCTCTGTCCCTTTCCTCAAACTTCATGTTCAAGTAGCTTATGGTAGTTTGCAGCCCCGGGATAACCACGTACTCCAGTGCATTAGCTATTCTCTTGGTTCTACTAATCTCCATCGCCAGCAATTCGAAACTTCTCTGAAGTTCGGCCAACTCCACAATGGAGTTAAGGCATGCCTGCGATAGTTGTGCCGCGTGATCGAACCACGACGAGGTGTCAGCAAGACTGTATGCTTTGAGCCGCTCCTGGGCGTTCGTGAGTTCGAAAGACGGAATTCGCACCCCGGCTACATTTCTGGAACCAACCGTTACCTTCAGGTGCGCTTCAGTAGCTATCAGCTCCTTTTCCAGCACCATATACCCATGGTAGCCAGCGGCGATGGACAGCGCCTTGTAAAGCTGCGACAGTTCATCGATGAGTTTCTTCTTGGCTTCCGTAGTATCTCTGGCTGTTTGCAGAAGCTCCATGGTTAGTATCGAAAGCCTATCTTTTACTATTTTCCGCACCCTTTGCGCCAACGCCAGTCGGCGTTTCAGCTTTATCAGCTCGATTTTGGTTGGTCTGACCCTGATTAATTGCGGCATTTTGTCTCTAGCTGTGCTTCCTGTACTTGGGGAGGTATTTCTTGATGTACTCCTCCTTGATTAGCTTCAAGTCTTCTTCAGGCAGTGCTGAGAATAGTCCCCAGCCTATGTCGAGTGTCTGTTCTATGGTTCTTCTCTCGAACTCCCCTTGAGCTATAAATTGCCTCTCAAACTCATCAGCGCAGGTCAGGTACGTCTTATCCCTTTCGCTCAGTGCCTCAGCGCCTACGATTGTAGATATCTCTCTGAGGTAGCATCCTTCGGCATAAGCGGCGTAGGATTGCATGAAAACGTTGTTGTGATCCTCTCTTGTCTTGCCGGGGCCGATCCCCTCCTTCATCATTCGGGAAAGGGACAAGAATACGTCTATGGGTGGGTATATTCCCTTTCTTTCCAGGTTTCGCGAGAGGACAATCTGTCCTTCGGTGATGTAGCCAGTGAGGTCGGGGATGGGATGGGTTATGTCATCGTCAGGCATGGTCAGAATAGGCATTATGGTTACTGAGCCTTCTTTGCCGAATATTCTGCCTGCCCTCTCGTACATTGTAGCCAGGTCTGTGTACATATAGCCGGGATAGCCTCGTCTGGAAGGTATTTCTTCGCGCATGGAAGAGAGTTCGCGAAGAGCGTCGCAATAGTTAGTCATGTCGGTAAGTATGACCAGCACATGCATATCGTTTCTCCAGGCCAGGTATTCGGCTGCAGTCAGGGCGAGCCTGGGCGTCGATATTCGCTCGATAACCGGGTCTGAGGCAGTGTTAATGAAGGCGACAGTTCTCTCCAAAGCTCCTGTCCGTTCAAGATTCCTGATAAAGAATGATGCATCATCGTAACTGATACCGATAGCCGCAAATACGATGGCAAACCTTTCCTGTTTGCCTTTCACAGCCGCTTGTCTAATTATTTGAGCCACAATTCGGTTGTGAGGTAACCCTGACCCGCTAAATATGGGTAATTTCTGTCCCCTGACCAGTGCGTTCAAGCCGTCTATGGCCGAGATCCCCGTCTCAATGAATTCGGCCGGGGGCTGCCGAAGGGCGGGGTTTATAGGCTCGCCATTGATGTCCAGGTAATCTTCGGGCACTATACGTGGACCTCCGTCTATCGCTTCTCCCATGCCGTTGAAAATTCTGCCTAAGATGTCCACAGACACGGGCAGCTTTAGAGTTTCGCCCTTGCACCTTATCTTGCTCCCGATGAGGTCCACTTCACTAACGCCGCCAAATACCTCGATGACAGTAGCCTTCTCACTGATGTCTATTGCCTGACCAGCTTTCACCTCGCCATTGGCGAGCTGGACATCAACCATCTCGTTGAACTTTATACCAGGGATGCTTTCAGCTATGAGCAAGGAGCCCTTGGCTTTGGTAATTGCTCTTCCTTCTTTCACATAGAGCGAGGAGAAATCCATCAACATCCTCCTTTCCTCAGGCAGCGCGTTTGCCGGCTACCAGGCTTTGTTCCATCTCCGACCATAGTTCCTTGATGCTTTGTTCAAAAGCCTCGTTGGGTATGTCCTTCATTCTCGATATTCTGTACACCATTGGTGATGAGCGGATGCTCTCAATGCTTGCCCCTGAATTGAGCATGTCTTGTGCTAGCTCGTAGAACTTCATTATCGTCTTGAGCATCAGGCCAGCTTTCTTGGGCACGCAGTAAGTATCGACTCCATGATAGGCGCTCTGCTGGAGAAAATCCTCGCGTATCATTCTGGCGACCAGCAGCAAGAGTTTGTCCCCTTCAGGCAAAGCTTCAGGCCCAACCAGCCTGACAATTTCCTCTAGTTCTGCTTCGTGTTGCAATACCTTGAGGGCGCTGGCTCTGGTGTTCTCCCATCCTGCGTCGTGCTCATTCCACCAGTCTTTGACCGCGTCCACATAAAGGCTGTAGCTGGTGAGCCAGTTTATTGCTGGAAAGTGCCTCTTGTTGGCTAGCGAGACATCCAACGCATATAACGCGTCTATTATCCTCAGCGTGTTCTGGGTCACTGGCTCGCTGAAGTCGGCGCCTGGCGGGCTTACAGCACCAGCAACCGTCACGGAGCCCTTTCTCTGGGGATTGCCCACGCACTCTACCATTCCTGCCCTTTCATAGAAAGAGGAAAGCCGGGAGCCCATATAGGAAGGAAATCCTTCCTCCCCGGGCATTTCCTCGAGTCTGCCGCTCATCTCCCTCATGGCTTCAGCCCATCTCGAAGTCGAATCGGCAACTAGCAAGATGTCGTACCCCATGTCCCGGAAGTACTCGGCCATGGTGATACCCAAGAAAATACTCGCTTCTCTGGCCACGACGGGCATGTTGGATGTGTTAGCTATGAAGATCTCTTTCTCTTGCAGCAATCTTCCCGTGTTAGGGTCCTTAAGCTGCCGAAAGCTGTAAAGGACATCCGCCATTTCGTTGCCTCTCTCACCGCAGCCAACGTAGATGTTCAGATGGGTTTGAGCCCATCTAGCTAGCTGCTGCAAGGCGACGGTTTTCCCGGTGCCGAAGCCCCCAGGTATGGAAGCCTTGCCACCCAGAGCCAGTGGGAACATATAATCCAGGATTCGCATCCCGGTGGTGAGCAAGCCTGAAGGGTCGAACCTCTGCTGGTAGGGTCTCGGCTTTCTCACGGGCCACTGTTGCATCATTGTAAGTTCTTTTACTTCACCGTTGTGGTGTATCCAGGCTATAGGCTCCTCGACGGTAAATTCGCCTTCGCGAATCTCTCTTATCGTGCCGCCGATCCCTGGCGGGACCATTATCCTGTGCTCAATCAGGTTGGTCTCGGGCACTGCGCCTATTATGTCGCCTTGACTGACAGAGTCACCGACTTTGACCCGAGGCGTGAACTGCCACTTCTTATCGCGAGGGAGAGCCGGAGCCTTGGCGCCTCGCTTTATGAACGGGCCAATCTTTTGCCCCAGCGTTAGGAGCGACTTCTGCAACCCGTCGTAAATCGAGCCCACAAGGCCTGGCCCCAGCTCAGCACTTAACATTTTCCCCGTCCCCCTCACCTCCTCGCCCACCCTCAACCCCAGAGTATCCTCGTGTGCTTGAATTATCGCCCTGTCCCCTTCCAATCCTACTATCTCACCGACCAGCCCTTCTTCGCCGATCTCAACAACTTCGTAAACATGGGAGCCCTTCATGCCCTCGGCGATAACTAAAGGACCTGAAACTCTCCATATCTTGCCCATATCTTCTACCTCCTATTCTTGCTTAAGGGCCTTTGGTAATGTCATTCTGAGGAATCCCGATGCCAATCGGGACGAGGAAGAATCTCAAGCTTCGCTGCGCTCAGCATGACGCAAAGGCATCGCTAAACAGCCTCTTGCCATAATTTCAAATTTCTACCTCGAAGCCTATGGATTCTCTAATAAGCGCTCGGTAGTATTCTCTAACATCCGGGTGCTTTGTGCCAAACTTCGACGGAGCTTCGACGATTACAGGGGTCGTGGCCTTCTTTTTCCTGACCTGGGTTATCAAGTCTTCAACGTGTTGTGCATAGTCTTCCAATATGACTACTATGCCGACATCGGGACTAGCCAGCAGGTCGGTTAAGGCTTTTCTTACATCCTCACGGACATCGTGATCGCCTTTTATCGCGTGGTACTTGCTGACGCCCGCCAATCTCATGGCATTGACCAACTCTTCGTCTCCTATAACGGCTACGTCCAGGTGCTGAATAGGCATTGTATCAAAATACCAAATAACTCTTTATTTCCTGAAGAGGAACCCCATCGACTATCGCTTTCAGAGTCAGCCGCAAGTTGCGTATTTCGACCTCTTTGAGGATTAAGTACCAAGCCATAACTAGTGGAGATAGCACTTGCGGCGACAGGATTTCCTTGAGCATCCTGAACTTGTGTTTGTCGATAATCTCGTCGACAGCCGCGACGCTTTTTGCCTTGTCATAGTTGGCAGATACCTCGTTGGCTATCTGCTGATATTGAGGGTCTTCCAGTTTGGTAGGTATATCGGTTATCTTCAAGGTCACTAGCTCTTTGATTGCTTTGTCGGTAATCTTATAGCCTCCAGCAATTGCCAGCTCCGCGAAGTCGGGCCCGATGCCCTGGATTATGGCCCTCATTGCGATTTGCAGGTTCGTCAGGTCTATGATTAGGCCAAGGGCCTGAGAAAGCAGAGCACCATTCTTGATCTTTCTGGCCATGTCTAACATGCTTTTGTAGTACTGACCGTCTAGTTTGGCCTCGACGACGAGCTTTGACTTGAGGCTCTTATCTGTCGTGTAGTGTTCCAAAGCAGGTGCGTAATCTCCCAGCTTGCACCTTATGAGTATCTCAGCAATATCAGCTACATCCTCAGCGTTGGAAAGCTGGTCCAGCAATCCGTTATTATAGATAATGCCAACCGGTATCATTCGGGCTTTCTTACCCAGCGCAATGCTCTGCAGGGCGGCCTTTACGTTAATCACGTCGTACTTCACTACGTATGCCCGGGAAAGCTTGAGAACGTCGCCCGGCAGGAACTTAAATGATTGCACATATTGAATGCGCTGCGAGAAATAGTCCCATAGACATCGGTCCAAATCGTCGAAAGTTTTAACTGGCAATCCTTCCAGATAGCTTCCGAGGTCGGTCTCTCTGATGATAGCCAGGGCATCCTGGAGGTTGGATGCCCCCGTCATTTTGTCTATGTGTTCAGACGTGATAGTTCTAGGTTCCTCGCCCTTCAGACAAGACGATATAAATGCGTACCTTGGATTAACCACAACTTTCCCTTACGTGGTTTCAAAGAGTTCCTTGCTGACCTTCGGCAATAGTTTGGGCAGCACCATCTCCAGTCTCGTCTCGTAGGTGTTGTCTATCCTGAGCTTTCCTTCAAGATCCTCTACGATGACTCCTCCTAGGCAGTCGAATTCCCTGACCTCTACTATCTTGCTCGACAATTCCTGATTGGCCTGGATAGACTCTTTGGCAGCGGCTACGTCTTTGGGAGAAACGTAGATCCTGACTTTGTCCGCGCCCAATCCATCCAAGCTTTCCTGGATCAGCCGCAGAAGGTGGGTTTCATCGGCTGAAGCTTGAGACAACTCCTTTCGTGCCCCATCAATTATTTTCGCGATGACTCCAGCTTTGGCACTCGATAGCTCCTGTCGCGCCTTAATGGAGGCCTGAGCCAGAATCCGGGCAGCCTGCTCCTCTGCTGCTCCAATCATTCTGCTTCTTTCCTCCGCCAACCTCGCCTGCCTCTGTTTCCTGGCTTTGTCTATCTCTTCCTGTGCCTTGTTCTTGGCTTGTTGTATTATGCCATCAGCCTCCGTCCTTACCTTGTTCAAGACCACTTCGCTTAGTCTCTCCATTTTGAGGTACCTTTAGAAAAGCCCCAGCAGGCTTAAGGTCAATACGGTGAACACTATTGCCAGTATTCCCCATAGCTCGACGAGTACGGCTAATATCATGGTAGTGGTTAACAACTTTCCTTTGGTCTTAGGCAAAAGCGAGATTCCTGAGGCACAGATGACCCCCTGGTATGCTGCTGAGAAACCTTCAGCGGCCGCCACGAAGATACCACAGCCGAGCACAACAAGGCCTTTACCTAGCGTATCGATTTTCGGTAGCACGGTGGTTACGATAAGTATGAGGATTATCAGCCCGTAAAAGGTCTGGGTCATGGGCAGCGACGATAACAAGATAACATTTCTGAACTGCCCCGGCTCTTCAGAGAGCGTGCCTGCTCCAGAGGATGCCGCTGTGCCCACGCCTATTGAGGAACCAGCCATACCGCCAGCCAATCCTATGGCTCCGCCCAGAATTGCCAGTGCTGTTGGATCCAGTGCCATTTAACCCTCCTTTCTAAGCCTTTACTTTAACAAACACCGGGCGAGCTTTTAGTCGGAACGGACTATATTCTCTGCCACCACCCTCGTAGAACTTGAGAAGGAACTCCACAAAACACAGCCTTAGGGAATGGACAAAGCAGGAGATACCGCTTAAGGCAGCGTTAATCACATGGCCTAGAACCAGGATTAGCACCGCCACCAACGGGCCAACGACCACTCTAATCGCCCCGGGCATCAAATCGGGCAATATGGTGGCCATGAGGTTGAACGAGTAAGCCAGGTAGTAGGTAGCCAAGCCCACGCCGGCCAGCCGACAATAGGACATAACATCACCCAGAATACCGGTTACTTCTGACAAGGAGAAAACCCCGCCCAGAAGGACGCCGTTCATTCTGAGGTAAGAAACAACGATGAACACTAAGCCAGCGGCTGCTATGTATAGAAGGATGGGATAAATCCAGGGTGGCAATATGGGGATATCGACATGAAGCAGGTAATGCACAATCCATGGTATGGCACCAATTTCCAGCAAGAATAGACCGACCTTGCTGACGACTGTCCCTTGCTTGCGCTCTTTAATCGCCCTGATAAATGTCATGAAATGCGCGAGGTTCACATGAATCAAGCCGATGCATATCGACAGAATTATGAACCGTATAGGATTTCCAAGTAGCGATTTGATCCACTCATTAATAGCTACACTCTCGATTCCGAAGAGCTGGACAAAATTGCCGAAATAGCTTCCCGTGAGGAAGCCGAATATCAAACCGACTCCGCCGCTTATATACAGCATCCTCTGGAACAGTTTGAATCCCTCGGTTTCGGGGTCATCAACAAACATCCTCAAGCCGCGATTGGCGAATAGCAGGAGTATGGCTGAGTAAGCCACGTCGTTCATCATCAGCCCGAAAAAGAAAGGAAACGAATAAGATATTACTGGCGTGGGATCCCACTCCCTGTATCTGGGGACGCCGAACAGTTTCACCACGGTCTGAAATGGCCGGAAAGCACGAGGGTTCCTGAATTTCGTGGGAGGTTCTTCGGCCTCTTGTGGCCGATTGGTATCAACGAACACATAGCCTACCTTGTCTTTGAGTTGAGAGACCGTATCCTCAGCGCTGG
>Ga0209102_1001351_pt1 | contig 12946 bp, 13 predicted proteins | sample ConPoolayeHmetaG_FD_185483 | JGI IMG/M metagenome (GOLD analysis project Ga0209102, IMG submission 185483) | Hot spring microbial mat communities from California, USA to study Microbial Dark Matter (Phase II) - Cone Pool mat layer H metaG... ... | reverse complement strand
AAAAAAATTAGCATAAAATTTTGAAGGGTCATTTGTGGTAGGTTAACTCCTTTCTTTTCTCCTTTATTTTCAAGGAGTTCCTACCACATTTCTATCTAAAAATCACCACACTTTTTACGGAAGAGCCGGGCAATTGGCAAGCCTTTGCTGGTGGGAGAAAATGCCTCACAAGCAGCAGATATACTAAAAAACGCCAAAAATCAGCCGGACTCCTCCTTCTTGCTCAAGGAGAAAATCATGGAAAATAACCGGCCGAAGCCTCGGAATCCAAGAAGAATTCCTGCGAGACGACCTGAGGCGGAGGAGGTCTCTCCGCCACGAAGGTCAGCTTCAGGTGATGGATAATCCTGTCCACCACGGCATAGTCTGTAATAAAGGCGATGATGCGCATCTGGCCGCCGCAGTGGGGACAGAGCAGGGGGTCCACTTCGTAGGTAACATGAAGATGTGATGCACCTCCACCAGGGAGTCTATTGTGTGATAGATTGCCCTTGGAAACGAAATTTTAAATTAAGGAGGTGCTCGAATGTATTGTATGGGTATTGACCATCACGCGCAATACTCTCAGATCACGGTTCTGGACGAAGAGGGCCGAGAGGTAAAGGCTGGACGGGTGTTCAACACCAAGAGCGAAGTGAAGAGATTTCTAGAAGGGCTGGAGGATGTGGAAGCGGTCATTGAATCAGGTCGGTCCAGTTACACGATGGTAGATTTGATGGAGGGGCTTGGGGTTCGGGTTAAGATTGCCAATCCCTGCCAGGTGAAAGCGATCGCCAAAGCTCGGATCAAGACAGACAAGCGGGACTCTCGGATATTGGCTCATCTGCTTCGGGCGGGGTTGATTCCTGAAGTTTATCGGCGGGGGAAGGAGAATCGGGAGAGCCAGCAGGTGTTGCGCCATAGGGTTTTTTACGTCCGGATGCTGGCTCGGGTGAAGAATCGGATCTGGACGCTTTTGGCTCAGCAGGAGGAGGAGATCCGGGAGAGAAAAGCCCAGGTCAAGGAGCTGTCGACAAGGAAGGGGAAGGAGTTTTTAAAAGGGCTTAGGTTAGGGGAACCGGCGCAGAGGCTCCTTTGCTGGCTTTTGGCCAGTTACGATCATCTAGAGGAAAAGATCAAGGAATCGGATAGTCTGGTGAAGGGGCTTTATCGTCAGATGAAGGAAGCCCAGCGGGTGAACACAGTACCCGGGTTTGGGGAATTTTTTTCTGTGCTTGTGGCGACAGAGATAGCTGATATCTCGAGGTTTGAAGATGCCGGTAAGCTTCATGCCTATGCAGGGGTCATTCCTTCCACTCACAGCTCTGGGGAGAGGAGCTATCATGGGAAGATGATCAAGCAAGGGAATCGCTGGCTACGCTGGGCGGCCGTGGAAGCAGTGACGCCTGCCTGTCGTGCGGATTTTGACATCAGACTCTTTTATGAGCGCTTGGCCCGCAGGAAAGGAGCCAACGTGGCTAAAGTGGCCACGGCCAGGCGGCTATTAACGATCATTTATCGGGTCTTAAAAGAAGAGCGTGTCTATATCCCATATAAGCGCCAGACAAAAAAGGGATCGGTTGCCTTGTGAAAGTCTTAGCGGAAATTATATTTCGCGCTCGCTCGTAGGTTAAGGGACCGAGACCTGATGTTAGCGTGTGTGCGGACTTAACCTAAGGGTTAAGGGCACGGATAGAAGGCTGGTTCACAAGACCTGGGAAGAAGGAAAGAAGAAGAAAAAGAAAGGAGGCTATATAGAAAGTTCTTACATTACATCATCATATAAGACTTTTCTTATCATCTCCGCCCAGCCCCGGCGGGGGATTCTCGCACTCTCCTCCTCAATGAGGATGAAGGGATGCTTATCGGGTTGTGCCTTTCGCGCTTTCCCCCTGTGGGCGTTCCCGTAGAGGCCGTAGTATCTCACAGTGACCTGGCCCTTGTCCGGGATATGAGAGGTCACCCGGGCGATGAACTCCGGATAATCCATCCGCTCCACCTCTTCCGGCTTTTCCCCATACCGGTAGCAGACTTTCCCCTCCCGTTCATCAAGGGAGAGGCGTTCCAGGGACAAAAGAGGACGAATCATGTATTTGCCGACTCTCTCCGCCTCTTACCTGGTCTTGGCCCTGACCTTGCTGTCGACTGAAAAGCCCGAGTGGCGCCAGCCTGCGATCCTCTCCACCAGGGCCTTGGAGATGAGCTCCTGGCGAGCAGGCTGTCCGAGAACTGCTGAACTTTCATAGATAGTAAGAAGAAAAGTAGGCAGAAAAATCCCACATTCTTCTTTTTCTTTTGGATTTTGATATTGAGAAGGTTATTTCAAGGGTTTTAACTCCCTTGGGTAATCATATACCTCATCAATCTCTGATTTTGTGTTGCCATGGCTATCTTGAATAGCCTGTTGAGATTATGAGCGACACACATCAACCCAAATTCTATCTTCACTTTCCTGAGACCACGCATCCTGAAGCGGTCCAACCCAAGGTTGAATTTGAGATTTCCAAAAACAGGCTCTATACTGGTTTGCCGTTGGTAATAGTCTTTTTGACTTTCCTGTTTTTGCATCTTGGCCCGCATCTCTTCAACCAGATATTCTTTGTCATCCCTGTAAAATTCTCGAGAGCCGGATTTGTTGGTGCAAGCGATGCACTTTTCTTGGAGAGGACAACCGGCACAGGCCTCCGTCCTGTAGGCTGTGCCGGGTCTACCATATCGGGTTTTGCGGACTCTTGGCTGCATTCTCTGCTTTGCAGGACATAGGTATTCATTCTTTTCGGCATCGTATTCAAAATCAAGCTTAGAAAATCGTTTCTCCCTCGCCCGGCCGGATGTGTCACTACCCCTGTCAACAGGCTTGGGGATATAACCATCAATGCCCCTCTCTTTTAAGTATTCCAAGTGAGCCCACCCATGATAGTCACTATCGGCCATCACTTTTTCTGGAACCCTGGTGGTCATATCAATCGTTTCCTCTATCATCGGGCGCAACTGGTTACGGTCGTTGCGCTCTTGGCTGAGCTCCCACGCCCCGATCAATTTAGAATCATTGTCCACTGAAAGCTGACCGTTATAGCCCACAACGAAGCCCTGGGGAGTGCCCATGAGCCCAGCCTCAACGTCAGTGAGATTGACTTGGTGATTTTCCCGATGCTCAGCTTTCATAAGTTCTTTGCGCCGCCGGAGCTCCTTCTTGGGTTATTGCAGTTTTTCTAATCTCTCTTTAACGGAGACGCGGGGAAAATACTCGCTGTCGCGGTTGACGACATCCCTGACTTCCTGTTTTCCTTCGAGCGAGAACCCGAAGGACAGGAAGCGGTCGCTTTCTTCTCCTGAATGAGGGTCGATAAAGGTGAGATAAAACCCGTCGCCGTAGCGCCAGCTTTTCTCGGGAAACTCGAACCGGTCGTCCACAGCCCTGACCGCGGCGGAGAACTTCTCGACATCGAAAGCAAAGCGCGCTGTCACCGTCAGGTCCGGAGATGGTTCGAGTCGGGCCGCTTGGCGCGTGAGCTGGATGGGAATGTCGGCGATCGCAACCCAGTCATCTAGAAAAATCACCCTCTCTTGACAATGAACGTCAACACGGGCGAACGCCAGAAAAGCGGAAGACACCTGATTGAATTTATCCAGCTAAAACAACCGCTTTCACCGAACGACTTTGAGGTTGGGCAGAAAGTTTTCCATAACGTATATTTCAGTCTGGGACTCATCGGCCGTGTAGAAGATACGCTCTCCGTCGAGATGAACTCTCAGGTGGAAGAGATAATCTATTGTCAGCCCAAGCTTCTGTGGTTCTCCGCCTTCTACAGAGATTCGCCACAATTCGCTTTTATCCCCCAATTGAGGGTTGCGCCTCCCGAAGAGAATTTGATTTCCATCAGGCGTCCATGTAAGAGAAATATGATTAATATTTTCTGGAGGGCTCACTCTAAGTAATTCCCGGGCCTCGCCGCCGTCAGCAGGGATGAGAAACAGAGATTTATTCTGTTGATCACCGACGAAAAAGACTAAATGACGACCATCAGGAGAAAGAGTTGGGTTCATAACCAAAGCGGGAGCAGCCAAACAATAGAGTTCCCTTTCCTGGCCAGTTTTGATGTCTCGGGCTACAATTTGGTGAAGCTTCTTGCTCACAACTATCCGCCGGTAGAAAATTGTTTTCCCATCAGGGGATATTCCGGCCGGGTCGGTGATTCCTACATCAGGCTCTTCCTGCACGATAGTGGACACATCCCCAGTTTGAGTATCAATCTTGTAGAATCCCCAACGACCTTTCTTCCTCAAACAATTGACAAGAACGGAGCGTCCGTCCGGGAACCAGCGGAGGCGATAGAGGCTGGCCAGTTCGGGAGAAGGAAGTTCGCGCTCCTGCCCGGTTTCGAGAGAACGAATGGATATGACAGCAGAGTCAGGCGGGGAAGAACCGAGTGCTCCTTCGGAGATGAAAGCCAGGTATTTGCCATCTGCTGACAAGTCAGGTGAGGAGTTAAAAGGCACGATGCGTTGGGTTTCCTTCTTTGGCGGGATAAGAATCTCCCCTGTTTTAAGGTTGAGCGTAGCAACATAAATATGAAACATCCATGTCCACTTGCTGTAGTAAAAAGAACCTTTTCGGGTGAACCCTATGGGCGAGATTTTACCTATATCTATCTTTATCAATTGAGGATCACCTTGGGCTTTCCCGTCGGCTACAGGAATGATCCATGTATCCAGGGTCCCTGTTCGGTTGCTGGAAAATAGAATCCATTTGCGATTTGGTGCCCAGCCGAGCAGCCGGTCATCGGCTGGATGCTCAACAAGAGGAATTTCACGTTTTTCGTCAAGCGAAAACAGAAAGATATCGTGCTGCCGTGAATCTCCCCGCTGTTGAATGTCATAAGCAATGTAGCGGCCGTCTGGTGAAAAAAAACCCCATGATTCTTGCCCGCTGATGTTTTTCAGAACACGCACAGAGCCATCGGCAACAGATACCAGGACAACCTGTCTTGTATCATCTTTTTTCAATAAAGTCGCCAGAATGTGCTTTCCATCCGGAGACCAATCGTTTGGTTCGATATAGGTTAATTCCTCGTTACTGAAAAGAATGCGATGTCCTGAGCCGTCGAGATTGATAGTACACAAGTTAAACATATTATCCGTGACACCCCAACTGTAAGCGACCTGCTTTGCGTCGGGTGAAAATTTGGAAGATCCGGCGTGCTCCACGGATTCGAGCCAAGAACCTTTGTTGGTAAGGCGGTGACTCTTTCCAGTGGCAAGTTCAAGGAAGGCCAAGTCTCCTGTGTCCCTTTCTACATAGGAAAGGTAGCGCCCATCGGGTGAAATGGTTTTCCGGACATCTATGCCAGGACCCACAAAGACCTGTTGGATAGCCATCGACGATGCGGTGGAAGAGTCTGGAGCTCGTCCTAACGCAGAAATCTTAGTTTTAGCTTCTGTGACTACTTCTCGCTGGTCGGCAAATTCCTGGATGAGGCGCTGATAGGTTTTCCTCGCCTGCTCCTTGTCCAACTTCTCATAGCAAAGGCCCAGATACAGGAGAGAGCGAGCTGCTAAACTGCGGTCTGGCCCCTTGGTAACCTCCTCGAACAGGCGGATCGCTGCTCGATAATCCCCCTTTGTCTCCATCAAATTAATTGCTTCTTGTAATTTATGGGCCTGGCTGCCGTCTTGTGGCATAGTGAGAATTACACACAAAACGATTGCTGGTATAGAAAACACTAGACTACCCCTTCTCATTTCCCCTTTCTTTTTAAAGATAATTCAGGCCGCAGAGATTTGCAACTTCTTCCTGGGTTATTTCTTTAACTTCACTGTAACCATAAAGGGAAGATGGAAATTTCCATGGTCGATCCACACTTTCTGCTTGTTTACCGTTACTATCTGGTAAAGTTTTCCAATATCTCCAGTTCCAAGCGCATCATCTTTGAGTGTATCGAATACCCAGCTATCCTCGCTGATGCGTGTTACCCGGATGCGAGTTGTACCTTCGCGCTCTTCCGGATTGAACCGAACGGTCCAGCCCTCCCCGTAAATGATTACTCTAAAATTTGTAGCCTTGATTTCGTCGATTTGCATTGCCCACAAGTTGATACTTTTATCATAATTCTGGACATAGCCACTGAAATATCCGGATAGAAATGGTGTATCCTTGCCATAATTTTCCGGATCCTCCGCTTCTGTGACTGGTTTTTTAAAATCAATGAACAGCTTCCTCGTTAACCCAGGCTTGCCGGTACCTTGGGACGTTGATAGATAGAAAATTCCAAGGGCATCGACACGGCATTCGACACGATCGACATTATCGACATAGGGTCCTTGGAGATCGCTTCCAATCCGATCAATTGGTTCGGCGAAGAAATTGTCTCGGGATTCAGCAATGGCCGGTTTTGTGGAATACGCGGATTCGGGTGGTTTGTCAGCGAAAGAAATCGTCAAGCCCATAAAAATCAAGAGACATACCATAATTAGAAATGCTTTTTTCATGGTCTTTCCTCCTTTCAATTTTTTGTAGAGACTAAGGCGTTTTAACGCTTGGATCTCTTTATTTATATTTCTACGTCAACAAGGGAGCAAAGTTGTTAAATTTAAGTAAAAGATTGTAAAAGATTGTGAAATATTGTTGAGAAGATGGAGCAATTGGTGGCGGGCTTCAGCCGACGAATTTATAGCCTTCGCCATAAATGGTAAGGATATACTTAGGGTTGCTGGGATCGTCTTCCAGTTTCTGACGAAGTTTAAGGATATGACTGTCTACGGTGCGGGTGCTGGGATAGGCTTCATAGCCCCATACTTCATCGAGCATCCTGTCCCTGGTCACGACTTCACCCCGGCAATGAATAAGAAGCCTGAGGATGTCGAATTCTCTTGGAGTGAGGTCCAGGGGTTTGCCTTTACGCATAGCAATGAATTTTTCAAAATCAATCTCTATATCGCCAAAACAATAATGTATTGGCCCTTTTTTGACATGCGGCGGCTGACGGCGTAACTGTGCCCGGATACGAGCTAGTAACTCCCGCAGGCTGAACGGCTTGGTGACGTAATCGTCGGCACCGATTTCGAGTCCAACCACTCGGTCAATCTCCTCTGACTTAGCTGTAAGCATAATTATGGGTATATCAATCCCCTTTTGCCTTAATTCCTGACAGACATCCAGGCCGCTCATCCCTGGCAACATCACATCGAGGATGATTAAATCAGGGTTTTCTTTGATGGCCAGCTTTACACCCGTCTCTCCTCGGGTCGCCTTGACGACCTTATAGCCTTCTTTGCTGAGGCTAATTTCCAGTCCTTTCAGCAGGTCTTCTTCGTCTTCTACGATTAGGATTTTATACATGGAAAAATCAAACGAAACAGGCTTCCTCGCCCCACCTCGCTTTCGAGCTCTATATTTCCCCCATGTGCATCCATGATGTGTTTCACGAGATAAAGTCCCAATCCGTAACCACCTTTTCCCGCACTATTCGGCCCCCGATAGAACTGGTCAAAAATTTTAGGGCGTTCGCTAGCCGGGATGCCAGGGCCATGATCTTCAACTTCAAAAATCACCTTATCATTCGCACAACTCAGCCGAAGAGCGATAAACCTGGACTGACCTGAATACCTGGCGGCGTTGTCCATTAAGTTCAAAAGGGCCTGGGAAACGGCCTCCGGATCGAATCGGACAGGCGGCAGCTCAGCGGCGAGGTTGGTTTCGATGGAGAAACCCTGTCGTATTAAATATTGTCCATAGAGTTCAACGGTACGCCCGACAATGGGCGCAAGGTCCCCTTCCTTAAGGTTGTATTGTTTCAGACCCCGGTCAATTCGCGAAAAATCCAGTACCTTTTCAATCAAATGCGTTAGCCTCTCACCCTCGCCGGTGATAATCTGATAATAGTTTCTACGCTCTTCCTCACGCAGATCCTGGCCATACAAAAGCATCTCACCGTAAAGCCGGATCAAGGTCAGCGGCGTCTTCAATTCATGCGAGACACCGCTCACGAAATCGCCTCGAAGACGAGCCAGCTTCGTTTCCCGCGAAGCATCTCGTATGAGAAGAAATACACCCAGGCCCAGCATACTCAGAACGAGCAAAATGGCCCCGATGAAAACTAGCATTTCGCGGCGGGCGATAGTCTGCTGCGCTTTGCTCAGCGTTGTCAGCGCGGACAATCCCCAAAATGGAAAGAGCGTTTTGAAAGTTACGATTACTTCTGAGGGATTCCCGGGCAAAGTCGCACTCTGTGTGGTCTTCAGGGTAATTCCAAAACTTCCGTCCATTCCCAGCTCGCTCCTGCATTGGGGGAGAAGATTGCTTTCTACCCAATTCAGGTTAACAGCAAAACCTAACAAATGCTCCTGCTCGCTACCAGATTGAAGCGAGGTGTAAAAAATTTGGTAGTTAGTTTCGCCTCGAGCGACCGCATGAGTGTACACCTGATTCGGCTGGAGAGGCCCTTGATGACGAAAGCCACCCTCTATGGCACGCGCCAGTTCTAAATGATTGAGGTATTCTGTTTCATGGAGATGCGGCTCTTTCACATTTTCCTTGAGCCTGGCTAAGAAATAGTCCATCTGCTCAGCGCTGAGTTCCCAACGGCCCTGGACTAGATCGTTGTAGAGGTCAAGAAGAGGCTGCGGCGAAGAATCCCCCTGTGTTATTGCCAAATCATTCAGCTCAAGTCGTGCGATAATTGCGTAGGGTCGGTGAAAGGGATCATAAAGGTCTCCATACTGCGTCGAAAGCATATGGTAAGCTTGCTGCGCTTCCCTAAGCTGCCCCATTTTCTGCAGGCAGCGAGCCGTACGAGACAAGGCCAAGGCTTTCAACCAATCTGAGACAGGAAGCTTATAGCTCTTATGATAGCCAGGAAGGGCAAGGTCTGGACGCTGTTTGAGCAGCTCTTGGTCCTCTCCTTCAGCAAATAGCGCCTCAAATTGTTGCCTGACTTTAAGATTCTCCCGGGCCAAATGCACGCCGAATCGCTGAGGCAGAGGAGATTCGAGCAAGGGGAAGCGCACTGCATTACCCTGCAAGATAAAAAAGTGGCGTGCAATCGGGTGCCGCTGTCTGACCGGTTCCAGCATAGCGCGTATCTTTTTCGATGCCTCAGGGGCATCCGAATTGCCGGGAGCCAAGCGAACCTGGGAGAGCTCATTATATTTAAGGCAGGCCTCGGCGAATTGCCAGGTGCGCCGTTCGAGTTCCGCTGTGAGTTTTTCTCCTGAGAGACGGAGATTGGAAATAGTCAGGCTGGTGACAGCCTGTCGCTGACGCTGCACTGTTTGAAGCCCGAGATACAGAAACACCACCGAAGGACCCACAATCGCTAGAAAGTAGACCAGAATGGCTCGCAGATAGCGGGGAGGGATTCCCGCGAAAAATTTCACCTTTTTTTGTCCAGTTTCTAAATTACTGACACTCTTTGCCAATAATTTTAATAGAAATATGTCTATCAATCAAGGAAAAATGGGCTCTATTGCGAAAAGGAAATTGTCATCACTCAGACGACACATTCATACCCGGGAAGAGGCTGATTGAGAGGCGATCTATCTTGACTTCTTTAGTGCTTCTTTAACCCGTTTTAGATATTTCGCATCGAGCAAATCCCTGTCTCGGCCGACAGCCGTTTTATTTTTAATCAAGTCTCCAAGGGAAATAAAAAAAACACTGATATCCCCGTATTTCGCTTTCACTCTATTTCGCCAGGCCGATTTGAATTCGATCCCGGCACATGAAGTGATGACATCAATCCTGACCGGCGCGATTCCGATCTGGATAATCATGTCTCGCCTTAGAAAATCGGCCGCTTCGATTTCCGGTCTTGTCCCCCAAAAGTTGGCTATGGCGGCGACCGCCTTTTTCCCCTTCTCTTCAGTCGCTTCAGCCAGGATATCGATCTCCCTCGTATAGCGCGGCTCCGCGTAAAATGAATAAGCATATCCCCCCACGATCAGATATTTAGCTTTTTTTCGTTGAGTAACTTTAAGAAATCTCTGTAATCCTTTTCGACTCTCATGTTTTAAATCATATACCATTTCTCGAAGGTATTGAAGAGTATCCAGTTTCTCGGCGGGCGATTTTGTCAGCCAATACTTAAAATCGAGTTCGTCTCCTTCTTCAGGGGAACAAGCCGAATTTTCTTTTTCATCGAGATTAGACTATCAAATCAACAGGGTTTTTTTAAAATGTTCGAAGAGACTCTCAAGAAAGCATCCATAGAATACAAGATCTACATGTATGAGAGCGCTGGCCATGCCTTTTTTAACGACACAAATCCTTCCCGGTATCACAAGGAAGCGGCCCTGCTGGCCTGGGAACGGGGATTTTCTCACTGCCGAAAAAAGATAAGAAGTTCCTGTTCAGCATTGCTGGCTGGGTGAGCCTCTTAGTCCTCACTTTCCCCTTCAACCATCGTCAGGAAATATAAATCATGACCAAGTAGGATGTCAAGGGCCATCGGAAGTCTCTCCTGGTGGGCGAAAACGCCTCACCAACCGCAGAGATGCCCGGAAAATGCTGAAAATCCCACGGACCTCTCCTTCCGGCCAAAGGAAAGATTATGAAAAATAATCGGCCGGGGCCTCGGAATCCAAGACGAATTGTTGCGAGATGATGGGAGGGGGAGGAGGTCTCTCGGCCACGAAGGTCAGCTTGAGGTGGTGGATAATCCTGTCCACCACGGCATAGTCTGTAATAAAGGCGATGACCTTCATTGTGCTGCCGCACTGAGGACAGAGGAGATGGTCAACCTCATAGGCTATATAGAAAGTTCTTGCATCACATCATCATAGAAGACTTTTCTTATCATCTCGGCCCAGCCTCGGCGCGGGATTGTTGGGCATTCCCCCTCGATGATCAGGAGCTTATGTTGTCCTTCCCCCACCTTGCGCATTTTGCCACGATGAGCGCTGGCCTAGAGGCCGTAATATCTCACGGTGACCTGGCCTTTGTCCGCAATGTGGGAAGTCGTCCGGGCGATGAACTCCAGATAATCCATCCGCTCCACTTCTTCCGGCTTTTCCCCATACAGAGATTTTCGTCAGCTCCAAGGACCCCAAAACCAGGGACTATCTGACCGGTGAGATTAGTTAGGGCCGTCGAGTTGCTGGGTTATTTATCCTTTCGAAAAGGATAATTACGTGTATATTTTCCTTCGGAGAAGGACAGATGAAGGAAATCATAAAGCAGAAAATCATTGATTCCCTGGATGATTCCATATTTTAACTTCGAGGACCAACGCCGGGCGGGGCTGGAAGGGAAGCGGAAATGTCAACGGCTCTGTTCCCGATAAAAAATTTGGCCACTCGAAGCATCTTAATACTAACGGCCATAAACCAAAGCCCAGCAAAAGGACCTAAGTCTACTAAACCTGCACTTCCAGGTGGATTTGGGGCTGTAATTAAATTGAGAATGAGCAATGCTATCCCTATCACAATCCCTGCAATTCCAAATAGAGGGCCAAAATGACGGCTGCGCAACATTGAGATTCCAAAAAGAATAAGTGAAATACAAATAAAGACATCCCAGACCAAATCTAAGCCTAAATCTATTGAGCGTAGGCTCCGATACATAGTTACGACGGAATTTTGTTCTGTCTCATTAGAATTCACAAAACGAGCACCCATCCAAGCCATTACAGTACCTTGGACAATTACCATAGCTGCAACAAATGAAAAAGCGATACATCCATAAATCGTAGCTATTGTAACAGTTAATGAAGACCGCTGGCTTGTTAGCAATTGGTATAGTCCAAGCAAAGCAACTATCCCGAGCATTCCAAATCCCGCAACCAAGAAATGTCCTATCATCATGAGTGTGCCATTATGGGCTGTGCCTACAGCGGTCAGATACCCTTCTGTTGTCTTAGCACCATGCCCTGGTAATACAATATTAGAAAGTATTGCACTTCCATAGATAAAAAAAGCAATAATGCCACAAATCCCACCAATTTTTACCCATCTTTCATCTTTTCTCATTGCAAATTCTCCTTCACATCTTACTTACGGTTTCATGGATAAAAAAGTTCGCTAAAACTCAATGGGAATAGAGAATAAGAATTAGGTTTTTGGCTGTGCCATAATCGGCGCATTTTTAACTTGACATCGACGCGAGGTCTTCGATATGCCGGTGTGCCTGACGCGTTTTCCGGCTACGATCAAGGCTTTTTTGCATGCAACCGGATGAGAAGCGTCCGGACCTGGTGCTAGAATAATAAAATAAGGAGCACCTCCCGACTAGTTGAAGGGAATGTGTATATTTATCATGTATCATGCTTGAAAAAGAGAATGGACATATAGTGTCTCTAATGGATAATAGAGTGTGTTTCCGGAGATGCCAGGAATGCCTACCTGGAAGCAGTACCCAACAAGCGGCTTCGTCCCATCTGTCATATCTGTGGAAAGTCAGCCAGGCGAATCCACAGTCAGGAGCGACGGTGGGTACGCGACCTGGATTTTGGGCCAGCCCGGGTCTGGATCCGCTGCCTGAACCGGAAAATCATCTGTCACCTCAGCCGGAAGACTCTTATCGAAGAGTTGGAGCTTTTCGACCCCAATCTGCGGGTCACCAAGAGGCTGGCACGCTATGTGTTCGAGCATGTGAAGGTCATGACTGTCCAGGAGGTCTCCCGGCATCTGGGGTTGGACTGGAAAACCGTCAAAGCTATCGACGAGAAGTTTCTGGAAGAAAAGTTCGGGCCAACCGATTATCGAGGCCTTTGCATCCTGGCCATCGACGAAGTCTCCATCCGCAAAGGCCACCGTTATCTGGCTGTGGTTCTGGACTACCTTATTCCATTATTCCAAAATAAGTCTTTATATCTCTTGCAGAGCTCGAATCATGCCGCCAGCTATGGCACTCCAGCGATCGGCTTTATCTTTAGGAACTGCTTTCCCTTTTTGGGCTTCTCCTTTTTTTTAAAAGCTAATAACTGACCTCTGGCTGCATTCACATTACCTTTTTCTAATGATTTTTTTGCAT
>Ga0209102_1001350_pt1 | contig 12951 bp, 13 predicted proteins | sample ConPoolayeHmetaG_FD_185483 | JGI IMG/M metagenome (GOLD analysis project Ga0209102, IMG submission 185483) | Hot spring microbial mat communities from California, USA to study Microbial Dark Matter (Phase II) - Cone Pool mat layer H metaG... ... | reverse complement strand
GGGAGGCCGTAAATCTGGGCGATGAAAACGGCCGAAACACCCTGGTAAAGGGCGGTGCCGTCCATGTTGATGGTCGCCCCGAGGGGGAGGACGAAGCTTGAAAACTTCCTCTCGACGCCCATGTGGTCGAGGGCGTCGAGGGCAACCGGGAGGGTAGCGCTCGAGCTCGACGTGCTGAAAGCGAAGAGCATCGGCGCGCGGATGCCTTGGTAGAAGCGTTGCGGATTCATCTTGCCGAGCAAGCCCACGGCCAGAGTGTTGAAGGTGAAAGTGTAGAGGACAAGAGCGCCGATAACGGCTAAAGAATATTTCAACAGCGGGACAAGGATGTGGAGCCCGAACTGGCCAACGACAGTGGCAATGAGGGCCAGGACGCCGTAGGGGGCCAGCTTCATGGCGATGTGGACGACCTCGATGATGGCGTCGTTGGTTGCGTCCAGAAAGCCAAGGAGCCTTTCTGACTTTTCCTTTTTTATCATTGTCAGGACTGTGCCGAAGAGCAAGGCCAGGAAAATGACCTGGAGCATGTTGCCTTCAGCCAGTGCCTGAATCGGGTTAGCGGGAACGATGTCAATGAGAAACTGGACGGTCGAGGGCTTTTCCTTGAGCCTTTCCAGCCCGATTTGAGCTTTGGATTGATAGCTCTTATAGAGTTCGGCTTGCGTTTCTCTGGCCAACCCTTTTCCGGGTTTGGTCAGGTTGGCCACGAGGAGGCCGATGGTAATGGCCAGGACGGTGGTGACGATAAAGTAGGCGAGCGTTTTTATCCCCATCCGGCCGACCTTTTTGATATCGCCGACACTCGCTGTTCCGATCATCAAGGAGACGAAAACGAGAGGGACAACGATGAGGGTGATGAGACGGAGAAAGATCTTGCCCACTGGCTCGATGGCCGCTGCTTTTTCTCCGAAAATGAGGCCGACGACGATGCCGAGACAAAGACCGACCAGGATCTTGGTGTGGAGCTTCAGCTTTTTTCCTCTCCGCAGGCGCATGTCCTTCTCTCGAGCCAAACCCTCGCCGGCCGCGGTAACGGAAAAATATCCTATCCCCTCCCCCCGATGATGTCAATCAGGGGAGTTCCCCTTAGATACTTTCGCCTCTTGAATTTTATAACCAGCCCGCGTTCCGATACCAGGCAATAGTCAGGTCCAGGCCGTGCCGAAAATCAACCCGGGGCCGGAAGCCCAATTCCGCCCTGGCTTTCTTTATCGACAACGGCTTGCTGTGGATAAAAAAGCTCAGCTTAGCCCGGTTGAGGGGAGGCTCTTTTTTGAAGGGAGCGGAGACGGCCTCAAGCCCTCGGGCGGCCAGGAGAGCCAAAAAAATCGGGACGGGGAAGGGGTGGACCCGGACGCTACAGGCCCGGCCAATGGCGGCGACGATTTCTGTCGCTTCGAGAATCTCCTCCCCAGCGATATGATAGACATGGCCCCTTTGCCCGAATCGAGCAGCGAGGAGGATTCCGGCAATAAGGTCATCCACATAGACCGGAGTCTGTTTGGCCCGGCCGCGCGGAAGAAAGGGGAGCTTCTTTCGAGCCACGGCCCTGATGAGCTTGAGCGTGCGGCGGTCTCTGGGTCCGTAAGCCCAGCCCGGCCGGATGATCACAACATCCATTCCCGATGAGGCGGCGTCAAGAGCCATTTTCTCAGCTTCAAGCTTGGTCCTGTCATAAATGCTCAGGGGCCGAGGGGGAAATGTTTCATCGACAGCCTCGCCCGACGGGACCGACCCGAGTACGCCAGCCGAGCTCACATGGATGAAGCGGACGCTTCCTTTTGAGCGAGCCTCTTCTAACATCGCCGCTGTCCCCTCGACGTTGATTCTCCGAAACTCCTCCTGGCTGACGACGGCCGAGCCAAGGACAGAGGCGAGATGGAAAGCCACGTCGACTCCGTCAAAAGCCGCGGCGAGGACACGGCGATCCCCAATGTCCCCAGTCACCAGTTCAACCCCTTTCACCTGGGCAAGAGGCGTTCTATGGATGAGGGCTCGAACTCGCCAGCCCTTCTGGATGAGGGCATCGACAAGATGGCTCCCGATAAAGCCAGCGGCACCGGTCACAAAAGCTTGCACAGGAATACCTTCAAGCCTGCCTCATGGAATACATGCGGGCTTTCTGGAGAACCAACTCCATTTTTTCGTGGTATCTGGCCACGGTGTATTCCCTTTCGGCCTTCTCTCTGGCCGCCCTGGCTTTTTCCGCTGCAGCTGGGTTGCTCAGAGCGAACGAGATTCCCCGCGCCAGGCTCTGGGGATCCGGAGCTACAAGAATGGCTGTCTCAGGGCCCAAGACCTGGGTGTGAGTCCAAAGGTTGGTGGCGACAAGCGGCTTGCCGGACTTGAGCCAGGCATAGATTTTGAGCGGTGTATTAGTCCCCGCAAGCCGGGGAGAGACGAGGACATCGGCCATGGAAATATAAAGAGACACGCGAGATGGAGGAACTTTATCCAGAAAAAAAACCCTGTCAGAGACGCCGACCCTTTCTGCCTCTCTTTCCATCTCCAGGCGGGCTCGGCCCGTTCCGCCGAGGAGAAGGAACCGGATTCCCGGTTCGACGAGCTTCGCCGCGGCGAGGAGGAGGGGGATGCCCTGGTAGGGTTCGAAGTTGCCGGCATAGAGAACCAGCTTTTCCCCGGCTGGCGCAAGCTGGCGTTTTTGGGCGGTGATTTCCTCCGTCGAAAAATCTTCAGGGGGAAAATCGAGGAAGTTTTCCAGAAGGACAGCTTTCTTTTTCTGGCCCAGGCTTTCTACTTTGTTGAGGAGGTCGGGGCAGATGACGAGGATTGCCTGGGAGTTCCTCAAGACCATCCGCTCCATCCACCGGAAAAGGGCAAGGATAAGGCGGGAGCGGGTAAAATGGAAATTTTCGAGCTGCTGGGGAAGGGAGGAGTGCATGTCATAGATGTGGGGTTTTTTCCAGATTCTGGCCAGCCAGACGCCGGCGAAAGCAGCCTCCTCGTGGGAGAAGACTAAGTCGTAAGAAGAAGTGGCCATCTCGTAACCGGCTCTCAGGAAGAGCAGGAGGTCGAGGGGAATTTTTATCCAGGAGGGCCCGATCTTGACTCTTCGGACGCCAAAGAGGTTGGGGATTCGGACAACTTTGAGACCGGCGAGCTTGACCTCCTGCCCCATAGGATAGGTGATGAGGGTTACAGTGTGACGGAGCTCTCCCAGGGCTTTGATGCGGAAGTAGACGCTGATGGGCGTCCCACGGGGTTCAAAAAAAGGCTCGGGCGCGAGCATGAGGATGTTCATCGCTAAGATGAGCTTGGGTCAGGCGGGGCGTGGGCGTCGATGATTTCACGGACATGGTAGATGGACTTACCCGAAGATTCGTGGTAGGCGCGGACGAGGATTTCAGCCAGCAGCCCGAGGGTGATGAACTGGAAGCCGATGACCATGAGGAGGACGCCGAGCAGAAGAAGCGGGCGGTTGGCGACGCTTATTTTCAGGACGAGCCTCTGGTAGGACAACCACAGGGAGATGGCGAACCCCAGAACTCCGCTGGCCAGCCCGATCAGGCCGAAAATCTGAAGCGGGCGGGTCGAGTAACTGAGGAGAAACTTGACTGTCAGCATGTCCAGGATGACCCGCGTGAAACGGAAGATGCTGTACTTGGATTTTCCATGGCGGCGAGGCCGGTGATGGACCTCGACCTCAGCGATCGAAACACCCATGTAGCTGGCGATGGCCGGGATGAAGCGATGGAGCTCGCCGTAGAGCTTGATGCTCTTGATAACCTCTCGGCGGAAGGCTTTCAAGGTGCACCCGTAATCATGGAGCTTGATTCCCGTCAGCCAGGAAATCAGCCAGTTAGCGATGAGCGACGGGAGCCGGCGAGAAAAGAGCCTGTCCTTTCTATTCTTGCGCCATCCGCTGACGATGTCGAAGCCGTCCTCGACCTTAGACAGGAGAAGGGGGATATCCCGGGGGCTGTTCTGGAGGTCAGCGTCGAGGCTGATGATGACCTCTCCTTTGGCGTAGTCGAAGCCAGCCGAAAGAGCGGCCGTCTGGCCGAAATTCTTTCTCAACCGGATGAGCTTGATCCTTGGCTCACTTTTCTGCAAGGATTGAAGGATGGCCCAGGAGTGGTCTGTGCTGCCGTCATCGACAACGATGATTTCGAAGGGGACGTTGAGGTCCTTGAGGACAGGGAGGAGTTCTTCGAGGAGGGGGGCGATGTTGTCCTCTTCGTTAAAAACGGGTATGACGACCGATAAGCGGGGCTCAGGCTGCCTGTCCATCGCGGCCAATATTATCATAAAGGGAGGGGGGCGGCAAATTTAGAATATCCCCCCTTGCCCGCGTGAGCCCGCGGGTATTTCAATCCGAAATTCTTAGATCAATGCAGAGCTTCGACGGCGTCGATGCCGATGGCATACTCCTCCCCGTGGAGCCGCCATGGCTTGGTCCCGAGTTCGGGGTTCTCGAAGTACTTGAAGACAATCCTGACCTTGTTGATTCTCCTGATTTCTCCGAGGTCAAAGGTCTCCGGCGTTTTGACGCCCGCTCCTCGGCCAATGGCCACCCATTCCCCTCCATCTTCTTTAACCAGAACCCCGTAGCTCATCATTTCAGGCCAGATGCCCTCGACGGCACCCAACTGCGAAGCATAGATAGCGATATCATCACCAGGACCATTTGTGGCAATCAATTCAAGGTCGAGGATCCCGTTGATGGAAATCGTGGCCACCTGGCCATCGGGCCGGTTGAGGGCTGCTTCCGGATTGGTGACGAGAGAAGTTTCTTCGAGGACTCGCCTGGCGAAGGGAGAGGGATAGTCAGGAGTCTGGGCAAGAAAAATTAGCGGCCCCAGCGAAAAAAAGAGGAAAAAGGAAATAGTAACGCACTCTTTGGCCTTCATTGCTTGCCTCGCTTTTTTTATTATACCCCTGTCACCGCTTATTTTAAAGCCTCCCTTGCTCCTTGTAAGCCTCTTTCATTCCCTGATGAGAATGGGCCTGCCCCGCTGCGTTCTTGTCCGTTCTCGCGTCACCCATCCGCCGTGATGCCTTGAAGGGAGAAAGCTCCGCTTTCCCACTTCCGACGCTCGTTTCGCTCCCTGCCTCCCCTTCTCGGACGCTTCAAAGGCTTCTCCAGCCAAAGGGTTGAGTCCCCTTGGAACCCCTCGGCTTTGTGACCAAAGCCGAACCCCTGCCGCTGAACGCGCTGCGGGGACTGACACCGTATCGCCCATTACAAGGAAAGTTTTATTATTATCACGAGAAAAAAGAGGCTCCCTTACCCCCTTCCGCGTGAATGCAGTCGCCTGCCCTTAGCCTGTTGCCTTACGAGAAAATCTATATGAAAGTATTCATTGCCTCACGTAAGAATCTATACGAAAATTTGTGCAGTTTCTCTTTGTTCTTTGTAGCCGCCACAGCTTGTCTTTTAGCCTCTCTATCTCTGCCTTTAATCTGAGTCTATCCCCAGGAGGGGAAAAGGCAACCTCTCTTTTATCCTCTCCAGAGCCTGGAAGGTCCAGACCTGAGCTCGATTACGTAAGGCCTCGGTTTCTATCCAACCAGAGGCCACATCGGTGGCGTTGAGGCTGTAGAGAAACTCCCCCTGAGTATTACCACCGTCGTGCCCCACCAGGTCTATCTTAAAAAAACCCGGTTTCCCTTCATTCCATTCGGAAAAAGTCCTTATCGGGACCTAGTGTTTAAGAAGAGTGCCTGGGTTGGTCCTGGCTCGTGATTTTAGCTCATACTTCTTCCTCTCCGGTCTTAACAGCCTGTCTACCGTTGCGGCTGAGACCGTCATCAACTTCTCCTCGACCCTCTTCTTTACTCTCAACTCCCCTTGTTCCAAAAGCCTCGCCACAAGCCATCTCAAACTGGCTGCCAACCTCTTGCCGCAGCTGTAGTCTAAAAGTTCCCAGAGCCAGATCAACACCCGTCTAAACTCCTCATCATAGACTCTCGGCCTCCTCCGCTTCGTCTCTCTTACCTCCCCGATAAATACCACCTGCTTTCCGTCTTTACCGGATAAGATGACTTCCCGACCACAGTGGCGCAATAACCAGCTGGCATAACAGCGATGATAACCGGTAAGGCCAACGAACTCTTTCAATATTAGACTCTTTTCCCTCTTGGAGCCTCTCTTATACCTTTTGGCCAGCTCCTTTAACACCGTTCGCTTAACTTTCATCTCTAATCTCATGTGCTTGCCTCCTGGCTAATATCACGCCGATATTTAAGGGCTCTACCGGCCAGATGGCAAGATGATTTCGTGTCGATTTTCTCGTGAGGCAACTCGTTCCGTTGACACGAGCCGCGCCTTTTAGATACAATGGACGCACTTCGATGACGGAAAAGAAAATCCTCATTGTCGATTACGACAACGCCAGCTTGGAATTGCTGAGCCAGCTGTTCCGGAGCCATCGTTTCGAGGTCATCACGGCGACGGACGGCCTTACCGCCTTCGAGAAGTTCAAGGAAGAGAAACCCGATGCGGTCGTCCTCGAAGCCATCCTGCCCAAAATCCACGGGTTTGACCTGACCAAGAGAATCAGCGAGGAAACGCACGGCCGTGTCCCTGTCGTCATTGTGACCGGCCTGTACCGGGGTCCCCAGTACAGGTCGGAAGCCTTATCGAGCTTTGGAGCGTCGGATTATTTTGAAAAGCCCGTGGACAAGGAGAAGTTAGTCCGCTCGGTCATCAACCTGCTGAGTGAAGAGGAGGAGATCGAGGAAGACCTGCCTGACATGGACTCCGTCATGAGAAGCCTTGCCGAAAGATTGGGCTTAGAGGCCATGAGGGAGAATCAGGACTAACCTTTCGTTATGAGCACCCTCTGGACGCGCTGCAACAATTGCCAGAAAATCCTGTACAAGCAGGACATTCTGGATAACCTTTACGTTTGTCCAGCTTGTCAATTCCATTTTCGGTTGTCAGCTGAACAGCGCTTGAACATGCTCTTTGACGAAGGGCAGTACACGAGGCTGGACGAGACCATTTTCCCCGTTGATGCCCTCGGGTTTGAGGATTCCCAGAAGTATACCGAGCGTTTGGAGGAAGCTCAGAAGAAGACTGGTCTGGCCGATGCCGTCATCAACGCCCGGGGGAAGATCGGCGGCATCGAGACCATCGTGGCGGCCATGGAATTTTCTTTTTTGGGCGGGAGCATGGGTTCAGTCGTGGGAGAAAAGATTACCCGGGCGATTGAAAGAGCGGAGGCCGAAAAGCTTCCCCTGGTCATCGTTTCCGGGTCGGGGGGCGCGCGCATGCAGGAGGGCGCGCTGTCGTTGATGCAGCTGATGAAAACGAGCGCCGCGCTGGCCCGGCTGGGCGAGGCCCGGGTGCCTTTCGTCTCCATCCTCACCGACCCGACCACCGGCGGCGTGACAGCGAGTTACGCTATGCTGGGCGACCTCAACATCGCCGAACCCGGCGCTCTCATCGGCTTTGCCGGACCCCGGGTTATCGAGCAAACCATCAAAGAGAAGCTCCCCAAAGGTTTCCAGAGGTCAGAATTCCTCCTCCGGCATGGAATGCTCGACGATGTCATCGACAGGAAATCCCTACGCGCCTATCTCATCAAGGTGCTCCGCCTCCTCCTCAACAGGTATTGATGAATTATGGTCAATGCCTTGAGTACCTGGAAAGCGTTCTCGCCACTGGCATCAAGTTCGGCCTGGCCAATGTCCGCGTCGTCCTCAAGGCAATAGGCCAGCCTCACCGGGCTTACCCTTCGGTCCTCGTGGCTGGCACCAACGGCAAGGGCTCTGTTTGCGCCATGCTCGCCTCCATTCTCCAAAGCCATGGTTTTCGGGTCGGCCTGTACACCTCGCCACACTTGGTGAGCATCCTGGAGAGGATCAAGGTTCAGGGAAGGCCGATTCCGAGACAGAGCTTCTGTCAGGCTATAACCCTCCTCAAGGGGGTGATCGACCAGCTCATTGGCCAAGGAAAGCTCAAAGCACCCTTGACCTACTTTGAGACCCTTACCTGTCTGGCTTTCCTGTATTTCCGTGAACAGAAGGTGGACATAGCTGTCGTTGAGGTGGGGATGGGAGGAAGGCTGGATGCGACCAACGTGATGACCCCGCTGGTCTCGGTTATCACGACTGTCTCGAGGGATCACGAGGAGTTTCTCGGTCGGACGGTGAGCCAAATTGCAGTCGAGAAAGCGGGGATTATCAAGCGCCGGGTGCCAGTCGTGTGCGGCCTTTCCCGGGGCCGAGCCCGTTGGGTCATCGAACGAAGAGCAGCCAAGCTCAAGGCCCCGCTCATCACGGTCTTCGGAAGTCAAAGCAATTTTTCGAGCCTAGCCACGGCCAGAGGACATCGATTCCGGTTTTCCCTGTTTGGCCAGGATTTTAGCTTCACTCTTCCTCTTCGGGGTGAGCATCAGGGACGTAATGCAGCGGTCGCCTTGGCCGCGGCGCTCGTGCTCCATCAGACATGGCGGTTGCTAAAAAAAGACAAGATTCTTTTCGGGCTGAGTCGGACTCGATGGCCGGGCCGGCTCGAAATCGTCTCTCGCCACCCGCTTGTGGTTCTCGATGGAGCGCATAACGAAGAGGGAGCGCGGGCTCTTTTTTCTTATGCCCGAAAGTTTCTGCCCCGACCTCTCACCCTCGTCTTCGGCATCATGAAGGATAAGTCGATCCGCAAGGTGACGAGGATTCTCTTTCCTCTTGCCCGCATTGTTATCCTGACTTCGTTTCCGTACCGCCGAGCGGCCTCCCCAGAAAAAATCAAGGTGGCTGCGCGAACGATAAGGGAAAGGACGATCCTGGAATCTGACACTCGCAAGGCCATTCTCAAGGCTCTTGAGCTTACCCCTCGCCGGGGGAGTATCCTCATCACGGGCTCCCTTTATCTTGTCGGTGAAGCCAAGCGCCAGTTTCCAGGTTGGGCCTGACCCCGCCAGGAAGGCCGTGGCTTCGGGGGTTCCGGAAATGCTTGCTTTTTTGGGGGGAAAATGGTAAATTTTGCCCCTGATTTTCGAGTTTATAGCATAGAAAAAGATGCTCTCTCTCGACGCCAATGTGATTGTCGTTTTCCTTATCGTCTGGATCCTTGTCTTCTTGCTGTCCAAGCTTTTTTTTGGTCGCCTGCGGCGCATTCGGGAAGAGAGAGAGAAGGGTATCGCCGGGAACAAGCGGGCTTACGAAGAGGCTCTCGAGAAGTGGGAGGCAAGCCTCCGAGAGGTAGAAAGGTCGATAAAGCAAGCCAGGGCGGAAGCGGAAGCCACCCGGGAATCCCTGGCCGCTGAGGCTCTTCGGGAAAAGAGCCGTATGGTTTCGGAGATTGGCCGGGAATGCCGGGCCCAGGTGGATAAGGCGCGGGCTGACCTCGAGCTGGTAGTCGAAGAGCTTAAAGCGAAGCTGGAAGAGGAAGCCACGGATTTAGCCGAAAGCATCGAGAGAAAGTTGCTGAGTTGATGGTGAAGAGGAAGTGCGTCGCCCTGTTGCTCCTGTTCAGCTTTCTCGTTTTCGAGGCGGCCGCTTCTTCCTCAACCGGGGAGCACGAGTCGGGCCTGGGCGATTTTCTGGGGAAAGTCCTTAACTTCTTGATTCTCTTTGGCGGGCTGGCCTTTGTCTTGGCCAAACCCATAAAGAACTATCTTCAGGAGCTTGTCCTTTCCATCCAGAAGACGATAGCTGAGACAAGAAGAGCTCGTGAGGAAGCAGAAAAAGGGCTCGAGGCAGTCCAGAAACGGCTTGAAGGGCTTGAAGCGGAGGTCCAGAAAATCAAGCAGGAAGGGGAGGCAGCGGGCCTGGCGGAAAGGGAGAAGATCCTGGCGCTGGCCCGCCAGGAAGTCGAACGCTTGAGAATCTACGCCCGCCTGGAGATCGAGCGGCACACCAGGGCAGCGCAGCGGCGATTGCGTGAACACGCGGCTGACTTGGCCATTACCCTGGCGAGGGCAAGGATAGAAAAGAGGTTGACGGACGACCTCCACGTTCGCCTCATTGAAAAATCGATTCAAGGTTTAGGCAAGCTCTATGAAGACACTCGTCCTGGTTAAAAAGTATACGCTCGGGCTGGTCAACGCTCTCAAGGACGAAGAGGAATTCTCTGTGGTCAGCCAGGAGTTGAGGGAATTCGCCCGTCTTCTTTCCACTAACGAGGACCTTTCCCGAGCCTTGGCTCACCCGTACATCCAGGCAGCCCGAAAGGTGCTGCTTGTCCGGGAAATTTTGGCTCGAGCCGGAGCCGCTGGCAAGACAACCCGCTTCCTTCTCCTTCTCCTCGAGCACGGCCGGCTCAGCCTTCTATCTGACATTCTCCAGAACCTCCCTGTTTACTGGCATGAAAAGAAGGGCGTTTCGACTTATGAGGTCAGCTCAGCGGTTTCTTTGACCGAGGGCCAAAAGGACCGGCTGAGGCGGGAGCTCGAAAACCTGGAAAAGCGACCCGTGTTTCTCCAGTTCAAGATCGAACCCGACGTTGTCGCCGGGCTTTCCCTGCGGAAAGGGAATGTCATCTACGATGCTTCGATCAGGGGCCATCTCAGGAAGCTCAGGGAACAAATCTGTGAAGGATAGCGAGGACGATGGAAATTAAAGCGGATGAAATCACCAAGATTATCCAGCAACAGATCGAGGGCTATCAGGCGGAAGTCGATATCCAGGAAGTCGGGATGGTCACCTCTGTTGGAGACGGCATTGCCCGCATCCACGGCCTGGACCGGGTCATGTACAATGAGCTGCTCGAATTCCCGAACAGCGTTTTCGGGTTGGCCTTGAACCTGGAGGAGGAAAGCGTCGGCGCTGTTCTTCTCGGGGAAAGTCATCTCGTTAAAGAGGGGGACATGGTCAAGCGAACCCACCGCATCATGCAGGTTCCTGCCGGACCAGCGCTCATCGGGAGAGTCGTCAACCCTCTCGGCATCCCCCTCGACGGAAAGGGTCCCTTGGAGACGGAGGAGTACATGGTCGTTGAGAGGTTGGCGCCCGGCGTTGTCGACAGGCTACCGGTTAGGGAACCGCTCCAGACGGGCATCAAAGCCATCGATGCGATGATCCCCATCGGTCGAGGCCAGAGAGAGCTGATCATCGGCGACCGTCAGACAGGGAAAACGGCCATCGCCATCGACACAATCATCAATCAAAAGCACTCGGATGTTATCTGTATCTATGTGGCCATCGGGCAAAAAAATTCGACCATCGCTTACATCATCAAGACCCTCGAGGATTATGGGGCCATGGATTATACGATTGTCGTCGCCGCTTCGGCCTCTGACCCCAGCCCCCTCCAGTACCTGGCGCCATACAGCGGCTGCGCCATGGGCGAGTATTTTCGTGACCGCGGGCAGCATGCCCTCCTGATCTACGATGACCTTTCCAAGCACGCCGCCGCCTACCGGGAAATCTCGCTCCTCTTGCGCCGGCCGCCCGGCCGCGAGGCCTATCCGGGCGATGTCTTCTATCTCCACTCTCGATTGCTGGAGAGGGCGGCTAAGCTGAACGACGAGTTCGGGGGAGGAAGTCTCACCGCCCTGCCCATCATCGAGACGCAAGCGGGCGACGTTTCAGGTTACATCCCGACCAACGTCATTTCCATCACCGATGGCCAGATCTACCTGGAGCAGGAGCTCTTCAACGCGGGCATTCGACCGGCTATCAACGTTGGGATTTCGGTTTCGAGGGTAGGGGGCAATGCGCAGATCAAAGCCATGAAGCAGGTGGCCGGGAAGCTCCGGCTGGACCTGGCTCAATACCGTGAGCTTGTCACTTTTGCCCAGTTCGGGACAGAACTGGACAAAGCCAGCCAGGCCCAGCTCGACCGAGGAGAAAGGCTGACCGAAATATTGAAGCAGAACCAGTACATGCCCCTTCCCGTCGAGAAGCAAATTCTGATTATCTATGCGGGCAACCGGGGGTATCTGGATGAATTTCCGGTGAGCAGGATCAAGGCTTATGAAGTCAAGTTGTATGAGTTCATGGACCGGGAACATCCGGACCTGGTCCAGAAAATCGCCGAGAAAAAAGTCCTCGACGCCGAGCTCGATGAAGCCATTGCCGCGGCCCTGCAGGAATTCAACGTCCGTTTCAAGCAAGAGGAAGGGTAGAGGGACCTGACCATGCCAGCCCTCATCGACCTGCGAAGGCGAATCAAGAGCGTCAGGAATACCCAGCAGATAACCCAGGCCATGAAAACCGTTTCGACGGCTAAGTTCAAGAAAGCGCAGCGAAGGGTCATCGAGAGCCGGCCCCAGTGGCACACGCTTCCCGGCCTCGTCGAACGCGTATCAGCCTGGGCGGGGGAGCAGATTTCACCCCTTCTCGACCGGCGCGAGGAAAAAAAGCTCGAAGTCCTTGTCATCACGTCCGATAAGGGGTTGTGCGGGGCTTTCAACTCTAACCTTCTCGCTCGAGCCATGGCCTTTCTTGAAGAGAAGCGGAGCCAAGCGGAAATCGGCCTCGTCCTGGTGGGGAAGAAAGCTGTTCATTTTTTCAAGAAGCAACCTTTCGCCATTCATCGGGCTTATTCCGATAAAACCGATAGAATTACTAAACAAGAGCTCAGAGACGTGGCTCATTTTCTGATGCGGCAATACGCCTGGGCTCGAGTGGATGCGGTCTACGCCATCTATAACGAATTCAAATCTATCCTCAGCCCGAGGATCACCGTCGCCCGGTTACTCCCCGTGCCTTCGGCCGAGACGCTGCTTCCTGCTGATTCGTGGCCGCCGGATTGGATGCCCGAGGCGGCTCGCCTCCTCCATTCCCTCCTGCCTCTTTATATGGAAACCCAAGTTTACCATTGCTTTTTTGAATCGATAGCCGCCGAGCAAGCGGCCCGGATGATGGCCATGGAGAACGCGACCAAGAACGCGGAAGAGCTGATTTCTGATTTGATCCTCGTGCTGAACAAGATTCGGCAGGCCTCAATCACCAAGGAATTGCTCGAAATCATGACCGCCGTCGAGGCCCTGGCCAAATAAAAGGACGGGAGATGCGCCATGATGGATAAGAAAAAGAATG
>Ga0209102_1001349_pt1 | contig 12960 bp, 11 predicted proteins | sample ConPoolayeHmetaG_FD_185483 | JGI IMG/M metagenome (GOLD analysis project Ga0209102, IMG submission 185483) | Hot spring microbial mat communities from California, USA to study Microbial Dark Matter (Phase II) - Cone Pool mat layer H metaG... ... | reverse complement strand
TTAGGAGTGGACGACCACCAAGAACAAGTCATTTACGACAACGCGGAGTTCAGGATTGGACCAAAAGACGTCGTTTACATCACCGGCGAATCTGGAAGCGGAAAGTCCGTTCTCCTCAGAGCTTTAGAGAAAGACCTTGGTTCCGAAGCCCTTAACATTGACAGCGTCAAGCTTAATCTTGACAAACCAATTGTTGAAACCGTAGGCAAAGACTTAAATGAAGCTTTGGAGCTGCTAAGCCGAGTAGGCTTGAATGACGCCTACCTATTTCTCAGGCGCTATAGGGAGCTAAGCGACGGCCAGCGATACAGGTATCGGATTGCCAAGCTCATCGAAAGTGGAAAACAATGGTGGATCATGGACGAGTTCTGCGCCACCTTAGACCGCGAAACAGCGAAGATCGTAGCCTTCAACGTTCAGAAACAGGCCCGGCGCACTGGAAGGGCAGTTATTGTTGCCACCACACATACAGATTTGTTTGAGGATCTGGCGCCCAGCGTGCATATTCATAAGGGCTGGGGGAAAAGGCTCGAAGTCAACTATTACCCCAACAAGGTCAACGAAGTTTGCAGCGTCACAAAAAACCTTAGAATCGAAGAAGGCACCACGAAAGACTATTCAGCCCTGTCCGAATTCCATTACCGCAATATTCACGCTCATGTGGCTCCGATAAAAACCTTCGTTATCAGGCGAGGCGACAACGAGCCGATAGGAGCCATCGTATACAGTTATCCTCCGCCTCAGTGTTTCGGGCGCAAACAGACTTTTGGAAGAGCCCTACCAATCAGCGAGCTGAACCAGAAAGTTGCAGCCATAAGCCGGGTTGTGCTTCATCCGAAGTACCGCAGCATAGGCTTAGGAGCCAGGCTGGTCAGAGAGACGTTGCCTTTGTGTGGGAGACCATACGTTGAAACAATGGCTGTTATGGCACAATACAACCCCTTCTTCGAGAAGGCAGGAATGAAGAGAATCGCAGAAAGACAACCAGATAAGACAATAATTCAGGCGATAAAGAGCCTTGAAAACCTCGGTTTCAAGCCTTACCTCTTAAACAGTCAACAAACTAACATCAATAAGCTCGAGACATTAAATAAGATTGAACTTAAAAAGGTCCATGAGATCTTATTAAAAATCAGCACTGTATATTATAAGAGGTTACGGTCAACAAGCGAGGTTTTTCTTAAAAAGGAAAGTTTCAGAAAGTGGCTGAAAAAGTCTTCTACTGAGGTCCTTGCTAAGGTTCTTTCTCGACTTGCTGTTCTTGCTGAGACAAAAGTTTACCTTTTCTGGGAGAACTACAATTATACTCTTAACTAAAAGATTGATGAAAAATTAATCCTAAAGGATGTGATCAAAAATATGCGTATCATTAATAAATTTGATTACAGAAATGCAGCAGCTATCTTGAGAGCGAAAGCTCCAGAAATTTTGGATGAAACAATCAGCATATTAAATGATGCAGAAAACACTTTAGATCTAAGTCCTCATGGAAAACAACGTGATGTTTCAAAGCAAATTCAAAAGTTTTTTGTGGATAAAGGCTGGGATAAAGAAGCATCTCATTTTTCAGTTGCAGATCTTAAATACGATCTGATGAAGAATGGTATCCCTATAGAAATTGAAATAGGACATGAACGGCTTGTTTATGCAGTATTCTTCAAATTTCTTGCTGACTTTTCAAATGAACACATACCAGCAGGCATTCTTATTGTAACTGAGAATCCTGAAGACTTTGGAGAACCATGGCATAACTCAAGAATAAAAACCAAAAAGAAGATTGAAGCAATAAGCAGATTCTTTCTTGTCCCAGTGCTTATCATAGGAATTGCGCCATAAAAGTCAAATATTGATATGAAGGGTTATGATAAATGGCTCAACACGCAAGTCTATTAGTAGTGATCCAAGTAATAAACCGCTTGGCAGTCCTCAACTAAGCGAAAGTCTGCCTTTTCTGGAGAGAGAGTTGGCATAAAGGTGATGCGCAAAGGTTTTAACGTTTCTTTTATTGCCTTTTCGCAAAACCAGAAAAAGAATGTTCCGTAGAGAAGCTGGAGTGGACAGTGTTAATCGATGCGGGCTTTCTTTTTTATGTCCTCTATGGCTTCGAAGACTTTAATTTTGACCTGCGCAAGGTACGGCTTGTAGTAGTGTCTCAGGAAAATGCTTTGAGAAACTCTTCCCTGAAGCACGTCTATAATTTCTTGGGGAATCCCCTTCTCACGCAAAGTCGTAGCATACAATTTTCTAAGGCTAACAAGCCGAATTGGAAGACCCCGATGTTTCAAAGCAGAAATCATAGCCGCATATTTAACGACAGGCTTAACCTCCAAAACATGGTCAAGCACGCTTCTGGGAACAAATGAAATGTAAGCATTCTTACAGCGATTCTGGGATTCTGGGAAAAGAACGAGAAATAATTGCTATTGAAGTTTTAGGCATAGCTGAAGAAAGAATGCAAAGGGGCGCACCACTAAGTTCAGGGCAGGTTCAAAAAATAATGACCGATATTTCTAAACTGTTACTCCGAAGCAAGGCCCTCGTTAAGATTTTAGTGTTTTCAACCCTTGAAGTCAAAGATTACATGTTAAAAGTAAAAGAGCAGAACATAAAAAAAGGATACTTAAATTGGGCAGAGATCGAGTTTTACGAAATTAACGAGTTTATTAACAAGTTTTAAAGTATCTGCCGGCGAGTTTTAAATAACTATGACCTAAATGGTTAACTTTCGGGTGCTCTTCTAGTATAGGATGCTATACCTGTATAGCAGTAAAGATGCAGAAAGTTATAAATGCTTACCATTATAAAATAATGTCGATTTTCATGATTGAGAAAAAAGAAAGACAGTGTTGAGGTTGACAAGGAGATTTTACGCCAATTCAAGCAAATGGTGATTCGGAAACATGGCAAACTTAGAGGAAACATGAGCGCAGAAGTGACGGAAGCATTGAGGATATCGATAGAACATTTCAAAAGGAGGAACTAGTCATGGCCGCTCTAGGATGGTGTCACAACTGCAATGTTCCAGTTCTAGATGCTGGTGAATGTGGCATTTGTGGTGCCAAGAGTGAAGTCATCAGATCACACGAGGTTAAGCCCATTTTTGATATTGAAAAACGGAAAATCAAAGATTTATTGAAAGGACAAGGTCTAAGTGAAGAACTTATTCCTAAGAACCTCAGTTTTAGGGATATACAGGGATACATACTTATTGATGGTATCAAGCCATTGAGACTCGGTTTTTCGCCAGAAAAAAAGATGTGGTATATAGAACCGACAAAAGCCTATGAAGGAGCAAAAATGATGACTATGGGATCAGAACTTGAGATGGTGATAAAAGCGAATGAGCATATACTTAAAGAGAAGGAAGACGAAGCCCTTGCTTTCCTTAGCGAAGTAGTCGAAACGCATTCAAATCTTCCACTCGCAGTTGCATTTAGCGGCGGCAAAGATAGTGCAGTTGCTTTGGCTCTCACAAGAAAGCTCAAAAAAAATTTCGACGTAATCTTTTTGGATACTACAATTGAATTACCTGAAACAGTTGAATATACTGTGAAACTTGCTGAATTATGGAACCTTAACCTTATATCCGTTAAACCTGATCATGAGTTCATAGACCTTTGCAAACTCATTGGACCACCCAGTCGCTTCATGAAATGGTGCTGCAAGACTCAAAAGTTCTCACAAATGAACAAGTTAATTCATGAAAAGTATAGTGAAGGCGTTATAATGGTGAGGGGGGTTAGAGCTGCAGAATCGGGTAAACGCGAAAGCTATCGGCGTCTAGGAAAAATGAAGTGGACACCAAATGAAGTAATAGCTAATCCAATTCTCAAATGGGCATCTCTTGATACATGGCTATACATTTTTTGGAAGAGAATTCCATACAACAAAGCCTACGAGTATGGATTTTCGAGAATAGGGTGCTGGGCATGTCCAGCAAAGAGTTTGAAAGATTTCTCTATTTTGGAAGATTCTCATCCGGAACTCATAAGTAAACTATATGCTATTCTTGACAACTTTGCTATAAAGCGAAACATCAGTAGCAAGTGGAGTCATTCTGGGGCTTGGAGATATAGAAAATCTCAGGTTAGTAAGATGAGCGTCTGTGCCTCTAGACCCTGTTCGACCAGTAAGGATTTTGTATTTTCTATTGACAACCCGTCAGTTATCAAAAATGTCGTAGAGTTTTTTAAGATATTTGGACCAGTAAAAAAGAGGGGGGTAATGTCTATCATTAACGGAAAAGATGTCGAGCTTTCAGCAGTTGGCAAGAGCATACGGATACTATTCAAGAATAGAGACAATGAAGATAAAATACTTCGATATCTCGAGAGGGCATTAAATTGTATTGGCTGCGGTGCGTGTCAAGCAGTTTGTGATAAAGGAGCAATCAAACAAATCAATGGTAAAAGGATAATTGATGAATCCTTATGCATAGGCTGTCAAAAATGTCTGACATTTACTTGTATTGCTCTTCGCTATGGCTCAAATCGATTATCAGTGGCATTATCCTCTGCGTGTTGAGCAGTATTATCAAGAGTAACGCTCATAAGGCTTCACACGTCATGCAATTTCAGGAATTCCTCCTCTCTATATGATATACTTTCTACATGAGGGATTTAAAATGAGGGTTAGGAACCACGAAATACTTGGAAAAGTAGGCGCCTATGAAGTTCTAGAACTTATTGACAGGAATGTTAACATTAACGAGGCTTTGATTGTTGATAAAATGAGTTTTCTTCTATCACCACTTCAAACCAAGAAATTGATCAAGGAGTTATTATCCATCGCGTTCATTAGGCAGACACCTCGGTATCAGTCTATAGAATTGACAGACATCGGCAGAGAGGCTTTTCTTTTGGCAAAGGTAATAAATGGTGCAAACTTAGATTCTGTAGTGAATCAGCTCTCCGGGCTTCATGCAAGTAATTTCTCATTGGTGACACAAGATATTTGTGGATGTTTCTTAAGTCTTCTAAAAAACAGATACGATGTAGAGGAAGTTTACATATGTTCGCCATGGGTACGGCTGAGTGATGCGTATTTAGCTGATCTCGAAGAAATAATCCAGAAAACACTTGCACGTATAAAATTCAGAATTATAACAAGACCGCCTTCAGAACTTGTAAACAGTCCTCCTTTATGGCGAAAGCAGTCATTAAGAACACTACAATGGTTCAAGAAACATGATGCAGAACTAGTCAAACTCAGAAAGTTACATACTAAGCTATATTGCGCAATTGGAAACTGTTGGCAAACAGCCTTTTTTGGATCAGAAAATCTGACAGAAGCGGGGAATATTGAATTGGGAATTCGTATAGATGACGAGAGAATGACGCAAAAACTCTTAAATTATTTCAATCAGATTTATAGCCATAGTACAGAAATATTAGAGGATGAATTGTATGTCGAAATCTGATGTGAACCTTCGAGAATGGTTTGGTTTGAGACGAGACCATTATATTCTAAATCCCAGAACAAATATAGAGGATCGAAGATTCTATGCGCGACGTCCAGAATCTGTTCAGATAGACAAACAAATTACCGACTTAGAAGTTGATCTTGCAGCTAAACTATCTCCAAAGAAGTTGTACTGGGGCGTGATTGGCGGGGGCAAGACTCACACTCTTTACAAAATTCTAGAGGAGCTAGGAGCTAGATTAGACATAGAAGTAATATTTGTCGAATGTCCTGTCACGAAGAAATCCCTGAATTTCTCAGAACTTTATCGAAAAGTCCTAGATGCTATGGGTATGGATCTCGTGGTAAATGACCTCTTGCGTGGTGTTGTTAGTAATGTAATTCAAAATGTCGGCATACTGGAACCCGGAAAGGCAGAAAAGGAGCTGAATAAAGTACTCGGCTATGAGGATTTGGCAAGGGCATCTTATACCATATTGACTGCGGGGTCAGAGTTTAATCCCTTAACGATGTGGAGATGGCTTAAAGCTGAGGAAATCTCAAGCTCAGAAAGAGAGAGCCTTAGAGTATCAGCAGATTTGAAGACAGATCCAGAAATATTGGCAGATATACTAATTTTGCTGGGAAGATTCATGCAAGAACGAAAGAACAAAACCCTCGTTCTTGTATTTGATGAGTTAGACAGAATCCATGATGCCTCTGTTGATGCAAAAGAAACCTTCAAAGCTGCTTTTACAAAGCTCACTGAACCTGGTCAATCTTATGTTTCTGTTTTCTTGTGTGCATCTGCAGAGAGTGCGGTAAATGTACCAGAGCTAATTAGTGAGGCTGTCGAAGATAGACTTAAGGGAGATATCAGTGAAATTCCCACGATGACAAGTAATGACGTTATTCCCTTCGTCACAGACTTGGTGAAATATATTAGAGACCCGAATGCAGACGTTAGCAAATTGATGCGCATTGCTGCCAAAGAAACTGATGAGACCTTGGATGAGGATCTCTATCCTTTTACACGAGAAGCTGTTGAAGCTATAAAAGCTTCTTGCGGTGATAAGAAGACTCCCCGAGCCATAACTAAAGCTATGTCTAAAGGTGTAGGTAGAGCGATGGTTAGAAAAAAGCACATCGTATCAAGTAAGGAGATAGAATAGTTGTTGATAGGGATGTTGTCCACTTCATGTTAGCTCAGAAACCTATAAGTTTTGATCATGGCTATCGATTCTTTGATGCCCTAAAGCTAGCACAAATTGGTTCCGAAGGAAACTTTATCGTAGGCCTGATAAGCGAAGAAAAAGACCCAGATGCTATATTTTTTGGCAAAATCGCAGAATTCGATGGACTGATGGGAAAGAATGTCTGGTTTGACACAAAAGGAGCGCATGTAATCTACATAATAGGAAAACGAAGAGGAGGAAAAAGCTTCACCTTAGGGACGTTAGCAGAAGGTTTATGCTCCGAAACATTCCATATAGGAAACATTAAACAGGCTGTTTTAATTTTAGATACAATTAACATCTTTTGGACCATGGAAAATGAGACGACAGATACAGAACAACTCAAGGAACTGGATAAATGGGGACTAAAACCAGAACCAATGAAAAACATTGTTTGCTACTACCCAAGAGGACTCAAAAAACCATACACACCATCCCACTACAGAGAATTCGCCCTGAAACCCGCTGATCTTGAGGGGTCAGATTGGGCTGCACTATTTGGTGTAGATCCAATTTTAGATCCAATGGGGCAACTACTGACAGAGTTGCATGAGAAGGTCGCTATTGAAGGGTATAAAGCAGCTGGCTCGCAGGTAAAACCCAATCCCAATTATTCCGTATCTGACCTATTACTATGTTTGAACAAAGATAGGGAAATTCAGAGATTTGCGCCTCAAACAATTGAAGCTGTAAGAAGATACCTAAAAGCTGTGGAACGTTCGCCTTTTTTCTCGAGCACTGGTACTGATGTAAGAGATATTTTCAAAAAAGGCCAAGTTACCGTTTTGTTATTGAGAGATCTTGATCAGCAGATCAGAGGTTTGATCATTGGGCTCCTCATTAAGAAAATAATGAAACTTCGTGGGGAAACTGTAGAATGCGAAAAGAGGCTCGCTATTAAAAAGAAGGCTAGTCAGCATTCGGAAAAATCTCAGTCCACCGATGTTGAAATTGACACTTTGCAGAAGCTCATTGAAAATGGTTTGCCTAGAGGATGGGTTCTCATCGATGAAGCACATAATTATATTCCGCAAACTGGGATAATTGGTTCAAAAGAACCGTTGAAAAAATACGTTAACGAGGGACGCAATATCGGGCTTTCGATTGCTGTGACAACACAGCAGCCTTCTGGCCTAGATTCTGCAATAAGAAGAAACGCAGACATACTGGTGATTCATTCGATCACAATGTCAGCTGATTTAGAAGCTACAGAAAGTATGCTTAATGCTTCTGTTCCAAAAGCTGTGGCAATAGCGAGGACGAAGGTTGAATCTCATGTTTTTGAAAATATGGTCCGAGAACTCAAAATCGGCTATGCTATAATATCCTCTGTAAATGCAAACAGAGTTTTTCTTGTTAAAGTTAGACCGAGAGTAACTGCTCACGGGGGGGTCGAATATTAACAAGAAAAGATTTATCTATAACACTCATGAAAATGCAGAAAGACCGTATTACATTTCCATACTTTTGAAAAGCTGCACAAAACCAAGAGAATCAATCTCAATGAGTAATCTTGCTGTCCTAGTGCATCAAAGACTAAGGAAAAAAATGCGATTTCCAATACCTGAGCGAGCAGCGCCGTACATAGTGCAGACGGCCATCGAACTGGGCATCTTAGAAAAGGACGTGTATAAAGAAGGTTTTGTGAACAGATGGGGGGCTAGAGGATATGTGATCAATGCAATATCTCCAGATATCCCCAACGGACTACCATCAGATCTTAGACTTCTTGAAAAGGATCGGTTAGCTTTTCTGAAATACTATCTTGACGCCAATGGTATTGTAATGCTATTTTTTGCAAGAAAACTTCAATCCGAAGGGGAGATCGTACTTACAGAACTTGTAAAAGGGAATCAAGTTGAACAAATGTGGAACCGTATTATCAAGGAGTCCTTATTATATATAAAAAATGACAAGCTGAGAGGTGAAATGCGAGAATTATTGAAAAGAAGTAGATTCTTAACGGGAAATCCCAAGGCTAAAGGAAAGACTTTGGAACACATCCGTAAACAAAGGGTAACTCCTCACATGGAGTTGTTGGTGGATTTGGGCATCGTGGAAAGAATCCCACCACCTGCAGACTGGCGGGAAACTGCGAAGGAATTAGAGATGAAAGATAAGGGCTTAAGAAAAACTGTTTCACCGATGCAGGAAAGAGTGATCTACCGTCCAAAAATAGAAGGCTCAATTAATCGTGTTGATGTCTTTTTAGATAAATTTGTAGATGTCGCCACTCTTGACCAGATATTATCTCCGCAAGATGGAAGATATTTCGCAACTGCTACCGAGCTTTATGGTAATAGGTGCAAAAGAATAAATCTAGACACAGAATTTGACTTGATACAAAAGGAAGTTGTCAAATCATACGAGTGTGCTCGTGACGATGTCTATAGGTTGGCATTTATTGACTCAATAAAAGACATTGTTTGCATTAACTTGCAAGTCAATAATAACAGGGTTTGCGAGCCACAGGACATTTGGACTGCAATTCAGAAGATGCATAAATTATCTGAGAAAGATGTAAGATATCACAGAGACAATTACGGTATTATCACATACTTGGCGTTGACGGATAGTTATGTGAAAGGAATTTTGGCTACATAAAGCGCAAATTATCATTAGAAATCATTGTAAATGCCAAGAAACAAGCTAAGTTATTTCAAAATATGATTTAACGAAGTCTGGTGTTATTTTTTTAGGATATATTTCATTCTGAGCTCTTGTAGTCAAATCATCAAATTGCTTCATAAGATTCCGAGGGGTCAAATCCATCTGCTTTGATATTAATTGAATAATTAGTTGTATGCTATCTTTCGTATAAGGGTAGTATCTATCTTCTCTGTGTTCATCATTACGAAACTTCTCATAGTTAATTAGGTCGCAAATAAACTCCATGCTCTCTTCAATACTAAGCGGCGGAACTTGAATCATCCGCGAGATTCTACTTTGAAGGTCTTCAATTAGAAGTTCCTTGACCATGGAGAAGCCACCAGAAGCGAAAGAGAGTGTAAGACAAAGATTGTCAGCACAGAGGTCGAACAGATCGCGTATTCCTTGTTGTATGGTAGCAAAATTTCTTGAGCTTTGCTTTTTCACCTCCGCAAAATAATGGCAATCATCCAACATCCAAATCAAAGATTCGTATTCACTAAATTCTTTGGAGTGATAAGTGAACATTTTTATTATAGATGAAGCAGCTTTAACGAAATCTGAATCGTCTACGAGGTTTGCAGAAACACCAAGCAACCTTAAATCTCTTTTGGAAAGGCGTTCTCCCGAAAGCCAAGCTTGAGAAAGTAGGCACATTAGTTCTCTTACAGATCTTGAAACCGATACACTCCTTCCTAAGGTTAGGATCACGCTTGCAATATCCATCCGGCCACAAGCTATTTCACTTGTAACAGTTTCAAGAGCTCTCATCTCTTCTGATAAGTCAACTCCGCTGGGATTTAACTTGGTCCAGATGTCAGCAGCAACTCTTGCAAGTGCTATTGGGTTTATTGCATTGTAGAATCCTTGCTGATATAGATCTGCAAATCTTCGTATCTCTTTTGGCAATGGAGAATAGACTACAACGCTTTTTCCGTCTTTTTCAAAGCGTGACTTGAAATGAAGAAGAGAATGAGACTTTCCCGCACCAACATATCCCCAAACGCAAAGAAATGTTGATCTTTTCTTTTCCAATGTATCCTCAAAAGCGGTATTCATCTCTTCAAATAGTTTCTTTCTGTCTGCCCACAAGTCTGGTGACCGCTCTGGTACTACTCTGAATGGCCAGTTCTTGAAATACATAAGTGCACTCACCGAAGCTATACTAATAAGAAATATTACCTTCTGCCTTAAATAAAATAATGTGGAAGCTGTCATGGTCAAGGCAGGTTTTCTCCTCTGCGGGGATGGCTTTGTTTGGACACCTCATGGCTTATCTAAAGTTAGCGAGCTCAAGCTTGGGGACTTAGTGCTTGGCATAAAATCTGGAAAGCCGTCATGGTCACCAATACCTTCTGTAGGCAAAAGACCTGGCTTTGATCGGTTACTTAGGGTAATAACAGATGGAAATGAAGTTTTAGTCTCAAAATTATGCGAAGTTTTCACGGTAGGTGGCGTAAGGCGCGCCTCAGATTTGTCGGTAGGAGAGATTCTTGAGACGTTTAACATTCCGCAAGAAATTCAAGAGGCAATGAATGATCAAAAGCCGCTGTTTGTGAGCTCTGAAGTGGGGCCATTGAGAATTGATCGTAAGGTCGCCTATATTTTAGGGACGCAGGTCAAATCTCCCAAGCTTGAGGATAAAGTAATTATTCGTGATCTTAATCCAAATCACGCATATGAAGTTGCAAGACTATGTTCAGAAGCATTGAAGGAGCAATTCATTCGACACAAAATCTACTATGTTGCTGGCGGAAAAAAGGTACGCGTTGACTGCAGTCCTTTAGCTGAAGTGTGTAGGGAAGTAACCGAGACAAATATTCCTCGGTTCATTCGTCAATCCAATACTACTGTTTTGAGGCACTTCCTTACCGGTTTGTTAGATACCATAATATGCTTTAGCGAGTTTGAAGACCCACCAACTTTTTTCATCACACTCGCCAGACAAAGTGAATTCAGACGTTTTATTGTGAATTGTCTGCGGTTGTTCGGAATTGTCCCAACTAAGACTTATGTTTTTCACCCTTCGCATGGTCTTACGTATGTAAAAATATACATCAATCCGCAAGATTTACGTGAATTGGGTCTTAAGTTTATTAGGGTAAAAGATATTCCAAGACCAATCGACTCTCAAAAAGGCAAGCCCATGAGTTATTGCATGATTAGAAGTATTGCTGAATTTCAAGGAAAGCTTTTTTCCTTGATAGAACCAGAACTACATTGGAGCCCAATAGTTGACATGACACCGTTGCATCGCCATGTCTTGGAAGATTCATGATCAAATATAACACAAGGATTTTATTCTAAATTTCTCGTAGACTTTGATGAGGCTTGTGCTTTTTGCGTATTCCATGAATGGTTATATGTGCGATCATTAGGAAAGTTTGATTAGTGCGAATGAAATAATTTTGTTTTAGCTTTAGGGCGGTTTAGGTTTGCTGAAGGTTCCTGTTCTGTTTGAGGTTGATGAGGATAAGGCTGTTAATATCGCTAAAGTTTTATTGGATTTGTTTGGGCGAAGGCATTGGCTTGTTTCTATGCCTGAGTATCAGTTGCCAAGAAACCTTCAGGCAGGGAGCCGTGAGCATGCACTTTACTTGACTTATGTTATTTCGATTGATTATATGACTGATGCTGAGAAGCTTTGGAGAAAAGCTCGAGGTGCCTACGAGCTTTACCCAGAAAGGTTTACGCCTGAAAAGGTTTTGGCAGTCAGCGAAAAAACATTGCAGGTCTTTTTGAGAAAGCTTGGGGCAAGGTTCGGCTCTTACGCAGCAAAAACATGGAAGAAAATATCCAAGATTCTCATGGAGAAGTATGGAGGCGACCCGAGAAACATTACGGCTCAACCCCTAACAATTAACGAGATTAAAGAGAAACTTTCAGACTTCCCCTATATACGTGGTTCAAAGCTTGCAAACTTTTACATCCGCGTCATGGGAGAAACAGACCTCTTCAAAGTCAAAGACTTAAACGAGCTTGACATCCCAGTCGACAAGCAGATAACACGCTTCACGGTTTACACTGGCGTTTTAAGGCTAAAAAGCGGAAAATTCCAAGGATGCGCCAACGACGACCCCCTAAGAAGCCTAATCCAAGAAGCATGGAGAAAAGCCGCCAAAACCATAAGTGCAGCCCCATGGAAACTCGACGAACCCATGTGGAACATAGGCTCAAAACTGTGCGCATACAGAAAATGCAGCCAATGCCCAGTGGAAAACCTATGCAGTAAAACGAAAGGAATAATATTCAAAGAAAACATGATGATATGGAACGCTTAGCAATCCGCCTATTTTTAAATTAGGGTTTAATTAAAGGGTTGTTTCAGATTTTCTTTTATTTTTGTGGTGTAATATTGTTGTTGGTGTTGAATGCGTGCCAAGGTTAACACTCAGCTTGACATCCCTCTTCCTAAACTCAGACGAACACCCCAAAAAAATAGTGTTGTCAAGTTATAAAATTATTAGTTCCCCCCTCCCTTTGTTTTCACACATTCTTTAAAAATATTCCAGCTTAGCTCAATAATCCCGTTAGGGAGGGATGTCGCAGTGGTGCAGCGGCTTAGACCTGTCCACTTTGGCTTTGAATTCCTCGTATTCGTAAAGGAGCTCCCTCAAAGTTTCGGTTCCTCCAAGTTTGGTTTATTGTTTGCCGCCTGCTGCCTCTTGTATGCTGC
>Ga0209102_1001348_pt1 | contig 12972 bp, 11 predicted proteins | sample ConPoolayeHmetaG_FD_185483 | JGI IMG/M metagenome (GOLD analysis project Ga0209102, IMG submission 185483) | Hot spring microbial mat communities from California, USA to study Microbial Dark Matter (Phase II) - Cone Pool mat layer H metaG... ... | reverse complement strand
TTTATAACCTAATCCTTGGCCTAATCTTTTAACTAATTGAAGGTCTAATTCTCTTTCTAATTCTTTAACTAGCCGAAAGGCTAATTAAGTTTCTAATCCTCTGACTAATCATCTGGTTAACAAAGAGGCTAATTCTTTGGCTAATCCTCGGTCTAATTCTTGGTCTAATTCAAAGCCTAATTGACGGTCTAATGACGATATGGACTGGTTTGGTTGCGAATTGCGCTTCTCTTTCCGGGATTTCTAACGGGTTTCCAAAAATGGCGGAAAGAACGGTAAGGAAAGTAAAAATTGGAGTTGACAGATGGGTATTTATCGGATATTTTATCAAAATTCGTTTAATGATGAATAAATTGGGAAAGGCGTTTTCATTAATCAAAAGTGGCCGATTTGATTTGGTTTTAGGTAGATTAAACGAGGTGTTTTGGGGTAGAAATATTTTGCCCGTTCTACCCCATACCTTGATGGTAGAACCGACTAATCTCTGTAATTTAAATTGTCCAACTTGTCCAACCGGGGCAGGGAAGATGAATCGTCCGAAACGGGTGATGAGTTTTAATGAATTTAAGCGGATTATTGATGAAGTCCGAGGCTATGTTAAAAATATTGCCCTCTGGAATTATGGCGAACCGTTTTTGAATAGCGAGCTCTTATTGATGATTCGGTATGCCACAAAAGCCGGGATTTCGGTTAAAACCAGTACCAATGGCGAATTCTTTAAGTCAAAAGGTTTTTGTCGGGAAGTGGTGCGCAGTGGACTTCGGGATTTAACAATTTGCTTAGATGGCGCCAACCAGGAGACAATCAGTAAATTTCGGAGGGGTTCTAATTTTAGTGAGATTGTTCAGGGGATTAGATTTATCAGCGAGGCAAAAAGAGAACTGGGGAGTAAGACGCCAAGGATTGAATTGCAGTTTATCGTGCTGAGATATAATGAACATCAACGGGGTTATATGAAGATGTTGGCGAAAGAGTTAGGGGCGGATGTTTATTGTGAAAAGACAGTGGGCTTGGATTACAATGACCCCCAATTTCAAAAGATGGCCCGAGAATTTTTACCTAACGATTTATCACTTAGCCGCTATTACTTAAAACCGGATGGGCAATTTGCCCTGAAAGGCAAGATGCGCAACCGTTGCTCCTGGGTCTATCAATGCGCGGTTATCAATTCGGATGGCACGGTTGTCCCGTGCTGTTACGATTTATATTCCGAGTATGTTATGGGGAATGTATTTGAAGAGAGCCTAAGAGCAATTTGGCGGAATGATAAATATCAGGAGTTGCGGCGAAAGATTAGAATGGGTCGGAAAAGTATTCCGATGTGTAATATCTGTCCTGAGGGGCGATATTCAATCTTTAAGCGAAGGGTGTTATAAAATAGTTGCCTACTTTTTCTATTATTGTCCAAGGCGAAAAGAAAACTACCTTGCTTAATGCCATTGTCGAGATTTCTGAAAAACCCAGAAATCTTGATTACGCCGATGATTAGACGATGACAGCGATAACACCTATGTATCTTTTATCACTGTAATCGTTTGTTTCATCGCTGTCGTTAGACTTTTTTCAGAGGTCTCTTGTCTAATGGTTGACAGAAATGATTTTATGGTTATCATCTAAAAGAAATATGTTGGTCTTATATAAACCGAGTGATGAAACCGAGGCCTTGATGCTAAAGCATCTTTTGGAAGAACGGGGGATACCGGTTTTTTTGCAGTCTTATCAAATTCCCTATTATGATGGGATTGCCAGGATGATGCGCCCAGCCTGGGGCGAGATTCAGGTGGCGGAGGATGACTTTCTTTTGGCCCGTGAGGTGCTGGAGGATTTTTTATTGGAAAAAAAAGAAGAGAGAAAATGAGGAATGGCGAGTTCAATCCCCTCTTAATCCTAACCAAATATTTAATCTCTTTGGGCGTCTTTTTAATTATCCTTGGGGTTCTCCTTTTTCTTTTGCGGCGGATTGGCTTATTTCAACTACCCGGTGATTTCTTAGTAAGAAGGAAGAATTTCACATTCTATTTCCCGCTCGCTACTTCAATAATCATCTCAATTCTCGTGACGATTTTCATCAATCTAATTTTAAGTCTTCGGAGGTGAAAAGGAATTTTCCCCAATGGGGTGACAGGAAAAAACCACGGGGCTTTTTTCCGCAAGAGGGGTGATAACCCCTATTGGAGGGGCTACGAGGATACTTCCCCGAAGGGGCTTGGGGAAAATTCGGAGGTGAATTTATGAGGAGATGGGTCTATTTTTTAGAAGATAACTTAGAAGTGAAAGATAAAGAGGAGTTAAAGGCAATAATGGGAGGGAAGGGAGCCGGTCTTTACCTTATGGCTAAGATGGGACTACCGGTGCCACCTTTTTTTATCATATCAACCCGCGCTTGTCTCTATTTCTTAAAAGAAGGCATTTATCCTGATGGTTTAGAAGAGGAGGTGAGAGAAGGAATAGAATACTTAGAAGAGAGGACGAAGAAGACTTTCGGGGAAAGTGAAAACCCCCTTTTACTTTCGGTGCGCAGTGGGTCAAAATTTTCAATGCCCGGGATGATGGATACAATTCTTAACCTAGGCCTAAACGACCGGATTGTTTCGGTTTTGTCTCAGAAGACTGGGGAGGATTTTGCTTATGGTCTCTATCAGAGGTTTATTGAGATATTTGCTCGGGTGGTATTTGGGATAAAGATTGAAGGCCTTACTTGGGACAAAGAGGGGTCAAGCAAAGAGGCGGCTCTTAAATATAAGGAGATTATTCAAGAAAAGTTAGGGCGAGAATTTCCCCAGGATGTCTTTTCCCTCCTTTTCCTTGCCATTACCGCGGTTTTTAATTCCTGGAACAATCCCCGAGCCAAGGAATATCGGCGAATCTATCAAATCCCAGATGATTTGGGGACAGCGGTAAATATTCAGGCGATGGTCTTTGGTAATCGGGATGAAAAATCCGGCACCGGGGTTTTATTTACTCGCGACCCGGCAACCGGTGAGAAGGGAATCTACGGTGATTTTCTCCTTAAAGCCCAGGGAGAGGATTTGGTCGCCGGGATAAGAAACCCAGAGCCAATAACCGCAATTAAAAAATATATCCCGGAGGTTTATCCGGAATTAGAGAAGTGGGCGAGAATATTGGAGGAAGAGTTGGGAGATATGCAGGATGTAGAGTTTACCATTGAAAGTTCGACCCTTTATTTCCTTCAGACCCGTTCGGCGAAACGTAGCCCCCAGGCAAAATTGAAGGTCTTGATGGATAAGAATAAGTTGGGGCGGCGAACCAAAGAAGAGGTGATTATGGAGATGACCCCAGAAGACCTCTCGGTAATCCTTAATCCGGTATTTGACCCCAACTTCAAGTATGAGACAGTTGGGCGAGGCGTGCCGGCATCGCCGGGTTGCGCGACGGGTGAACTCTGTCTCTCTTCTGAGGAGGCACTGATTAGGACAAAAAGAGGAAAGAAGGTGATTTTAGTTCGGGAGTTTACTTCGGCCGACGATATTGCGGGTATGGAAAAGGCCGAAGGTTTCTTGACGACAACCGGGGGTAAGACCTCACATGCCGCGGTCGTTGCCCGGGGAATGGGTAAACCCTGTATTGTTGGAGCGAGCGAAATTAAGATTCAAGAGACAAGAAAGATAGTTAATATCGGTGGTTGTGTCTTAAAAGAAGGTGATTTTATCTCAATTAACGGGTCAACCGGAGAGATTGTCGCGGGAAAGGTTCCATTAGTTGAACCGAAAGTTACCCCGGAATTAAAAGAGTTCTTAAATTTCTGCTCATCCTACCGAAGGATGGGAGTGCGGGCGAATGCCGATAAACCAAAGGAGGCGCTTTGGGCAAGAGAATTGGGCGCGGAAGGAATCGGATTAGCCAGGACCGAGCATATGTTTTTTCATCCGGAGCGGATTAAATATTTTCAGATGATGATTCTGGCGGATAGCCCTGAGGAGCGGAGGCGCTATCTTGCGGAACTTCTCCCTTTCCAGAAGGAGGACTTTAAGGGGTTATTTAAGGCGATGGCTGGGTTACCGGTGACCATCCGAACCCTTGACCCACCGCTTCATGAATTCCTGCCCACATCGTCGGAGGAGATTGAAAAATTAGCGGACAATATTGGGGTGGCACCGGAGACAATTGCCAAGCGGGTAAGAGAATTAAAAGAACAAAATCCGATGATGGGTCTACGCGGCTGTCGGTTGGGGATAATGTATCCAGAGATAACCGAGATGCAGGTTAGGGCAATCTTTTTGGCGACCAGTGAATTAAAAAAGGAAGGGGTTGAGGTCTTCCCGGAGATTATGATACCCCTGACGGTAACAAAAGAGGAGATAAAAAATCAAAGGCTTTTAATTGATCGGGTCGCCTCCGAGATTTTTGCAGCAAGTGGGATAAAAGTAGATTATTTAGTCGGCACGATGATTGAAGTTCCCCGGGCCTGTCTCACCGCTTCTTCGCTTGTTCCGTATACCGACTTTTTCTCTTTTGGCACGAATGACTTGACCCAGTTTGTCTTCGGTTTTTCGCGGGATGATTATACCCGCTTTATTCCGACTTATTTAGCGAAGGGAATTTTAAGGGAGGACCCTTTTGCCTCACTTGATATTGAGGGAATTGGCCGGTTAATAGAAATGGCGGTTAGAGAGGCTCGGGAGATAAAGAAGGATTTTAAGATTGGAATTTGTGGTCAGCATGGTGGTGACCCGCGGAGTATTGAATTCTGCCGTAAGGTAGGGTTTGATTATGTGAGTTGTGATGCCTCGCTGGTGCCGATTGCCATATTAGCCGCGGCCCAAGCGGAAATAAAACTCTCGGGCGAGATTAAGACGACCGATTTGACCCGATGATTAGAAGAAGATGATTACGGCGATAAAAAGAAAGATGCCAGCGATAAAGACCATCACTGTTATCATTAAGTATGATGATTAAGTCGTCGCAATGAAGGAATTTAAGAAACCCATTTTAATCCTTCTCTCTTTTACCCTACTCTTTCTTGCACTGCACTATATCTTTTTCACCGAGACTCCCTCTTTTTCTCACTGCACCACCTTGGTAATACCCCATAACACTTCGGCGAAAGGAGTCGGCAAAATCCTTAAAGAAAATGGCGTAATAAGAAATTCATCCCTTTTTCTTTTCGCCACTAAATTGTTCGGAGTAGAAAGGAAGATAAGGGGCGGGAAGTATTGCCTACCGAAAAATATCTCAGAATTTTTAGCCTGTCGCATTCTAAAAAAAGGCGGTAAGGAAAAGGTGATGGTGACAATTCCCGAAGGTTGGACGATGCGCCAGATTGCCGAGCTCTTAGAAAGGGAGGGGGTTACGACAAATGATTCTTTTCTTTTTGCCGCCACCGAAAGAAAGTTTTTGCTGAGTTTAGGTATACCATTTCCGAAGGCGGAAGGGTTTCTTTTTCCGAATACCTATGAGTTTTATATCCCGCAATCACCGTTCCAAGTGATTGAACGGATGGTAAATCAGTTTTTTGCTGTCCAGAGGAGATTGCGCAAAGAGTTCCTTTCACCCCTAACCGACTCAGTAGTGATAATTCTGGCATCAATTGTTGAGAAGGAGGTAGTGAAAGATGAGGAAAGGCCGATAATTGCCGGAATCTTCTTAAACCGATTGAAAAAGGGTATGAAATTAGAGGCCTGCCCAACTGTGGAATATGCCCTATCTTATCATAAAGAACGGCTCAATAATGCTGACTTGCTGATCTCGTCTCCTTATAATACCTATCGTTATTATGGCTTGCCACCAACCCCAATTTGTAACCCAGGGGAAAAGTCTTTAAGAGCGGTTCTTTCGCCAACCAAAACTGATTATCTCTTCTTTTTTGCCACCAAAGACGGTCGGCATATCTTTTCCCGCACCTTAAAGGAACATCAAAGGCAATTAGCGATATATAAGACTAATAAAGAAGATTAGTGTTGATTGCCTCTTTAGCCAAAATAAAAATCAAAGTTCAAGGTGAATTTTTCTTAACTTTCTTTGGGAAGGCGTAACGGAAAACTTAACTTTAACCTTTGGGTTTTTTGTTTTGAGTTTGGAAAATAGAGGCGCCGCCTAAATAGATGAGAAAAATTGATGGCACCCGGAAGCGCCCATCCGGAAGGGGAGAAGAGACAAAAAAGAAATATAAGGCAAGAATAAATAATATTATCAAAAAAGCCCGGGTGGGTGAACGAAATAAAGATAGGATGAATAAGACAAATGCCCCAATTATAATTACTACCTCCCAGAGGCTTAAAAGGAAGATTATTCCCTTCAGAAAAGGTGAGAGGGCGGTATCCGAGAGGGAGTTTCTTATCCGACCGTCTCTCTCCTGAAATCTAACCAGCCGCAAAATTAGGTCATCCGATTTGATGCCAATGAGGGGACGGAACATCCCAATGAGGTGAATAAGAGAGTAACGGCCAAGATGTTTAACAATTTTTTTTAAGGCATAACCCTTGGCAATTGAGGAGAGATAAAGGGGATTATCACTGGTTAACCGGTCCTTCACCTCCTGCCAAACTTTTTCCTTGGCAAGATAGAAAGGAGAGCGGTCAATATTTGATTCTAAGGCCGCCAGATTATAATAGAGGAAATTATAACCCTCAATGGAAGTAAAGGCAAATACTTTATAATACCGGTAGTTCCGAAACATCCAGAAAAGGGGTAAAATAGAAAAGCAGAGGATAAAAATGATGGTCTGCTTAGAACCCTTATTAAACAAGAGAAATATTGATATCGGCACAGAGATAAATAGTGTAACCGGTTTGGTGAGCGCCGCTAAGGAAAAGGTAATTCCGGATAGCCAAAAACGATTCCGGAATAATAAAAATGTGCCCAGGGTGAGAAAAAAGACCAGTAAGGTCTCACTCATTACTAAACTGTTGAATAGGATATTAGGAATGTCAATCGCTAAGAATAGGGCAGCAATTAATCCGGCTTTTTCTCCAAAGAGTCGCTGACCGATGCAGAAGACGAAAAAGATGGCAATGGTGCCTAAAAGAATTTGGAAAAAAATAAAGACCGGGATATTAACCCCGAAGAGGGCGATAAAGATTGGATAGAGGGGAGTGCGGAAGGTATTGGGTTTCTCCGCCCAGGTAAATTTATGCTTGGTTAAAAGATTCTTGGCTAAAACTAAAAACTCTTGTGAATCAAAAGGGGGAATCATCTCTTTGAAGTATTGCTCCTCTTCCGGGACTTCTTTTTGGGAATAGTAGGTATAGGTATAATTCCGATTAAAGAGAAAAAATAAAAGGCGGAGGGAAAAGCCCAGGATTAATATAAAAATCAATTTTTTCGGCATAAAAAACTATTATAGTCTCTCTTTGGGCAAAGTCAATATTTCTTCCCGCGGTTGGACTCGCTGATAAAGTTTGTAATTTCGGCTTTCCCGGATTAAATTAAAATGATAAAAGATTTTTTCTCGGTAGGCCTCCTGCTCAAAGAATTTGAGGACAAAATAGTCGCCTTGATAATAATTCTGAAAACGGTAACAGAAAGAAGTCGGTTGGAGCGGGAGTAAAATATAGTCACAGAAATCCCAGGGTCTTTTCATAATCTCAAGGATTAAAGGCTCATCATAGGCATCAAACAACATCTCCGGTCGGAGACGTAAGGCAAATGATATAACCTGGAATTCTTGATTGAAAGGAATTAGGATATGGGAAGAACTTAAATCCAAACCATTAAAGAAACTTTTAAGGTCCTTTAAGTGATGAGAAACTTTGGGGTAATTAATATCTTTATCCGGCAGGATTATTTTATCCTGATAATGGTTTGTGCCCAAGGACTTGGTTTTATAAGCCGGCAGGATACTTAATAGATACAGAAGAAGTATTGTAAAAAGCCCGGGCCAACGGAGAATTTTATTCGGCAAGTGCTGAACGAAGGAAAAGGCAAGTAGAATTAACCCCGGAAAAGATAAGAGAAAAAATCGGGCATAGCCCAAACTTATATTGTGATAGGCAAGAAAGGAATGGATAACCAAGGGTGAGACTAAAATGGCGAAGGCGAGAAGGGAGGTAAGTTTTCTTTTCCCGATAAGGGTGAGAATACCTAATGCCGAAAAGAGCGGTAAGTAGCCAAATAGTTCTTTCAAAACTGAGCAATTGAATCTCACGACTTTAAGGATTGAACCAGCATAATAAAGGCGCCCTACCGTATCTTTGACTACGGGGTGGCGATAGAAAAATAGGGGGTCAGAAAAGAGAAGACCATTCCAGAAGAGCCAGAAAAATATCCCGGCGAAGAGCAGGAGTGGCAGATAGTAGGTCTTGGCTAAAACCCGAAGACGCCCGCCAACTAAATTCTTCTTCAACCGCCAGATAAAAAAGGGTAGGATAAAAAAGGGGATGGGATAGAACTCATAGCGGGTCAAGGTCCCTAAGACTACACCAATTATCAAATACGGCATCCCCTTGCCCGTTTTTAGGAATTGGTGGAAGTAATAGGCCGTGAAAAGCAAGAGAAGAATTGTTAGGGTCTCGGTCATTGAGGAGCCAGTTAATAATAGGAGATAAGGGTGGGAGATAAAAAGCAGGGCGGCGCATAGATTATTCGGGTAAGGAAGGAATCGCAAAAAGATAAAGGTGGTAGCAAAAAGAAGGATTATCCCGAGGAAAGTTCCGGCAAAACCGGTAAAATATAAAGCGTCAATCGCCACGAAGGGGAAAAGCAAGGTGTGATAGAAAGGGAGCCAAATAGTGCCCAGGTTTCTAATCCCGGAATTGCTTCCGTTGTGGATGACATTTTTGGCAATATAGAGGTGAGAGAGGGCATCAAGTGAAGGGGCGGTGGTCTGGAAGGTCTTATTTATGGAAAAAGCGATAACTGCTGGTAGGATAACCGAAAGAAGTAAGACTGTGACCTTTAACCACTTCTCAGACATAATATTTTTATTTTGGGACTTTGAACTTTGAGATTTTTGTATTGATAGTTATCTAGCCTTCACTTAACACAATCCGGCCTTCGGAGAATACCGGAAGAATTGGAGTGGTATCGGTCAAGAGGCTTTTCTCCACTTCTCCTTTCCGTTCCTTATTGATTAAAGAGATTGCCCTTTCCGTAGTGGTGAGGGTTGTCTTCAAGCGGCGGCGGAGGTTTTGGAAACAGGCCAGTGCCGAATTTGCCGCGTCATTCATCACCAGGCCTTTATAAGAGAGTTGATAGAGGATACTGCCGGCTAATAGGAAGTTCTCTAAGGCCAACCTCTTTCCTTCTAAGCCGACACAGATAATTCGGATGTCTTCCTGGTCTTTTAATCTCTCCACGGCTTTGGTCCGATTGAGAAAAGAGGCAATGTAAACCTCTTTTGCCCCTTCGGTCAGAAATAGAGTTTCACAGACATAAGGTTGGTGATAGATTATCATCTTTCCTTCGCACACCTCTTTATTCAGGGAAAGGAGATTACCCTCATAATGAAATCCTTCTATTTTCTCATAATCCCTTTCCCCGATTAAAATGGCATCCTTGGGCGAATAGGATTTGAAGACCTTGATGGCCATTTCCACATCCGGGGAAGGAATGATGGCCTTTGTGCCGTAGAAGAGGGCGGTGATAAAAAGCGGGGAAGATTGAAAGGTGTCAATGAAGAGAACCGTCTTATCTTTAAGAATTTCTTTGTCAACTTCCCGGGCACTATTATAAAGATTAATAATCATTATCGGTATTTTATCTTATACTCTCCTTTTTTAAATTCGGCACTTTCTAAGATGCCGATTACCTCTTCCTGATTGGTCTTTATCCCGCCAATCTTTAATTCGGACAAAGCCCGCCGGAGCCGGCATCTCGTCTCTTCGCGCGTTCGGCCGCGGGCAATCAGTTTTAAAAGTAGTTGGTCGTAGGTAACGGTAAAGTTATATCCTTCGTAGATATGAGTATCAACCCGAATAAAAGGACCGGCCGGAAGGGTGAGTTGGGTTATTTTCCCGGGAGCCTTGCCGGTAATCCTGACCTCTTGGGACCAGAATAGAGGTTCAAAAATTCCATCCGGAATTTTTTCGCCACCGGCAGCTAAAATCTGTTTTTTGATAATATCCGTTCCGGTTACTTCTTCACTCACCGGATGTTCAACCTGGATTCGGGTATTCCCTTCAATGAAATAGAAATTACCGTCGGATTCAAGAAATTCAATGGTTGCCACATTTTTATATCCGGTCTTTTCAACAAATCTCCTTGCCCATTCCTGTAATTTTTTCCTATCCTCTTTTGAAATACCCGGGGAAGGGCTTTCTTCCACTACCTTTTGAAAAGAGGTCTGGTAGGTGCAGTTTCGTTCCGGGAAGACAAGGATATTCCCAAAGTTATCGGCGATAATCTGGATTTCAATGTGCCGGACATTGGTCAGCAGTTTCTCTAAATAGAGTCGGGGGTCTCCAAAGGCATTATTGGCTTCGGCGGTTGCTTTCTGGAAGGCGGTCTCCATTTCTTTTTCTTCCCGAACAATCTTCATTCCCTTACCACCCCCACCGGCGCAGGCTTTCAGTATTACCGGATACCCAATTGCCCGGGCCTTCGTCTTTGCCTCTTCTAAGTCTTTTAAGCAATCACTACCCTCAATTACCGGAATGCCAATTTCGGTCATCTTCTTTTTTGCCTGTAGTTTGTCGCCAAGGAGGCGGATGAATTCCGGTGGCGGACCGATAAAGATAAATCCCATCTCCTGACAGGCCTCAACGAAATCGGGATTTTCGGATAAGAAGCCGTAACCGGGGTGGATGGCATTACTCAAAGAGATTTCAGCGGCCGAGAGAATCCGGGAAGGGAGGAGATAACTCTCTTTGGGATGGGATTTACCGATACAGATTGCCTCATCAGCCATCTTCACCGCCAAACTTTCCCGGTCCTCTTCGGAGAAGACAACACAGGTAGCAATCCCTAAGTCGCGGCAGGTTCTGATAATCCTTACCGCAATCTCCCCGCGATTGGCGATGAGAATCTTTTTGAACATTATTTTACCCTTTCAATATAGGTATTAGTTCGGGTATCAATCTTCACTACATCACCGGGTATTATAAAATAAGGCACGGCAACGACGAGACCGGTTTCTAATTTCGCCGGTTTGCCACCGCCACTGGCCGTATCCCCCTTATAGTCCGGCTCAGTTTCTATTACCTTTAATTCAACAAAAAAGGGTAATTCTATCTCCATAAACTTCCCTTCAATAAAGAGAAGGTCCAGTTCTAAATTTTCGGTTAGATAAAGAATCTTATCACCCAAACTCTCCGCGGAAAGGGAAAAAGTCTCATAGGTCGCCAAATCCATAAAGTGATAGGAGTCATCCTGGGCATAAAGAAACCGTCCTCTTCTCCTTTCCACTTCTAACTCTTCTATCGGTTCTTCGGAATCTAAGTTCTTTTCAATAACCCGGCCGGTTAATAGATTTTTCAATTTCGTCTTGACGAATGCCCGACGTTGAGCAATCTTAATATGCTGAAAGGCGATGACCTCATAAATCTCATCTTCCAACCTAATTATTTGCCCGAAGCGGAATTCATTAGGGGTAATCATAGGGTGATTAAGTCCTTTGGACTTTTTGATAAGATTTCAATCCCATCCTTTTTCACTAAGACCAAATCTTCAATCCTCACCCCGCCAAAACCCGGCAAGTAAATTCCCGGCTCACAGGTTAGGATAGAATTTGGGAGAATGGTTTCGGATGAGGCCGGGGAGAGCGTCGGTTTTTCGTGAACCGCTAAGCCAACCCCATGACCTAAACCATGGCCAAAAAATTTACCGTAACCTTTATCCTTTATGTAATCCCGAGCCAAGGCATCTATTTCCTTGGTCTTCTTTCCGGCGCGCAAATTGGTTAGGGCGCACTCCTGGGCGTCTTTTACAATTTTATAGATTTCTTCGGCTTTCTTTGAGCAATTACCAAGAAAGATTGTCCGGGTCATATCTGAGGCATAACCCTGGTAACTAGCGCCAATATCAATAATAATTGTCTCACCCTTTTTGAGTCTCTTATCTTCTGGTTTAGCATGGGGCAGGGCGGCATTCTCTCCGCTGGCGCAAATCGTCGGGAAGGATAATTCGGCTTTTTCCTTAATTAAAAAATCAATCTTTAATGCTACCTCTTTTTCTGTCATCCCTGGTTTTATAAAATTAAGAATTAGCGAAAAGACCGTATCGGTTATGGAAGAGGCGGTTCTAATTAAATTTATCTCCGCTTCGTCTTTTTGCATTCTTAACTCAGATACAATATCCGGCATTGGGTGGAATTTAACTCCCGGCAGTCTTTTCTTTAACTGGGAGTAAGCCTTATAAGTAAGAGAATGTTCCTCAAAGGCTAATTCTTTCTCACTTTTTAATTCGGGTGGCACTTCCTCAAAGAAATTCCTCTCCAATATCTTTATCTTATCTACCTTCACCTCTCTTTTTGACTGCTCCTGATAACGAAAGTCGGTAAAGAAAAAAGAAATGCCTTGGGAAAGAAAGAGATAACCATTAGAACCAGTGAAGCCGGTGAGGTAGTGAATATTTAATAGGTCGGTAATTAGGAAGGCGGAGATTCCTTTCTCTTTCATAATCTTATAGACCTTTCGTAAACGAAGAGACATCCTTTAATTTTAATTAAAGATTAAGAATTGTCAACCCTTTGAGAAATTCCGATGTCCATCGGGCATTTAATACCATACCCACATAGGAGTAAGGGAGAGATAACAGGGAGAGACCAAGAGAGCCTATCAGGGAGCGTATCAGAGAGAGATAGAAGAAAGCACTAAGAAAGGGCAAGAGAGAGGGCAAGAGTAAGAGGCAGGGAAAGGGGTTAAGGAAGGGATAGAGTAAAGGATAGGGTAAGAGCCCTAGTAAGGCATTAAGTAAGGGGTAGGGTAAGGCATCCAGGGAACGATACCCTAAAAGAAAGGAAAAATCCGATAAGTCCTGTAAAATCAAAAACTTAAAGGCAAAATGACCTGATAAAAAGGTTTCCCCACAGGAAACTTTATCCATTAGAATCTGGATATTAACCTTTACTACGATGAG
>Ga0209102_1001347_pt1 | contig 12982 bp, 12 predicted proteins | sample ConPoolayeHmetaG_FD_185483 | JGI IMG/M metagenome (GOLD analysis project Ga0209102, IMG submission 185483) | Hot spring microbial mat communities from California, USA to study Microbial Dark Matter (Phase II) - Cone Pool mat layer H metaG... ... | reverse complement strand
TGTTGAATACCAGGCTTATTCTCGGGTCCACCATTCGCGAGCTGATTCGTGTTTCAATCTCGTCTAAAGAGAGGCAGGTGGTAACCACCATCGGTAAGCGGGCATTGTATCTGTAGTTGATCAACTGATATAGCTTCTCTTGAGCCCAGGGTGTGGCTGATTGCTCGCCAAAGTCATCCAGTATCAGCAATGGCGTTTCTTTCAACCGTTCAGAAAACTCATCGTAGGATATTTTGCTGTCCGGATTGAATGTAGAGCGAAGATGGTCGAGAAGGTCGGGAACGACCACAAACACGACCGGCTGCCCCTGCGCCAGCCGGTAGTTAGCAATAGCCGCCGCCAGATGAGTCTTGCCGCAGCCGTTAACACCCTGGAATATCAGCCAGCCATCTGGCGAGCGCGCGAAATCCACCGCCAGGTTAAAAGCCTGCCGTAAGTTCTGTCGCTGCTCCGGGGGAAGTTCCAACCTCCTGTGGTCAAAGTTGTCAAAGGTCATGTTTCGTAATAGCTCCAATCTGAGGCTGGTGTGCTCCTGCAGCGGCGATTCCTGTTCGATCTCCCAGACATGGCAGAAGTCGCTGTCGGCAAGACGACCGCGCATGCGTTCATCCATCCTGTCCAGGGACACAGCGGCAGTGATTACGGTGGGTAGCTTAAGGTTGAAACGATGATGCAGGAGTTGGTCCAGCTTCTCTCTAGCCCAGGCAGTGGCACTGCCCAACGTGAGGTCATCCAGTACTAACAGAGGGACGTTTTTGACCTGCTCGAATAGTTCGTCGTAAGTAGTATCACTGGTGGGGCTGAAAGCGGCCCGGAGATGGTCTAACAGGTCAGCAGCCCCGATGTAGAAGACGGGCTCGCCCAGACTGATGCGGTGGTTGGCGATGGCGCAAGCCAGGTGTGTCTTGCCGCAGCCGTTGGGACCCAAGAGCACCAGCCAACCTTGCGGATTATCAGCAAACGCCCTGGCAGCTTGGTAAACTTTGGCAAAATGCTCCTCGGTGCCTTGGCTTGACTGGCTGCCACGAGCGGGCTTTCCCCTGGGAGATAAGTTTTCAAAGGTAAGCTGCGCCAACGAACCCAGATTACTGTACTTCTGAAGAAATTCTGTTTTCTTCTTTCTTAGCTCTCCTCTACTGCACCGGCAGGGCACCACCCGGCTGAAATCGACTTTCCCCGAATCCAGCACGGGATGAACAAATCCAGCTCCTTTGCAGATCGGGCAGATTTCACCAGTGCTCTCTTCCAGAGGAAGGGAAACGTCACCTTTTGACGAGGTGTCCATATCTGCCCTTGACATATTTGTCTGGGCTACCTTTTTCAATGTCTCTCTTATGTTCTCCACTGTCCTTACCTTCGCTAGCCCATCTTTCCAGGATACGAGCTATGTATCTCCAGCTACGTTTGTTCAGCGCAACTGCCTCCTTGAAGGCATCTTCAATCCACTGAGGCGGATAAAGTTGCTCGGCCTCCTTCAGTTCTTCGGCCACTATCGGCGTTATTATGCCGATATTCTGCTCGTAAAGGGAAAATATGTTAACGGCCGCTGGCTGAAGGCCGGCACATATCGAGCCTGGCAGCGAATAGACGTCCTCAACCGAATCTCCCACCTTTGGCCTTGAGCGCACCATAAAACCGTGCTCTACTGCCGATTTCAACGCTTGGCACAGGGTTGCTTCGTCCAACCCCGCTGGCCGCGAGCAAAGTTCAGCCTTGAGTTCCTGGTAGCTAACAGAGCATTGATACTTCCGAGTGTCGGGAGCCCATTTTCGCACAGCAAGATAGGCGGCATACAATACCACCTTCAGTTCAGCCAAATCCTGGATTTTGGGCAGCACCTGGGTAAAGAAGGAATCGGCTAAGTAGATAGGCGCTGTTCTTGCTTGTGATCCCGCTGGTTGTAGATTCGGCACCTTTTCACTCCTGGTCCAAGGATTCTAACGCTCTTTCTTGGTCACAATCTTCTGATTCTGGTTACCCATCTCAGCTCCAAAGATCCTATTCTAAATCAACCCCCGGGCCACGAAAACATAAGGCGTTGGCCGCAGCACTTACTCAGGAAGCCGAGATGCGCTCCGCCTCCAAATTGTCAAATCTGGCGAACTTGGCCGTGAAACGTAACTTGATTGTATCCAGAGGTCCGTTGCGATGTTTGGCTACGATAATGTCAGCGATGCCGCGGGGATAGGGTTCCTTTTCAATATCGTGGACCTTGCTCCATTCTTCAGCGGTGAAATACAGATCGTCTCGGTAGATGAACAGAACGACATCGGCATCCTGCTCGATGCTGCCGCTTTCTCGCAAATCCGAAAGCTGGGGGACGTGGGAAGCCCGCCATTCCACAGCTCGGCTGAGCTGAGACACTGCCAGCACGGGAACATTCAACTCCCTGGCCAGCGTCTTCAAAGCCCGAGTTATCTTGCTTATCTCTTGAACTCGTGTCTCGTTCTTGCCATCGCCCTGTATGAGCTGGAGATAGTCAATGATAATGAGGTCGACTTTGTGTTCGAAGTGAAGACGCCGTACCCTGCTCCTTATGTCGAGAGCGCGCAGTTGAGGAGAATCGTCAATATAGATAGGGGCCTCCGCCAGTATTCCGCTGGCGTCCATAATTCTCGCCTCCTCCTTTTCGGTGAAGTCTCCCATTCGCACTTTCTTGGAATCGACGCCAGCTTCGCTGGCGAGCAGCCTTTGCACCACAGCCTCTCGGGACATCTCCAGGCTGCATATGGCCACGCAGGCTTTCTGGTTGACAGCGGCATTTCTAGCGATGTTCAAGGCCAGGCTTGTTTTGCCCAGGCTGGGCCTGGCTGCCAAGACAATCAGGTCTGACCTCTGTAGTCCGCCCAATAATGCGTCTAGGGCTGTGAAACCGGTGAGAATATAGGGTATTTCCCCTTCTCGCGGTGTCTCAGAAGGCTTGGCTGCCTCAAAGTACTGCCCCAGTGCCTCTCGAATCGGCACGAAATCGCGCAATTCGCGCCTCATTCGCACTTGAAACAGGATGTCCTCGGCTTTGTTCAGGCTGGCCTCCACGTCTGGCCCGGCTTCATAGCCCAGGGCTTTGATCTGCTCTGCGGCGGCGATCAGCCGCCGCATTACGGCGGTATCGGATACCAGTTGAGAATAATACTCAACGTGGAGAGAAGTGGGCACAGTGCTGATGAGGTGGCTCAAGAAGGCAGCACCCCCAGCTTGCTCGAGCTTGTCCTGGCGCATCAGTTCGTGAGCCACCGTAATCTGGTTTATGACCTCGTTGCGCTGGTACAAAGACAGGCAAGCTTCGTAGATGGTCCGATTCGTTTGCGAAAAAAAGTCATCGGGTTTCAGAGATCCAGCAACCTTCAATATGGCGTCTGGGTCAATTAAGAGCGAACCAAGAACTGCCTCTTCGGCTTCGATGTCCTGGGGCGGCAACCTCTCCTCTGCCATGCCTAAGGTTTCTCCTGCTCCTCCTTCTTCTTTGCCCTCTTCCTTTTTTCTTTCTTCTCCAGCTCTTCCTTCTTTTCCGCCTTCATCGCTGGCTTCTTAGGCTCCGCCTCGGGCAGTTTCTCCTCTTCTACAACGACCGTGATTTGTGGCCTGATGTCGGCCGCCAGCTTAACCGTAACCGGATAGCTTCCGGTCTGGCGCAGAGGTTCCTCCATATCTATCTTCTTCTTGTCAACGACCGAGCCTATGGCTCGACTCAATTCCTCCGCTATATCAGCGGCGGTAACGGAGCCAAACAAGCGTTCTCCGGCCCCCGCTCGGGCTGTAAAGTGAATTTCCTTTCCTTCTATTTGCCTAGCTAGCTCAAGCAGTTTTTCCCGGTCAAGACTCTCTTCAAGCTTCTGTCGCTGTAGCCTAGCCTCCACCTGTTTAACGATCGCTGGGGTGGCTACTAGAGCCAGTCCTCGAGGCAGGAGAAAATTCTTAGCGTAGCCTTTCTTGACCTCTCTTAGCTCTCCTGCCTTTCCTTTTCCAGGAACATCCTTTAGCAAGACAACTTTCATAGCGCTCCTTACCTCGTTCAAAATGATAAGAATCTGGCTGCTGACAGAGCGGCAGTGGCACCGTCTCCGGCAGCCGTTATCACCTGCCTGCCCGAATTGTGGCGGACATCCCCTGCGGCGAATATTCCTGGGATCTTGGTTTCCATGAGTTCGTTAGTGATTATGTATCCCTCTTCGTCTAACGCCAGTATGCCCCGCCACTGATCGCTATTGGGCCGTGAGCCGATGGCCACAAACACCCCAGCGACCTCTAACGTTGATATTCTATCATTCTTGGTGTTTTTTAGCATCAGTCTCTTAACGGTTCCGTCCCCCTGAACTTCGATCACCACCGTATCCCAGACGAACTCTATTCTGGGTTCCGCCATGGCTCGTTCCTGAAGGATTGCAGTCGCTCGAAGTTGATTGCGGCGGTGAATAACCTTGACCGAGGAGGCAAACTTGCTCAAGTAGAGAGCCTCAGTGATGGCAGTGTCTCCGCCACCTATCACAGCCACCGGCTTATCTTTGAACAAGGGGCCGTCGCAAGTTGCACAATAGGATACGCCTCTCCCAATGAATCTTTCTTCCCCGGGCACACCCAGTTTGCGGAACTGGGAACCAGAGGCGATGATTATGGAGTCAGCAATGAAATTGCCCTCGCTGGTGCTCACCAGGTTGCGTCTCAGATTGGGCTCGACTTTGGTGACTTCAGCCAGCAGGGTCTTTAGCCCGTAGCTAGTAGCTTGTTCGTGAATGAGTCGTCCTAACTGAATACCTGAGATGCCCTTAGAGAAGCCAGGGTAGTTCTCTACGCGCTCAGCATTGGTGATCTGTCCACCGATTATTCCCCGTTCGATGAGCAAAGTTGCAAATCTGGAACGAGCGCAGTACAACCCGGCAGTTAGCCCGGCTGGTCCACCTCCGATAATGATTATCTGAAAACTGTTGTTCACAGTCTAGACCTGCAGGTACTTTCTACCAGAGCTCGCAGCGCGCTTACCCATTTGGGCAGAATCCAACCTCCACGGAGATTTGAACAATGCTGGATAGATTAGGAGCACCCAATCTAAGAACGTTGAAATTCCTGCTTGATGCTATCAAGAATTCCTGGCTGGAGGATATCAACCACAGTCATAGCCATTGCCTTAGCGGCATCCATTAAGCCTTCGTGGCCCGCTTCAGAGGCAGCTGCTGCAGCAAACTCCGGTGTATGTGCCAATACCTCAGGCGAAGCTATGGCTATCGTGGGCTGTATACTTGGTACTACCTGGCTGACGTTTCCTACGTCTGTGCTGCCGAGACCAAACTCGGGATCGAAGGCTTCGACATGTCGGCCCAGCGATTCCAGATTTCGCTTAAATAGCTCGGCCAAGGTTTCATTGGTTTTCATGGCATCAAAAGTTACGTCATCCCAGCGGCATTCTAATCTTGCTCCAGTAGCCGTAGCCGCTCCTACAAGACAATTCGAAACCTTAGTTCTCAACTCATCAAGATACTCTTTATCTGCAGCACGTATACAAAACTCGGCAGCGCTGTGGCCCGGCACTATGTTAGCAGCTTCGCCGCCATCGGTGATTATGCCATGAATGCGTGCTCCCTCTTTTATGTGTTGGCGCAATGAATTTATAGAGGTGAAAGCCAGAATCATAGCTTCGAGAGCGTTTATGCCCTTGTGAGGTTTGGCAGAAGCATGAGCCTGTTTACCGAAAAATTCCACCACTACACCGGTGCAGGCAAGCGCTGGCATATTTACCGTGTTCCTCACGCTGGGGTGTACAATCATAGCCACGTCTATTCCTTCGAAAACCCCGGCTTGCACCATGTTTACCTTCCCGCCGAGATTTTCCTCTGCAGGAGTGCCCAGAACCACGATGGTGCCCCCTAACTGGTCAACGATAGGCTTGCAAGCTACAGCAGCTCCAACCGCTGAAGTAGCTATTATATTATGCCCACAGCCGTGCCCTATTTTGGGTAAGGCGTCATACTCGGCAAGCAAGGCGATTCGCGGGCTCCCATGGCCGTACGTTGCCTGAAAGGCTGTAGCTAGGTCAGCAATGCCTCGGTCTACATGAAATCCATTTTTTTCCAGATAGCAGGTAAGCCAAGCCACCGCCTTCTCTTCCTTGAGGCCCAACTCAGGGTTGTCATGGATATTCAGGCTCAACTGGATGAGGTGTTGTCTTTGCACTTCTACACCGTCTTTTGCCTTTACCTTTAGTCTTTCTATTTCCAATCTCTGAACCTCCTATGGTATAGTTTACCATGGCTCTATTATAATTGGGATGTTATGGAAATTTCTAGGTTGCGACAGATGGGGAAAAAATCTCCGACGCCTCTGATAGACGTGGCTCAATTGATGCAAGAGCCTGCTGGGTCTAGTTGGAGCTATGATCTAGATGAGATAATCAATGTAGAAGTTGAGGGCTCTGTGAAAGGAAAGATAAGGTTAACTCGCACCAATCGCGGAGTTTTGTTACAGGGCAAATTAGCGGCTGAGGTAAAGCTCGTATGTAGCCGCTGCCTCGATACATTCCTATGTCCCATAAGCTTCACCGCCGAAGAAGAATTCCGTCCGGCCGGTAGCATTTCCCGTGGGTTGCTGTCCTGTTCGGCGGAAGAGCTGGAAGAGTTCACCATCGATGATAACAATATGCTTGACCTGGGCGAGCTAATACGGCAATATGTACTGTTGAATTTGCCCATGAAACCGCTTTGCCGAGCTGATTGCCCGGGAATGAAGGAGACAAACTCATATGGCACCGGTACCTAAGAAAAAGACTTCTCAGGCGCGCCAGGGGAAAAGGCGCAGCCATCTCGGTCTAACGCCGCCGGCCCTCGACGTGTGTTCACATTGCCACAGCCCCAAGTTGCCTCACCGTGTTTGCCCAACGTGTGGCTGGTACAATGATCGAGAAGTGGTTGAAGTCAAAGCCGCCAAAAAATAGCGCTCATGGCTGAGAGTTCCAAGGTAGCTTACGTCTTTCCGGGACAGGGCTCGCAAAGCGTGGGAATGGGATTGGACCTTTATAACGCCTATACTTCGGCCAGAGAAGTCTTCGACCAAGCTGACGATTCGTTGGGCTTTCCTCTGTCACGTCTGTGCTTTGAAGGGCCCGAAGAGGAATTGACTAAGACCAATAACGTTCAGCCAGCCATACTCGTGGTCAGCGTTGCCTGCCTTAGGGCTCTGGAAGAAGCAGGCGTGGCTGACTTGCCTTCGCCCACCTTTGTGGCAGGACACAGCCTTGGTGAATATACCGCTCTGGTGGCTGCTGACGTGCTGAGCCTGTCAGACGCTGTTTTGCTTGTCAGGGAGAGAGGCAGGTTAATGTACGAGGCTGGGTTGAAGAATCCCGGCACCATGCTGGCTGTGATAGGGCTTGGCGAGGAGACAGTCAGAGAGGTCTGCATTGAAACGGGCGCTGAAATCTCAAATGTAAACTGCCCCGGCCAGATTGTGATCAGCGGCGCTATGCAAGCTGTGGCTGAAGCTGGTAAGTTGGCGAAGGCAAAGGGTGCTCGTGCCCTCATTCCTTTGAAGGTGAGTGGCGCTTTTCATTCTGCCCTGATGGAGCCAGTGATAGCTGAATTCAGCAAGATCGTGTCAAGCTTCAGATTTCGGCCGCCGAGTACTCCGCTTGTGTCCAATGTAACCGCGCGGCCGCTGGCTGACGTTGATTCCATCAAAGAAGAGCTGGTCAAGCAGCTTCGCAATTGTATCCAGTGGCAGGGATCGGTGGAATACATGGCAAATAGAGGGGTAAACACATTCTACGAGATTGGTCCTGGAAAAGTGCTCACGGGCTTGATCAGGCGCATTAATTCCGAGCTCCAGACCTTTAATGTCTCGGGCATCGAGGGCATAGCGCAGCTGGTAGGCAAAGATGCCGCTGTCCGATGAAAGGTTCGCCCCCCTGTTTGTGTCGAGCATCTAGATGCTTCAAGGTGATCGATAATGGCTGGTACGAGGCGACGGGCAAGAACTGCGGCTCTTCAGATACTATATGAACTTGATTGTACCAAGCACAAGGTAGAGGAAACTTCAGCTCGACTAAAAGCAGGCAAGACGCTCAGCCAAGAGGCGCTCAGCTTCAGTGAGGAACTAGTGAGGGGGGTGCTGAAGCACAAAACTGAACTTGACGCCATTATCAGGAAGTTTGCCCCGGCCTTTCCGCTGGAACATATGTCTATTATCGACAGGAATATTCTGCGCCTGGGTATCTTTGAGGTCTTATTCAGCGAAAAGACTCCGTTCAAGGTGGCCATAGACGAGGCGGTAGAGCTGGCCAAGAAATTCGGGAGCGATTCTTCTCCTAGGTTAGTCAATGGCGTCCTGGGGTCCGTAGTAATGGAACGTAACAAAGGCCGACAGAAGTAGACATTACTCATGGATTCTCGAGATGCTTCCTCTTGCCTTTAACCGGGAGCATTATTTGAAAGAGTATCTTGGCTGGAGTTATGGATGACGTGTGGCTAGGCTGCCCCATAAGTTCGTTTCTAGAGGTGACGAGTGAGTTCAAGAAAAGGAGTGAGCGATATGCCTGATCTGGAGGAAAAAGGAGGCACTTGTTCGGCGACAAAGGCCGCGTTGTTTGGGCCCAGGCAAGAGGAAGGCCACAAGCGTCTGGCGGTGAGTATTGGCAGAAAGATCCTTGCCTGGTTGCCGGGAAATCAGATACCGAGGGGTGCTGCAAGCCCCCACTTCTGGGCGATCGCGGGACTAATGGCGGTTCTTGCGCTCATCTATTATGCGGATCACACTGGATTGGCTTTGCTGGGGGGCTTCTTTGCTGAAGACCTGCCTCACGACCTGCATCGCGCTTTGTTTGTAATTCCCGTAGTCTATGCCGCTGTGAGCTTCAGGTTCTGGGGAGCCATAGTCACCTCACTGGCTTTCTTGTGCATTGTATTGCCGCGTACATTGTACTCTCCATATACTGATCCGGCGCTTAGGACCGTGATCTTTGTCTTGGTGACCGCCTGCCTGGGGATCCTGTGCGCAGCGCTGATGGATTGCATCGATGAGGAGAGAGAAATCATTCGACGCTCGAAGGAGAGTCGCGATATGCTTGTTCACGTTGACAGGCTAACCTCGCTGGGGCAGATGGCTGCCTCTATTGCCCACGAAATCAACAATCCTCTAGCAGGAGTTTTGACCTACACCAAACTGCTAGCAAGGAAGGTTAGCAGTGACAGCATAAAAAAAGAGGAAATACTGGAATATCTTTCCAAGATGGAGGCGGAAACAGGTCGTTGCTCGAGGATAGTTCGGAATCTTCTGGATTTTGCGCGACAGAAGGAGCCGGCGCTAACGCCAGTGGATATTAATCAAGTTGTAGAGCAGGTCTTGGCTATGGTAGGTCATCAAGCTGAGCTTCAGAAAGTTGCGGTTGTGAAGGAGTTTGGTTCGGGATTGCCGAAGGTGATGGCCGACTTCGATCAGCTTCAGCAGGTATTCACGAATCTGACGTTGAATGCCATACAGGCGATGCCTAGGGGAGGGAAGCTGACGGTGCGGACAAAGCTAGAGAACAGCCAAGTGAGGGTAGATGTAGAGGATACGGGGCACGGCATACCGAAGGAGAATATGGACAAGATTTTCACGCCATTCTTTACGACTAAGGAGAAGGGAAAGGGAGTGGGGTTGGGGCTGGCAGTGTCACACGCGATTATTGAAAGGCATAAGGGGTCAATCAAGGTACAAAGTGAGGTAGGCAAGGGGACCACCTTCAGCGTCTATCTGAGCGTCCATCATGAAGAAAGTGAGCAAAAGACTGGTGAACGGGGATGAAGCTATGGCTGGATTCAGCGGGCTGTCGGCTGTGAGTACAAAAGATGGGCTGCCCGTTTTTGTTGCTTAGACAGATACCTGGGTTCGGGGTTCGGTGTCTGTCGCACTTTCCAAAGTGTTTACCCTTCTGGCTCACTCTGGTATGATTGAAGGCTGCATTGCAAGCTATTTCAGGAAGCGGATGGTAGCTAACAAATTCTTGTTTTGGCTATCCGTTTTTTGACGGAAGGCAAGAAGATGACAGACGAATTGGAACAGGCTGGCGTGCCGGGAACACCGAGGCAGTTTGCTATTTTTGCCGTTATTGTCATAGCAGTTGCGTTCCTGTGTCATTGGTGGCTGAAAGACATGCACCAGACCTTGGCAGCTACTATTTTTGTGGCTCTGGTAGTGGGGACTTTAATGTTCTGGAGGTTCAGGGTAGGCATAGCTTTCATAGGCATCGTGATTTTGCTGTTCACCGGCACCATGGACTTGGAGCACGCCATAAAATTTATGAATCTGGATGTCATTGTTTTTCTGATAGGCATGATGGTGGTAGTCGCGCTTCTCCGCGATACTGGCTTCTTCCGCTGGCTGGGCGTAAAGATGATCAAGCTTACGAAGTACGAGCCCAGGAGCATAATGATTTCCCTTTTGCTCCTTTCTGCCGCTATGGCTGCCTGTGTGGACGAAGTAACTTCTATACTTTTTATGACAGCGCTAGTCTTTGAACTTTGCGAACGCTACAGGGTTAATCCAGTCAATTACGTAATAGCGGTCGTGCTGGCCACGAATATTGGCAGTTCCTGGACTGTTCTCGGAAACCCCATCGGGATATTGGTGGCGCTTAGAGCTGGTTTGACCTTTGAGGATTTCATGCGGTGGTCCTTTCCCGTTAGCTTGGTTGGCCTGGCTTGCCTGATGGTCATAGTTCTGGTTTGGCAACGCAGCGACCTCAGGTTGCTCAGGGAGAGGATTACTGCGCAGTCAAAAGAAGATAGCAAAGCTCTGGATGAGTGGGCTGAAGTGAAAGACAAGGCCTTTTTCAAGGGGGGAATCGCTCTGTTTATAAGTACGGTGACTTTTCTTGCTTTGCACTATCGTCTAGAGCTGCTGCTTGGTCTGGAGAGAGATACATTGCTTGTGGCCACTTCAATAACAGCCGCTGGAATCGCCATGCTGTGGAAAAGGGGCAGGGCTAGGGAATATCTGGAAACCGGTGTTGACTGGTGGACGCTGGTTTTCTTCATGTTCCTGTTTTCGAAGGCGGGGTGTCTTGCCTACACAAGTGTTACTGGCAGGATCGCAGATGCTGCGGCAGAGCTGAAAGCTGGCCCGGTGTTGCTCACCATAGTAATGGCCTTTGGATCTGCTTTCGGCTCAGCCGCACTGGACAACGTGGTTTTGGTAGCAGCACTTATCCCGGTGGTGCAAACTTTGGAACAGACTGGCACTCATACGTTTCCTCTGTGGTGGGCGTTGCTTCAGGGCGCTTGCTATGGCGGCAACATCACCATGGTCGGGTCGACAGCCAATATCGTGGCTCTGGGCATGCTGGAAAAGCGGGTTGGTTACCATATGACATTCCGAAAATGGATTTTCATCGGCTTGGCCGGTGGACTCCTGCCCTTGCTTGTGGCACAGGTGCTATTGCTTCTTCAACTTCCGCTTATGCCTTGACTGCGGCATGTCGTGAGAATCCTTAACGGGAGGGCGTGCAAGGACTAAGTTCATTGACAGCTTGGTCACGATGCGGCAGAATTAAGGCACAGATTGTTTCTGATCGATCTGCGCGGAGTTCAAGAAAAAGCTTGGAGACGCCTCGGGCATGGAAGAAGGAAGAGAATCGAATGTGGCGGAAGAGGCTAGAGGTAATACTCCGGCGACTGAGCGTGCGCGAAGGCATTGGGCTGAAAAGGCGGCCACAAAGGTCGTCGAGTGGTTGCCAAGGAGTCAGGTATCCAAGGGTGTACGGAGTCCGCACTTTTGGGCAATCGTAGCCATAACGGCAATCCTGGGACTTTTTTATTATGCTGGGCGCACCGCGTTGACCCCTTCGGGAGGATTTTTCGCTGAGGGTGTTCCTCACGACCTACATCGAACCTTATTTCTGCTACCCGTAGTCTACGCTGCTCTGACTTTCAGGGTTCGGGGTGCTTTGATCACCTCTTTGGCTTTTCTGTGTATTGTGTTGCCACGGACCGCTTATTCTCCGTATCCCGAGCCACTGCTGAGGGCAGTTCTCTCTGTGCTGTTCGTCGCTCTAGTAGGGGTGCTAACTGCCCTGCTGATGGATAGGATCGACGAAGAAAGAGAAATCTCTCGGCGTCTAAGGGCAAGTCAGGAACAACTGGTGTATGCTGAAAAGCTTACGTCTCTAGGTCAGTTGGCTGCCTCCGTCGCTCACGAGATCAACAACCCTCTGGCTGGAGTACTCACGTATACCAAACTACTGGCGAGGAGGATATCTGGGGATGCCATTGAGAAGAAGGTCGCTCTGGAGTACCTGTCGAAGATGGAATTGGAGGTGGAGCGTTGTTCAAGGATAATACGTAACCTGCTCGATTTTTCCCGGCAGACGGAGCCGATGCTGAGGCTTGTGGACGTTAATCAGGTTGTGGAGCAGGCCTTGGCTATTGTGGGGCATCAGGCTGAACTTCAAAGGGTCGAGGTTATTAAGGAATTTAGCTCTTCTCTGCCGAAAGTCATGGCTGACCCCGATAAGCTTCAGCAAGTGTTCACCAATCTAACCCTCAATGCTATCCAAGCCATGCCGAAAGGAGGCACGCTGATACTGCGCACGTCGTTGGAGAACGGTCTGGTCAGGGCTGATGTCCAGGACACCGGCTGCGGTATTCCCGAAGAGAACCTATCAAAGCTTTTCACCCCGTTCTTTACGACTAAGGAGAAAGGCAGCGGTGCAGGGTTGGGGTTATTTGTGGTTCGTTGGATTATTGAAAGGCACAAAGGAGAGATTAGGGTACATAGTGAAGTGGGCAAAGGAACTACCTTCAGCGTTTACCTGAAGACCCGTGAGTGTGAGGAGAGCTGAGAACACCGGCGGTCGACGCGTAAGGTGGAGTATGATCCTGGGGAGCCTGTGCACGATCAACGATGCGCTTGGCCAGCCACCACACCCGCTTGACGAATTGATAACGATGTGCTGTAATTCGGGTTGTAAGCGGCAATTGGCATGAGATTACGGCCTATATGGAAGGGCGAGTTCGGGCGT
>Ga0209102_1001346_pt1 | contig 12995 bp, 4 predicted proteins | sample ConPoolayeHmetaG_FD_185483 | JGI IMG/M metagenome (GOLD analysis project Ga0209102, IMG submission 185483) | Hot spring microbial mat communities from California, USA to study Microbial Dark Matter (Phase II) - Cone Pool mat layer H metaG... ... | reverse complement strand
GGGGGGGATGGCCCAGCTGATGAGGGCGAAGGCACACCGGAAGAAAATCGGTTCAGCTCGAACTTTTCTAAGCTCGGTGCCAACAACCCCTTGCATGCTCTACTCAAGCCCCTGCATGCGTTTATATAACAATATGTTGGGGAAAAGTCAATAAAAGCTGAGGTGGCGGAGGCCGCGGAGGCCGCGGAGGCCGTGGACTGGGGTTTGGAAACAATTTTGAGCTCAATTTGACATCCGACGATGCCCCGATTATCGGCACAGCCAAGAGGCACTTTATTTGTTTATAAATTCAGCCGAATTATTCCCTTCGTATATCTCCCTGACCGTATCCTCACGGTCGACCACGATTCTGTATGTCCCCTTTCTTCGAATCTTAGAAAAAGTGACTGTCGCCTTTTTCGGGACAAAGTCGCTGGAGCCATCGAGCGGATTGACCTTTACCTGTGAAATGAGGGCGTTTTTTTTATCGACGAGCGAAACCGTGAACGCTCCCGAGGGTGCGTTGCCGATGTTGTAGACCGTAACAACCACATCGCTGCCTTTCCGTTCGATGAAGTAACTACTGACAGCCAGATCGGGAAGGTCGCCTGGATCAGGTGCCTTTTTGGTCTGTTGGACATCGAAGAAGACGGGCACCTGCGGCGGCAGTATGAAGGAGAACGTTTCGAATCGCCTGAAGTTCTGCTGTTTTTCGACCAGCACGGTTTCGTACGAACCGTCACCGTCTTTATCAGCCTTGAGCGAAACCTCGTATGTTCCCGGTTCGAGGCGATAAAAACGAACGGTGACCGGTTTTTCATGAGCGGAGAATGAATATAGGCTCGTCTGGAAACCATCGTTTCCCGAATACTCCACCAATCTCCCTGTCTCAGGGCCACCTCCTTCGAGCCAGCCGACCCCGAGGGTTATGGTGATGTTCGAATCATTGCTTTTCGTGTTGATACCCCAGCCGCCCAGGAGAACGTTTTCCATCTGTCCGCTGCCGTACTGCGACTGGTCGTCGGTATGAACCCATGCTTCGGTAAAGCGCCAGAGTGTTATGTCATTGCTGACAATCGCCGCTTTTCGGAGTTCCTCCACCACTGCCGAACGGTTCGTCAGCCGATAGGGTGTATCGACCCTTCGCTTGCCCCAATACCATTCAAGGACATCCTTGCCAAACAGGAAACACCTGCCATCGCCATAGTTCACGGGGGTCTTGTCCGGTTTGCCCCAGTGCCAGGCTTCCTCCATCGCCCAGACCGCACTCCGCGGATCGCCGAGATTGTAAATGAGGGATTTATATCGCTCGCGGACAAAATCACCATTGTGAAGACGGTCGATGGGGAAAATACGACAATACCCATCCTTGAAGTAGTTGGTTTTATCGAAACCGTCGAATACCTTGTTATAGAGGGCGAGTGCATCCGGGTTGGAATCGAGGATCATATCCCCGAATGACCGTGAGAAAATGAGCGTGTCGTCATTCCAGCCGCCGCCGACCTGACCATCAGACCGCTGATGAGCGCGCCACCAGGTGATAATCCGGTTGCGGTGCGTCTGGAACACGCGGAAGTAGACCGCCCAGTCCGGTGCATTCTTCGGCGCCTCAAAATACCTGTCGGGAATATTGTTCATATCGCGCGGATGTCGTCCGTAGGGGTAGGCGACATTCCGGCCAGGCGGGAGACTTGGATCGACGATGTCAGTATAAGCCTTATAGATATTTGCGATCTCGTTGCCGGGATCGACCTTGAGCACAGCCTGCCAGGGATAGGCCATGTCGAACTGACCGCCGAAATTTTCCGGTGCATCAACGCTCGGCATACGCTTGTCCCATAGCCAGGGTATATACTCGAAGCTTCGCCCGTAACCCATGATACAGGGTCTGAGCGTTTTCATGGCGTAGGCCGGCGTTGCAGACTTCCACTCGATAACAGGGCGAAGGGTGATGGTTGCGTTGTCCAGGTTTATGGATAATCCGTCGGTCGCAAGCAATTGGATCCATAGACGATCGCCCTCGACGAGGTACATGGGGGTGAACGCAAGGGCAAGCCTCAACCGCTGTGGCTTGCCACCGGTAAAGCCTTCGAGCTTCACCTCGGCATGACTCCAGGTATGCGAGGGAACCGCTGGGTCGAGTACCCGGAGAGCAATTATGTTGCCATCAGTCGGGGACGTTACATTCATGTCGAGAATGATGGCATCATACGCCATTTTCCCGACAGCAGGTTCGCTGATGAGATTAGGAGCATTCATCGGTTCGAGGGTGACGGTATCGGATGGTCCCGGAGACGTCGATGTCAGTCCGAGGACCCTGCGGTTGATGGAGGAGAGAAGCGCATTGAGCGCTGACGGGTACCGTCTGTCATGGAGAGGTACCGGTTGGGCATTCAAAAAGAATGTTCTGTCGCCGGGCCGGCCTTCGAATGATTTCTCGGCGACATTGAACAAACCGATCTCATGGATACGGAGGTCGCCGGACTGGGGAAGATGAAGGACATCCCCATCGCTCTGAAAACCAGGTGGCGTGCCATAAAACTTGGTGAATGGTACCCGGAGTTCCCCATCACCAAGATCGCTTATCTGGGCACCATAGAAAAAAGAAGTCGTTTTGCCGGTGGAAAAAAGCGGTTTGACCTGAAAGTTCCCGTTCCGGTCGCCCCTGAGCACCGAAACATCGTCAAGATTGCCCTCGAGGGTGATGTAGTTGACGTTCGAGCCTGGAGGCGGCAGGATATCGGCCTTCTCGGCGTGGAAATCGACATCCCCCGGAATGATAGTGAATACGCTGTATTCGTGGGGCCACGCCAGTTCGTAACGACCATCGCATATCCACCAGCCGGAAATGCCCTCATCAGAGATACGATCGGGTGTTATTTCGGTGAAAACGAGGGTCTTACCGTTGAAAGGCCTGACCACCGGCAGCCGCGATTTTTCATCGATAAATGCTTTCTTGAGCCTTTTACCACCCTCCCGGGATACCACGGTGGATTCGGATGATACCGGGGGGATGTTGTCGGTATAGAGGCTGCCGATTTCGTCGGGGGTCAATGTCCGGTTGAACAGGTAGAATTCATCGTACGCCGCAAGGGTCATGGGGAGGTGAAACAGACCGGGGCGCTGGTTTTCCCACCATGCGTCGGTGCCCATGCTTGAAGCCGCTTCCCTGCCATTCACCCACAATGAAATCCCCGAAGCGCGGTCCCACATGAAAACGATATGGTTCCAGCCGCTGTCGTCCCAGACCGGGCCGGTTTTGACGGTGTGCTGAAAATAACGCGCATCCTCGACATAGGCACTGATGGTGCGGTCGCGGTAGAGTTCAATCTCGATGAGCTGCCGTTCCTTGCGTCCCCAGGTGGTTGTGGTTTGCTCGAACAGAATCGTGCGGGTGTCTTCATCCTTTGGCTTCGAGGAGCCTTTGACCCAGAATGCAACGGAACCGAAGGCTGGGTGGAGTTTCCCTGCACCCCAGATGAACGGCTCGTCGTAACCTCGCTCCTTCCGGCGTGCACCGCCGATGTTGAATATCACTGCGGTCACCATGTCGAGGTCGAGACCGCTCATGTTGTCAGCATCGTACTTGAGAGGAACGGCACCGATGTAGAGCGCTTTTCCGAATCGTCCTTCGACGAGGTCCCATTTGCGGTCCTCGACTGTCTTGACACCGGTCTGAGCGACCCAGTCATCCTTCAGAAGATTCTGGATCATACCCAGGTTGTCAAATCCCAGGTGATAGGTAACCGGATCGGTAGCTGCATCGGTTATTGAACATGCAAAGGCGACCAGGAAAGCCAGAGTCACCATCCGTTTCATGTCTCCTCCATCTATCGTATTCAACGACAACGGAAATGCATACGACAAAATAGCGAAAAAAGTGGGCCAAAGCAATTCTTTTAGCCTGTTCCATAGGTATCGGGGCAGACAAAAACGGATTTCTACTACGAATCGTTCGCCAATCTGGCCGAACGGCTGACCCGAATGATTCCGACTGTGCCGGCTCTCCAGCCCGATGTCGCCATCGTCCAGGTCCAGAGGTCCGATGAACAAGGAAACGCTCAGCTCTGGGGTCTGATGGGCGTTCAGCGGGAGGCGGCGTTCGCCTCAACAAAGGTCATCATCGTCGCCGAGGAGCTTGTGCCGACACTCGTCATCCGAGCTATGCGCTCGGCTATTACGACCGAGATTCGGGCTTCCGAATCTCGCCTGCAACTTGGCCCGACGACTTCACGCCCCCGACCTTGTCCTTATCTATGAACCTCCGACGAACTCCGGATCATCCGTCTCCTCAGGGGGTCAGGTCCCGACAATTGACAAATCCGGGGCAAAACAGCACTCCTCGGCGGTGTGGAAAGAGAGTCGGAGCGCGGCGTTTCAAGAAGGAGGAGGTGATGCAAAGAAAAAAGCCCCCTTCAATCGCAGATTATGTGTTCTTCTTACTCTCAGAGGGGAATCCGACCGAATTGGTTCTCCGGCACGACCTTCGCATCGGCCGGGCGGTCGGCGGCGAGAACGAAATGTTCTCGGCGTTGAGGTCGGTCCAGGCGGATGTCGACGGAAACATCTATGTCCTCGATGGGAAAGAAGCTCGGGGTGAGAGTTTTCGACAGAGACAGCATCCACCTCTGAACTTTCGGCAAAAAAGGCCAGGTTCCTGGCGAAATCCAGACGCCATCCGTTTGGTCTCACCAGCGGGGATGGATTTTCAACCCGTAAAAGTTTTTTTCTTTCGTCGATCTCTCAAAAAGGACAAACGCATCGCCCCGGTCTCCTTTCCGGTCCTGCGGTAAGAGCACGTAACGGCCTCCCTTTTCGGTGGGGAAGGTGAGAATTTCGCCCGAGATCTCCCTCTCCTCCCCGCCGTCCGCCGCCCTCAAGACCGCCGGGCCGCCAAAAGGATTTTTCACGCGGCAGCGTTCCCCAGCCTCACTGAGAATCTCGACCCTCCGGACCACGCCTTCCCTCATGACCGCCGAAACGAGGAAGGCGCCCTCCGATCGAAGCTGGATGAACGAGGCGTCACTCCAGGCATCCGGGAGCGCGGGAAACACCCGGATGATTCCTCGCTGGCTCTGGAGCAGCATCTCCATGAGCGCCGCCGCGAAAGCGAACCCGGCTTCAAGAGTCATCGGCTCGTAGGTCCACTGCGAGTAACCGAACTCGCGGTAATCGCCGTTGACATGGAGCGTCGACGGCGTGATGAACCCATTGGCGTACATATCGAGCATCGCCCAGCTCATGTTTGGATAGCCCGCCCGCGAAGCGATCGCGGACGCCCAGGGAAACGCCCATCCCGTCCACATCATGTAGCCCGTGCGCCGCCAGTGCTCGATCGAGCGGCGGATGAGGTCCCTGGCCTTTTCGCCGTCCTCCGGGCTGAGCAGATCGAGAGGATAGATCCCCATGAGATGGGAGTGGTGGCGGTGGGAAAACTCGAGGCCCATCTGCCGGGAGATTCTCAGTCCGTTCTCATCGATTTGATAATCGGTCAGGCACTCGAGCGTCCGCCGCCACCTCTCAGCCTCGGGATCGTTCAACCCGAGGATCTCGTCTGCGTCGAGAAGCGAACGGGCGAGAAACCGGATGAGGAAGAGGTCACAGTTCGGGTCCGAGGTCCAGGCCCGGATGCTCCCTTCATGATATTCAGGCGAGCTCGAGAGCGGGAGATGGAGCTTCCCGTCCTCCCCTTCTTCGAGCAGGTTCATGTAGGTCCGGAGAAACGGTTTCATGAAGGGGACGGCTTTTTCGCGAAGAAAATCCCGGTCCATGGAGTAGCGCCAGTGCGTCCAGTACTGACAGGCCAGCCAGGCTCCGTTTCCCGGCCAGAATTCTGTCGGCGGGTAGCCGTGGACGCGCGCTCCTCCGGGCCCGAGGGCGCATCCCGACCAGGCGCCGTCAAACCCGAAGAAATCGCGACAGTTCTTCTGAAAACGCGGCAGGCATTCGAGGAAAAAATCATACAGGGACAGGCCGAGGTCCAGGTGATTTGATGCGTAGATGGGCCAGACGCTTTCCTGGACGTTCATGTCGAGATGATAATCTCCCGACCAGGGCGGCATGCGGCCGTCAAGCGTCCAGAGACCCTGCAGCGTGATCGGCCAGCCGCCTGGGCGCGTGCTCGAGCCGAGCTTGTACATCTCAATATAATAGAGGCTCTCCAGCCTGGAGTCAGGAACGGCCAGAGCCGAGGCCTGCCAGTACTTCTCCCACCAGGCGACGTGATCCCGGCGAAGGCTCTCGATGCCCCGAACCCGGCTCGACCGAAGAGCCTCGAGCGCCCGCGCGTCGGCGTCGTTCGTTTCGCTCACAACAAGAGAAATCCAGAGCGTCATTCCCCGGCGGTTGAATTCCTGGGACCAGGCAACTGCGTAAGATCCTGGTAAGGGAAAGGCCTGATAAAGGATTCGGTCCTGTTCTTTCTCCCGGTGCTCTGGCGGCGGATACCCCCAGTCGGAAAGGAGCCTCTTTGTTCCCTCATCGAGGTGATCAAGTGTGGCCCGGATTGACGCCGCATTGTGGGGGCCAATCCCGTCAAATTGGACGATGATGAGAGGTGCTCCATTCTGAGTCCAGGCTCTCCACGGGATTCTTAGGTGCGCGTGAGAGAATTCGCCCTCGACCACGCCCTCATGAAGCCTTAAGCGCGCCCGGAACTCACCGAAAGGGGTCGATTGGCCGTCCTCTCCGAACCGGATCTCGATCCTGGGCATGGGAAGCCGGGTGACCTTGGGTGAACGCTTAGCGCCTTTCGGCACGTGGCCGCTCCCGGGGAACATCGTCTCCCAGATTTCCTGTTCGCGGTTTTCGGAAACGGCTCGGCGCAGCCACTGGTAGTTGTATCTTCCGGGATCCACGGCAACCTCGCGCGTCTCCCAAGCGGCGTAGCTGTCGAGAGTGATTTTCAGCGGGTCGCCGGTGCCCCAGATCATGGCGCCGATTTCTCCATTGGCGAGCGGAATCCCATCGAGCCATCGTTCCGGCGCCCTTTCATAGATCGGATCGTGCTGCGATAAATAGGAAGCCATATCGGGGGGACGAAGGGTCGAGATAGGGTGGCGAGCCGAGTTTTCCCGGGCGCACGCGGCTGGCAAGAATAGAAGCACGGCCGAAGCCAGAAGAGACAGGACTAAAACGGTTTTTTTACTTCGATTTGCAACCATCGCGGCCTCCTTCTCTTTCCTATTCAAAAAGGTCTCTTTTTGCTTAAAGATGAAGAGGGTGGACAGAACAAAAGCCAAACTCGGCACGACGATCGTAAGGCGCGAAAGCCCGGCAAGCCTCAGAACGAAAAGGCAGTCTAAAAGTCACATGCCCATGAAAGATAGAGATTGGTTTTTCGCTGTGCCGATGGAGCGAGCCTCTTTGTGACAATTGTCTCGCGGCTCATCCTTAGGGAGTATAAATTGCGGCCTTGGAGCCTGTCAAATTGAGTCTGAGACATCCGAATATTCGGAATCTTGAGCTCAATTTGACATCCGCCGATGCCCCCATTTATCATTACTTAAGATGGGGTGAGGCGAAATTGATGTTCGGACACCCAGTTAGCCGGCGCAGCCGAAAAACGCACGCTCAAGAAAGCCCAAAACAAAAGGTCCAGTGCTGATGCAAACTCATCAGGACACCAGAAGATGAGTCGACCGAGAATATTCATGGAACAAATGACAAATGGCCATCGCGACACAGTCCCGGGTGGGAGACGGCCGGAGAGATGGTGACTGCTAAAGGAGGGCGACGATGGAAGTATGGAAGAGAATGAGATTCCTTCTTTTTTGCTTTTCATCCGTTTTCACCTCTCTTCTGCTCGTTTTACCCGCTCTCGCCCAGGTCAAGCAGGAAGTCGAGCCGAACGACAGACGTGAACAGGCCCAGGAAATTCGCGTCGGCGAGAGTGTCGAAGCGGGCGTCCAGAAAGATGACGACGAGGATTGGTTTAAGCTCGTCGTCGACAAATCGGGCAAGAACTATCTTCAGGTCGATGTGACCGCGGTTCCCAAAGTAGACATTTATCTCTATATCTATGACGAAGCAAACCAAAGGCTCGCCGAGGTCAACGACAGAGGGGAAAATGAGCCTGAATCTCTGACTTATTTTGTCGTTGAGCCGGGAACCTATTTCATCCGCGTTTACCTATATGGAAAGGCAACCCAAGAAAAATACATCCTGACAGCAAGAATCACCGGTCCGTGGCGGGAAGGCTGGGAAGCAGAGCCTAATAATAACCGGGAAAAAGCCAACGAGCTCAAATTGGGGCAAAGCATGAACGGCTATTTCCAGAATAAACACGACTACGATTGGTTCAAGCTGATTAACGACAGGCCGGGAAAGAGCCTGGTTCAGATTGACCTTTCAGGCGTTTCCGGAGTGGATAGCGAAATTGACATCAGAAATGAAAAAGGAAACCGCATCTGGGAGGTCGACGATACGGACAAGGACGGTCCTGAATCCATTTTCAACCTGGCTCTGGACGAAGGGGTCTATTATCTCGAAGTTTTTGCGCGGGAGGTGAACACCAAGGATTCGTACACGCTGAGCACAAGAATCCTCGGCCCGTGGAAGGAGGGCCTTGAAGCGGAGCCCAACAACAGCCGCGAAACAGCCACCGAAATCCGCCTTGGCCAGAGTGTCCAGGGGTATTACCAGGCCAAGGGGGATGAGGATTATTTCAGGCTCATCGTCGATAAACCGGGGAAAAATCTCATCCAGGTTGACCTCAGCGCGGTTCCAGACGCAGACGGGAAGATTGAAATTCTTGACCGGGAAGGCAAAAGACTGTGGGAGGCCAACGACGGGGATAAGGCCGAGCCAGAATCCATTCCCCATTTTGTCGTCAGCGAGGGAGTTTATTTTATTTATGTCAGAGGATATCACAAGAATGTTGCCAATTCCTACACTCTCAGCACACGTCTCCTCGGCCCCTGGCAGGAGGGCCTGGAAGCTGAACCGAACGATGAGGTGAAGCGGGCCAACGAGATTAAACTCAATCGTCCCCTATCCGGGAGGGTGAATAGCAAGAGAGATAGAGACTATTACATCCTCAATGTGCCTTCGCCGGGAGTGGATATGGTTGTCATGACCGTTTCTGGAGTTCCTGGCGTGCGGTTCAGCTTCGAACTCCTCGACCCCAAAGAAAACAGGCTGGATTATTCGTGGTTTGGGGAGAATGGCCAGGGCGAGGAAATGGCCAAGATGAAATTTCCGCCCGGAACCTATTATTTAAAGGTTGATGTCCGGGGCGGCGAAAATATCGGCGCTGAATACACCCTCTATGCGGGCAAACCCCAGAAGCCGCCAGCCACCCAGGAGGAAGTGCGGGAGGCCCTCATCAAGGCCCTGGATTATCTTGCCTCCACGCAGCAAAAAGATGGCTCCTGGGACGACTATGAACAGGCTTACACGGGTTTAGCCATCATGGCTTTTCTTGGTTCCAAGTGCACGGGAAAGGATTATTCTGCGAATATCAAGAAAGCGCTGGGCTTCTTGAAATCTGAATTTAGGCCACGCTCAAAGTACCCGGAAGGCTCGGAGGATGCAGACAAATACGGCGGAACATTTGGCACAACCCAGATGTATCAACATGCCATCGCTACCCTGGGGTTGGTCGAAGCCCTCGCCGACTTAAAAGATGAAAGTCTGGAACCGATGGCTCGCGAGGCTGTCGAGCTTATCATCCGGTCTCAGAACACCGAGCACAAGCCGGCTACACTTCGCGGCCCGGTCAAACCGGATTCTCAATATTATGGCGGATGGCGATACAGTCCAAATAGCACGGATTCGGATATCTCCCTCACCGGCTGGCAGATTCTCGCCCTCAAGGCTGCGGCCAACGCCGGTTTTGTCATCCCTGACCATGTGTTTCCGGCAGCCGCCCGATTCGTCCGCTCCCTCTTCGGAAAAAAAGATGGCTCTTTTCGGTATGACTCACCTGGAGAGGAGGGTGACTCTTGCGCCCGCGCCGGAATGGGCGCCCTTTCCCTCCAGCTTTCCGGATATCCCAAGGACCCGATGATTCCGCCGGCCATCCGCTTCATGCAGACCTATCCGCCACGCTGGAATGTGGAAGAACCGGGAGACGGCTATCCTTTCTATTACTGGTACTACGGAACCCGGGTGATGTACTTAGCGGGCGGCGACGACTGGCGCATCTGGAAGGACTGGATGTGCCGGTTTCTCGTTGACCACCAGAACCCCGACGGAAGCTGGGATGGAGCGGAGAGCGAGAAAAACTACGACACGTACCGGGTCGCCCTTGGCGCCCTGATGCTTGAGTTCTGCTGCGGCCACGTGCCCATCTACATGTCGCCGACTAAAAGGCTCGGCACAGGAACCCTTAAAGTTGAGTTTGAGAAGGGTGCGGAGAAGGAGGCTGCCCAGAATGTCGAGGTCATCCTGGACGCTTCTAACTCCATGTGGGGGCAGATTGGCGGAGAGGCGAAAATTACCATCGCCCGCAGAGTGCTCGGCCAGATCATCAACGGGTTGCCGGAGACGATGAACGTCGGCCTGCGGGTCTACGGGCACCGCTACGCGCTCAATGATAAGCGCGCCTGCACGGACACCGAACTCCTGGTTCCGATAGGGCCGCTTGACAAGGCTAAGCTTATCGACATCATCAACAAGATTCAGCTCAAGGGAAAGACTCCCCTTGTCTATTCTGTCCTCGAAGCGGTTAAAGACTTCGAGAAAATCCCCCACGGCTCCATTATCCTGGTCACAGACGGTATCGAAAGCTGCGGCGGCGACATCAAATCCATCGGTCCGGCCGTCCAGAAATCCGGACTCGAGCTCCGCGTCCATATTGTCGGTTTCGATATCAAAGAAAAGGAAGCCCGCGCCGAGCTCGAAGCCATCGCCAAATCGACCGAGGGGCGGTATCTCGATGCCCAGGATGCTGCCGGGCTCCTCTCCGCCCTCGAGCAGACGCTCAAGGTCGAATACATCGTCCTCAACGACAGGGGAGAAGAAGTTGGCCGCGGTCTTGTCGGCGGCGATGAAATCAAGCTCAACGAGGGGTCCTATACCCTGCGGATTCTGCTCGCGCCCGAGCCGCTCGAAACGAAGGTCGTCATCCAGCCCGGCCGCCGGCAGACCATCGTTCTCAGGAAGGAAGCGGGGGCCTGGAGGCTGACTTTCTAAGGGCCCCCGAACCACGCCACCCTTCGGGTGCGTTCCTTATCTCGCTGATTCCTCAGAATAATGATCAGATTGCGTCGCTCGTAAATGGCTGTCGGCAATTTCGAGGTTCTCGACAGTTTGCCTTCTTCCTCAAACAAGCGCGCAGCAAACCTCGTCTCTACTTATCGGCCAGGGCGAAAGTCGTCAGGTAGACGAGCCGCGATACCTTCTCCATCATCTCTCCGCTCGCCCTGTCCACACTGTCGCTTGTCTGGTGATAATCATCATGCATACTGGTGATGCAGAAAACCCACGGAATCTTGGCCGAAGCGAACGACGCATGGTCGCTGCCGCCGGCAGCTCGCTCCATCGTTTCCCCCGATTCTCGCAGCAAAAGGTCGAGACCGATCGCCTGGTCGGCATTTCTCAGAATCTCGTCCAACCCGGCGCCGGCAGAAAACGAGACGGGCAGGAAGTTGGCCGGCTTGACCTTCTTGAAGATTTCATGGTCGGGAGGGATGTTCATCATCCGGGCCATCCGGCTCAGGTTCCTTTCATCGTAAGGCCGGCTGATCATGTCCATATTCAGGTAAGCAACTGTCTTGGCGAGAGGGAAGGGGGGATTCTGGACATAGTAGCGAGAGCCGAGGAGCCCCGATTCTTCTCCCGTCCATAAGCAGAAAACCACTGTCCGTTTCGGTTTTTCAGGGTTGAGGGCAAAAGCCCGGGCCAGGTTCAGAACGCCCACCGAGCCGGAGCCGTTGTCGTCGGCGCCGTTAAAGATGTAATCGCCCCATTTCCCCAGGTGGTCAAGATGAGCACCGACGACAACCACCTCCTCCTTGAGGGCTGGGTCGGAGCCTTCCACGTAGGCGACGACGTTGCGGCAGCGGACGAGGGTGGAAGTGGATGTCGTCGTGATGGTCAGCTTTGTCCCGGGGAGTTCCATGGACAAGGGCTTCAACGTCGTGTCGATTTTCTTTTTCAAGTCGTCGACCCTTTGACCTGAATTCTCGAGGATAGCATCAGCCATTTCCCTCGTGATGGTGATAACTGGCGAGCTCTCCCAGGGCATCTGCGCCCTGACGCCGGGGAGGAGGAGACGCCGCCGGGGCCGGTTGATGATGGGCCGCTCATCGGAGACGGGTCGAGGGCCGGCCATGTCCTTGAACATTTCGCTATCGCTCACCGAACTCTGGACCTGGAGAATGGCCGCTACCCCGAGCTTGGCGATTTCCTGGGTTTTATTGAACCCGACTCCTCGCCGGGCAAAGGGTGCGACCGGCGCTGGCGGGAAGTATTTTTCCTTGAGCTCCTTGTCTTTCTGGAAAGGCGATTCGGGGTTGTCCTTGCCCGGCGCCTCAGAGAGAATGAGGACAATTTTCCCCTTCACATCGAGGTTCTTGAAATCGTCCCAGTTGACTTTTTTCTCGACGATCCCGTAACCAGCAAAGACGACCGGCGCCTCAGCCGACTGAGCGCCTGAAAACATGCTCATAAAATCCACCCCGGAAACGAAATCCCTGGTCTTTCGTTGAGCCGCTGAGCGAACCTCCAGCGTGATGGAAGTCGAAATGTCGGTGAGCTCGCGCATAGCCAACTCCTGGAAAAAGCTTCGTTCAGGGGCGGGGGGCGGCGTTTCCGTCATCCGTCGGGCAAACATGCCCGTTGGCCGCATCTCTGGCTTGTCACCGCCTGGCTTCAATTTCCAGAGGGAGAGAAGCGAGGCAGCGTATTCCGCCGCCAACTGGTAGCCCCGGGTGGCTGTTTCTCGGCCCTCCATCAAGTCCGAAGCAATATAGCGGAGCATGACGATGGAGTCTCTGGCCGTGATGGATTCGAAACCCGTTTTGACTTTCTCGGGCACGGGCTGGGTCTTTTCCACCAGAACAAGGTTCTTG
>Ga0209102_1001345_pt1 | contig 13010 bp, 10 predicted proteins | sample ConPoolayeHmetaG_FD_185483 | JGI IMG/M metagenome (GOLD analysis project Ga0209102, IMG submission 185483) | Hot spring microbial mat communities from California, USA to study Microbial Dark Matter (Phase II) - Cone Pool mat layer H metaG... ... | reverse complement strand
CGAAAACAAAAAGTGGTGAGCGGCGGTCTCAATCAGGTCAGAGCGCTGCGGAATCCCGCATTAAGATTTGACGCTTCGGAACGAAGACCTGAACCCGATACTTAATCCCGAGCTTCACCGCTCACCATTGATATATTTACTCGTGTTCACGCCGTTTGTCAACATCCTGGTAGAACCCGGCGCGAGCCAATTCAAGAGCCGCCGTCGTCAATGGCCTTGATCCAAACGTTGGGCGCCCATTCACAGATGCTCGAAGAGGATCTTGACGCCGATGAAGATAAGGACGAGCCCACCAGCAAGCTCTGCCCATTTGCCGACGAGGCGGCCAGTCAAAGGACCGACCTTCATCCCGACGACAGTCATCGAGAAAGCCACAACGCCGATGACGGCCGCCGGATAGAGGACAGCCACGCGAATCGCGGCCAAGCTCAACCCCACGGCCAGAGCATCGAGGCTCGTTGCCACGGACAGAACAAATAGCGAGAAACCCTTGGTCGGGTCTGACCTTTTGATGGCTATCCTCTCGCCCGAGCGGAAGCACCCATAAATCATCCTTCCGCCCACGCCGAGTAGAAGCGCAAAAGCAACCCAGTGGTCAAAGCGTTCGATGAGCCTGACAAGGGTCGTCCCTGCTCCCCAGCCGACAACGGGCATGAGAAACTGAAAAGTCCCAAACGACAGGCCCAGTCGTAGCGCCTGCCTAAATGTGGTCCGAGCCAAGCTCACTCCAATAGCAATGGAGACTGCCAGAGCGTCCATGGCCAGAGCAAAGGCCAGACCCAGTACGACCAGGAAATTCACGGCTTCCCACCCCTCAAGAATTCCAGAGCCAGGGAAGCCATGAGCAGGGTCGCCGAAGGGAGCGCTCTCTCGTCGAAGTCAAACGCAGGATGATGGTGGGGAAAGGGGCAGCCGTCACCAGCGCCGAAAAAGAAGAACGCACCGGGAACCTTCTGAAGATAGTAGGCGAAATCCTCGCCGCCCATGACCGGGCTGATAGCCCGCAAGCACCCTGGACCGAGAACCTTGCTCGCCACCTGTGTCACGAAATCCACCGCGGCCGCGTCGTTGACCACGGCGGGAAAACCGCGCCGGTAATCGATGTCACAGGAGGCGCCAAAAGCGCGCGCCGTCCCCTTCGCGATTTTCCGCAGTCGCCGCTCCGCCACCGCCTGGACGTTCCTGTCAAAGGTCCTTACCGTGCCGATCAGGCTCACTTCGGCGGGAATGATGTTGAAAGCCGTACCGCCGCTCACGGAGCCAAAAGAGACTACACACGGCTTGAGAGGGTCAACATTTCGACTGACGATCGTCTGGACGTTGACGACAATGTGGGAGGCGACGAGGATGGGGTCGATCGTGGTGTGGGGCATGGAGCCATGCCCAGCCTTGCCCTTGATGAGGAGCGAAAACTCATCCGAATTGGCCATCATCGGACCCTTGAGGATGCCGATGGAGCCCGTCGGCAGCGGTTGCCAGAGATGAAGCCCAAAAATGGCGTCCACGCCGTCGAGAGCGCCACCTTCAATCATCCTCTTCGCCCCGCCGGGCGGCCTTTCCTCGGCTGGCTGGAAAAGGAAAACGATGCGGCCCGGCCAGCTTTCTTTCCTTCCGGCCAGAATCTTCGCCGCGCCCATTAAAATGGCCATGTGCCCATCGTGACCACAGGCATGCGCCGCTCCAGGGTTGAGCGACTTGTAAGGCTTGTCTCCCTCCTCCTGAAGGGGCAAAGCGTCCATATCCGCGCGCAGAGCAATCGTCTTTCCTTTCCCAGCTCCTTCGAGGAGGGCGATGAGCCCTGTTTCGGCGGCCGGCCTGACACGGAGCCCAAGATGTTCGAGCTGGCGACGGAGGACCTCGGCGGTTCTCCTTTCCTGGTTGGCTATCTCGGGATGCCGGTGAAAATCCCGTCGCCAGCGAACGAGCTCGTTGGTCAGGGTGGTGATTTCTTTTTTCAAATCGGCCAGCTCTTTGCCCTCATTCATTTTTCTCTCGCCCATTGCTCGCCTCCATGGTTTTTCGACCCAGAAAGCTCGTCCATCCATCGCCTTGAATGGCGAAACTTCCCTGTTCCAATCAAGAACGTTATCATTATGGAGAAGAGCCAGCTCGTTGTCGACTCCTGCCCAACAGGCTGACGAGCACCGTCACCATAGCGTTCACGGTTAGTGCTATAAAACCAGCGTTTAGGCCCATGAAAGGGTCGTGCCGGCTGAAGACAAGAATCGCCGCCAGAACAAACCCGATCACCAAACCCCAAACGACTCCGCGGCGCTGCACTCCTTTCCAGAATAACCCCAGGACAACACCTGGGAAAAACTGGCTCACCCCATCATAGCCGATGAGGAGAAGGTTAACCAGGGCATGGGGAAAGAAGAAAGCCAGAAAAAGCGCCAGGACCATGATGAGAAGAACCAAGAATCTTGACAGGACGAGAACCTTTTCTTCGCCAGCCCGCGGCGCGAAACCAGCCTGGTAGACATTTTTGGCCAACAGCGTGGCAGCAAAAAGAACGAGCACAGAAGCCGGCACCATGGCTGTGACGGCGCCCGCCGCCCCGATAAACCCGAGGAACCAGGAGGGATAGGTGCGGCGGACAAGCTCGAGGAAAGCCATGTCGCCGTTGGCAAGCCCCGGAATGACGAGAAGTGCGGTGAACCCGACCATGAGAACGAGCAAGATGGGAATCTGGTAGAAGGGCATGATGGTCGCGTTTCTTTTTATCGTTTCGGCACTCCGCGCCGAAAAGGCTGAGGAGAAAACGTGCGGCCACATGTAAAAACCCAGGCCCGTCAGAATGACCGTCGACATAACCCATGGGACATCCATGTTCGCTGTCGCTCCCGGAAAAGTGAGGTGACCGGGGTGTTTCTCCATAAGGGCCTGGAACATTTTCCCGAACCCACCAAAATAGATGTGGGGAACGCCAATGCCGACGATGCCCACGGCCGCGATCATCATCACATCCTTGATGACGGAAACCCAGGCCGTCCCCCTGATGCCGCTCGTGTAGACGAAAGCGCATGTCAGCACAAACCCGAGAAGGATAGCCGACCTGGAACCGACGGCCCCTTCGCTCGCCACTTCGACAATGAGGCCGAGGCCAGCCAGCTGGAGCTGGAGATAGGGGAGGATGGACAGGACGCCGATGGCCGCGACGAGCACGCCGAGTCCCCGACTCTCGTAGCGATGGATAAAAAAATCAGGTTGGGTATGCAGGCCCTGGCGCTTTCCCACCCTCCAGACGGCCGGCAGGATGAAGAAGGAGACCGTGTAGGCGAGCGTGCCGTAGATGAGAATATAGAAAGTTGGGGCTCCCCGTGAATAGGCCCAGCCGCTCGCTCCCAGGAAAGTGAAAGTCGTGTAGATTTCTCCGGCCATAAGAAGCCAGATGAGAATGACGCCGAAGCGGCGGCCACCCACAGTCCAGTTCTCCAGGTTCATCTTGACTTTGCGGCCGGCATAAACCCCGACGGCTGCTGAAATGACGATGGTGGCCAGGATGATGAGGAGCGCTGTGTTCACGATTCCCCTTTCCCGTTTCGCCGGGTGAATTTTTTCTCTAATCGGTAAGCAGCCATCAGAACAAAAGGCGTCAAAAAGACCCAGAGGATGATCCAGAAAAGGACAAACGGCAACCCCAGGACGATGGGCTTGATTCTGTTGACGAGCGGGAGAGCAAAGACCAGGGTCAGAAAAGGGACAGAGCCGAAAACGAGAGCCAGTTTAGTCCCCTTGGACATCCAAATCCTCCTCCAACGACGCTTCGCTCATTATAGGGAAAGCGGAGGCGATGCTCGTGGATAATCATGGCCGTTTTTCCTCATTGGCGACTTTTTTGTAGGGGACCGGAATATACTGAACCGACGGTCGTTGGGGTGCGGCCTGCGGGAAAAGCTCCATCAGGGAATAAATTTCCTCTGGCATGCCACATGACACCGGAAGTCCCAGTTTCTTAGCTTCCTCACAGGTAAGGGGATAATCATGGGTCCAGCGACCCTCCGTGAGAATGGTGGCGAGCTTTTCAGCACTCTCGCGGTCAGTGCGGCTGGCGATAAGTTCAGTGACAAAATCCCTCATCTGCCGCAGGGCTTTTTCAGCCACATCGGCGAGAATAAGCGTTCGGTCATCGACCTCGCTTATAGGCTTCTCCTTGACCACCTTGAGGATGGAAACGGCTGGAAACTCGCCCAATTGGGGGTCGACGGGCCCGAGCACTGCATTCGCATCCATGACAATTTCGTCAGCGGCGAGGCAGATCAATGTTCCTCCCGACATGGCATAATGAGGCACAAACACCGTAACCTTGCCTTTATGGCGAACCAGGGCCAGGGCTATTTGCTCAGTTGAAAGGACGAGCCCCCCAGGAGTATGAATGATGAGGTCAATCGGCATATCCTCAGGGGTGAGGTGGATAGCTCTCAGAACCTGCTCGGAATCATTGATATCAATGTATCGCATCAGGGGAAAACCAAGGAATCTCATCGTCTCTTGGCGGTGGATCAGGGAAATAACCCGGGAGTGCCGTTTCATTTCGAGACTCCGCATCAAGGAAAGGCGTTTATTCTCTAATAATTTTCGCTGGATAGCCGGCATTAGGGAAACGATGATGAGAAAAATCCAAAAAAGACCCCAGAGACTATTCGTGGCGGTGTCCATGGCTTCCTCCTCAAAGGGGGACGCAAACATTTTTCATTCTGGGTGATTCCCCTTCCCTAAGTTAACTTATAATTTCAAAATCAGCTTTCCTGACCAATCAGTCCAACTTATCAAGAGGATGGCTCCATATTGCCACAATTCATTCCTCTCCTTCAAGTTGCCAATTCCCCCCACTGATTTTTACCGTTATGTGATTCCGCCCGGTGCCCGAATGATTACAAGAAACTCTCGAGCGAGTGTTGGGCCACCTCAGGCCGAAGGTCGAGAGGAAAGTTGAACCAAAGAGACCCTCCCTTCATCTTCCTGGATGCCTGAGCTTTTTGAGGGGCTTTTCTCTAACCCTGGTGAAACCGGATATGTCAAATCGCTCAAAGATGGGATAGGCGCTCACGCGGTCCCCATTTTTAAGCCGATAGGCGAGACCAACTGACTTACCGTTGACGAGAATCAGGTCAACTTCGCCAACCGGAATACCAAGCGCTTTGATTGCTTTCCCGACAGTCGTGGGCTCGTTAAAATCAAAACACAACTCCTTTTTCCTGGCCTTCTCGGGCAGGTAATCGTTGAGTTCTTCATAAAAGCGAAACACGGCTCTCCTCGAAACTGAGATTTCCCGATGAGAAGACATTATGGGCCTCTTTTTTAAGTTAGCAAAACTACTCTCGCCTCCTCAACTGCGAGTTAAGTCTTAAGATGGGGAAAATCCGAAGGTAATCTTAGAAGCTGAATTTATCCCCTGGGAGGGAGACCAAAATGGAAGAGGCGAAGGAAATCCTCTATAATAAATTATTCTCATACGCCATGGAAGAAAAAATCATCCTTCGCGGGGTCAGGGTCCACAACCTGAAAAATATTAACCTCGACATCCCCCTCTACAAATTCATCGTCGTCACGGGCGTGAGCGGCTCGGGGAAGTCCTCGCTCGCCTTTGACACTCTCTACGCCGAAGGCCAGCGCCGCTACCTCGAATCCCTCTCCTCTTACGCCCGCCAGTTCCTCGAACGCATGGATAAACCCGACGCCGACCTCATCGACGGCATCACCCCGGCCATTGCCATCCAGCAGAAGGCTGCCACAAAAAACCCGCGCTCGACTGTGGCTACCGTCACCGAAGTCCACGATTTTCTCCGCGTCCTCTTCGCCCGTATTGGAGTGGTTCACTGCCTGCGCTGTGGACAACCCGTCCACCGAGATTCAATCGATTCAGCCGTGGACAGACTCCTCGCGCTTCCGGGTCGGCCGAAAGCCCTCATCACTTTCTCCTGGCCGCTCGAGAAGGGCACAGCCCTCCTCAAGAAAGAAGGCTTCTTGAGAATTGTCCAGGACGGGAAGGTCCTTAGCCTCGAAGAAACACGACTACCCAAGAAAGGGACTGTCGATGTCCTCGTCGACCGGATGGTGCCCGACCCTGAGGAGAGAGAGCGGCTGGCCGATTCCCTGGAGATTGCTTTCAAAAAAGGAGGGGGTAGGGCCAGGGTCCAGACCGAGACGGGCGAGGAGATCCTCTTCTCTGACCGGCTGGAATGTAAGCAATGCCAGATTCTTTACGAGGAACCTTTCCCCAACCTGTTCTCTTTTAACAGCCCGCAGGGCGCCTGTCCCGTCTGCCACGGCTTCGGTGATTTGGCCGTTCTGGACGAGGATAAAATCATCCCAGACAAGAACAAGAGCCTTGAGGAGGGCGCTGTCGAACCCTGGACAAAGCCTGTCTCCCGCTGGTGGATGAAAGAGCTCCTCCGCGAAGCGAGGAGAAGGGGCATTCCGACGAGCGTGCCCTACCAAAAGCTCCGGGCCGATGAGCAGAAGTTCATCATGGAAGGCGGGGGAGCCTACGAGGGAGTCAAGGGATTTTTCGACTGGCTCCAGACGAAAAAATACAAGGTTCAGGTCCGCGTTTTCTTGAGCCGGTATCGCAAGTATGTTCCCTGTCCCGCTTGCGGCGGCACCCGCCTCAACCCGCGAAGCCTGAGCGTCAAAATCAACGGCCTGTCCATCGGAGACGTAGCCCGGCTGACGGTCAAGGACGCCGCCCAATTTTTCAAGGACCTCCCTCTCTCGCCGTTCGAGCGCCAGGTGGCGGAAAAGCTCATCGCCGAAATCCAGAACCGCCTTCGCTTCCTCCTCGAAGTGGGACTCGACTACCTCACCCTCGACCGGATGACCTTCACCCTCAGCGGCGGCGAAGCCCAGCGCATCAACCTCGCCGCCGCCTTGGGAGCCTCTCTTGTCGGCACCCTTTTCGTCCTCGATGAGCCGTCGATCGGGCTCCATGCCCGCGATAACCACCGACTCGTTCAGATTCTCAAATCCCTTAAGGATATCGGCAACACCGTGCTCGTCGTCGAGCACGACCCTGAAATCATCCGCCGGGCTGAACACATCATCGACTTGGGACCGCGAGCCGGGGAAGCAGGGGGAGAGGTCCTCTTCTCCGGGCCCTGGCGGGATTTCCTCAAGAACCACGATACTCTCACTGCACAGTACCTCAAAGGAACAAAGAAAATCGAGGTCCCTGAGCGCCGCCGCCGTCCCACCGGACTCATCGAAATCATCAACGCCCACAAGCACAACCTGAAGCACATCGACGTCCGCATTCCTCTCGGCGTTTTCACCTGCGTGACGGGCGTTTCCGGCTCGGGCAAGAGCACTCTCCTCTATGATGTCCTCTACCGCGGCTGGCGAGGGGAAACGCGCGACGGGTTCGCTGAAATCAGGGGAAGGTATCGGGTCGATAAAGTCATCATGGTCGACCAATCGCCGGTCAGCACTTCTCCTCGCTCTATCCCGGCTACCTACACGAAGGCGATGGACGGCATCCGTGACCTCTTCAGCCAGACAAGAGAGGCCAAGGCTTTCGGGTTCAAGCCGGGTCATTTCTCCTTCAACACGCCCGGAGGAAGGTGTGAAGAATGCAAAGGGGCCGGTCAGCAGATTGTGGAGATGCAATTCCTCTCCGATGTCGTCCTCACCTGCGATGCCTGCAAGGGGAAGCGGTTCCGCAAGGAAATCCTTGAGGTCAGGTATAAGGGACTGAACATCGACCAGGTCCTTTCCCTGAGCGTAACCGAAGCCATGGACTTTTTCGCTCACCGCTCCGACGTCCGGAACAGACTTGCCCCTCTCGAGGAAGTCGGTCTTGGCTACCTCCGCCTGGGCCAGCCGACGACCACTCTCTCCGGTGGCGAGCTGCAGCGAATCAAGTTGGCCTATTATCTCGTTCACGAGAAAGAGAAGAGGGTCCTCTACCTCTTTGATGAGCCAACGATCGGGCTCCATCCCGACGACGTCGCTGTCCTGCTCCGCTGCTTTCAGAGGCTCGTTGAGGAGGGGCACACGGTCGTCGTCATCGAGCATAACCTCGACGTCATCAAGTGCGCCGATCACATCATCGACCTCGGTCCTGAGGGAGGAGCCAGGGGGGGCGAGATCGTCGCTCAGGGGACTCCCGAGCAGGTGGCCAGGGCGAAGAAATCCATTACTGGCCGCTTTCTCAGGCCTTATCTTGAGCAAGAAGCTTTCGACTAAACGACGAACGTTTCGTATCAGCCCCATTTTTTTCAACCCTGCCCGACAAACATAAAGTATTTTTACGGCAAGCGCATAACAAGAGCCAGAAGCATCTTCTCATTCCTGGGAGAAGTGGGTAATTCTGGCCATTGTTCAACTTCCCGGCTTGGCATGGAACTTGCTGTCTTACGGCAATAGTGATATGATATGAAATTGAGAGCAGAAGAATCCCTGGGTTTTGGGAGAAGGTTCTTCTCTCGTTCCCAGATCGAGGAGTCGGGCTATGAGAATGAGTTGGTTGTTTTTTCTCTCCCTCTTCATGCTCGGGGCCTGGCCGGGTCATCCCCAGCAATCGTTCACCGAGCAAGCCCTGGTCATCAATGTCGAAGTGCCCGTCCGTGTCTTTAAGGGTACAACATTCGTCGATGACCTGACCATCGCCGACTTTGAGCTCCTCGAAGACGGAATTCCCCAGAAGGTCGAAGCCTGCTATCTGGTCAATAAAAGGATGATCCAGAGGCGGGAAGAAAGGAAGAAATACATCCCCGAGACATCCCGGCATTTTTACCTCTTTTTCGAAATCACCGACTATGTCCCCAAGATTGAAGAGGCGGTCGATTACTTCTGTCAGAATATCCTCATCCCGGGAGACCACCTTGTCATCATCACGCCCGTGAAGACCTATCGTCTCAAGGACCAGGCGCTTCAAGTCAAACCTCGGCCGGCCATTGCCGCCGAGCTCAGAGGGCTCATCCGAAAAGACTGCCAGGAAGGCAACGCCGAGTTCCGGAGCGTCATGGCCAGCTTGACTGAGCTGGCCAAAACCCTCTCGGCCGGGATTAAGGCAGGAAGTCTTTCCCGGCCTATAGAAATCAAGGAACAGGACGGTGCATCCTCTTCTGCACTTCAGGGCATGCAACTCGAGGAGGCTCTCCTTTTTTATGGTACCCTCCTGGAAAAGCTCAACACTCTCCAGACGGTTAGCCAGATGAAGATGCTGGACTTCGCCTATCATCTCGCTCGCGAGGACGGGCAGAAGTATGTCTTTCTTTTCTACCAGAGAGAGTACATCCCTCAGGTCGACCCCAAGATTATCCTCGAATATTCCGAGATTTACCAGGATAATCCTTATGTTTATCAGACATTGACAAACGCTTCCAGGTTCCGCGAACGCGAGATAAGCCTTGACATCGAACGGGTAAAGCAAGCTTATGCCGACGCCTCGACAGCCATCCATTTTCTTTTCATCACCACGCCCCGTCCTGAGGTATCCGGCGTTTATTTCGAGGAAAGGTCTGAGGATGTCTTTAACGCTTTCCGGGAAATGACGGCCGCCACGGGGGGCTATTTTGAAAGCGCCTCCAACCCGGCCACGATGTTCCGCAACGCTTTGGAAGCGGCGGAAAACTATTATCTTCTCTACTACACGCCGTCCAGCATGAGCGACACAGACAAGAATTTCCGTCACATCGTTGTCCGGGTGAAAAGAGAAGGCGTGCGAGTTGTCTACCGGACTGGCTATTTCATCCGTTAGGGGGCAACGCTTGGGCTCGCTACGGCGTATAAAGAGAAGGAAAAAAGAAAAAAGTTCACAGGATAAAAAAGGGTGACGGGATGAAAAAATTCTTTGTCTTAAGCTTCCTGGCTGGCTTCGCTTTCCTGCTCGCCGGTTTGGCAGAGGGTCAGGAGCAGGTCGAGGTCATGGTGACTAACATCACGGTCCCCGTTCGTGTTCTCGACGGGGACAACTTCGTCGATAACCTCACGGTGGCCGACTTTGAGCTCCTCGAGGAAGGAGTTCCCCAGGATATCCAAGCTCTCTACCTCGTCAGGAATACCAACATTGAAAGAAAAGAAGGCCGGGGTGAATTTTCTCCTCGCACGGCGCGCAATTTTTATCTCCTTTTCCAGATGACCGATTACAACCCGAAACTCGCCGAGATGATTGATTATCTCTTCGAGCATGTGCTCTTTCCAGGAGACTCCCTGGTTCTCCAGACGCCGATGAAAAACTACAGCCTTTCTCCCCAAGCCTTGGCCACCAAGCCCAAAAAAACGCTGGCCGAGGAGATGAACAGCTTGCTCAAGAAAGACATCAAGACGGGGAACACCGAATACAACAGCCTTCTCAAAGACTTGAAAAGAATTGTCGGCAATATCTCGGGCACAAGCCCCATGGCCAACATCGAAGACGATTCTTCTTCCGCCTCCCTAAGCGGAATAGAATTCATGCTCAACCGATATAAGGAAACAGCCGCGAGAATGGAGGAGCAACGCCTCCTGGATGAAAAGAAGATCATCCGCTTCGCTTACGCTCTCAGGAGAATCGAAGGCCAGAAGCAAGTTTTCTTGATCTACCAGAGGGAATTTCGACCGGAGATCTCTTCTGCGGTTCTCAATACGCTCCAAAGCACTTATCAAGAATTCCCCAATATCATAAGCGACCTTCAGGACCTCTTCCAGCTTTATACCCGCGACCTCTCCCTCAACACGGAACTGCTTAAGAAGGCTTTCGCCGATTCCTCCATCAATTTCAATTTCATTTTTATGAACAAGAGTCCGGATTATGTTTCGGGCGTGGTCATGCGGGAGCAGTCGGAAGACATCTTTAAAGCTTTCAGCCAGGTGGCCCGGGCCACAGGAGGCTATGTCGATAACTCCCAGAACCCCGCCGCAGGGTTCAAGAACGCCACGGAAAACGCTTCGACCTATTATCTCCTCTATTATTCTCCCAAGAATTATCAGAAAGATAACCAGTTCAAGAACATCAAGGTAACGGTAAAAAACCCGCTCTATACCGTGCAGCATCGGCTGGGCTATTTCGCGAACTGACTCTCTTTTTCAATTCTCTTAAAAAATCCGGGTGGAGCTTGAGGCCGAGAGCTTCCGCTTTCTGAGCGTGATCCCAGGCGCGCCGATAATCCCCTGCTTTGAAGTAAATGACAGCCAGGTTATTGTGGATGGTAGCCTGAGCCGGGTCAACGTTGAGGGCTCTGAGGTACAGATCGCGCGCCTTTTCCAGGTCGCCGAGACCCAAATAAATGTTTCCCAGGTTGATTAAAGCTTCCTTGTTCTTCGGCTCAAGCGCCAGGGCTGCCTCAAACTCAGCCACCGCATCCTCAAGCCTTCCTTTTTGAAGATAAGCTATCCCCAGGTTGTTTCTGGCCAGGGAAGAAGCGGGGTCGAGGGCCAGGGCTTGGCGGGCCATGGCCATGGCATCCTCGTATTGACTTTTCTTGATGTAGCAGGTGCTCAAATTCAGATACACGCTCGCTGTCTCAGAGCCGCATTCTATGGAGAGCTGGAGCTGCTGGATGGCATCCTCAATTTTGCCCTCAAGGAGAAGGCAATACCCGAGACTCGCTCTTGCCTCGCCGAATCGAGGGTTGAGGGAGATGGCTTGCCGGAACATCGACTTGGCTTCCTCAAACCGACCCTCGTCCAGAGCACAATTCCCCAGGTTAAAATAGGCTTTTTCATCCTTAGGGTTAAGGGAGAGCGCTTTCTTAAATTCTTCCTTGGCTTTCCTGACCTCGCCGGCTTCGTGATAGACTTTGCCCCTCATCGTGTAGGCACCGGGAAGCTCAGGGTCTAAAGCCATGGCTTTTTCTGCCAGCTCCAAGGCTTTCTTTTTGTCCTTTTTTCTAAAAGCGACCTCAGCCAGGTTGGCATAAGCTGAGGCGAATTCCGGGTCAACTAAGATGCTCTTATTCAAGGCCACCTCGGCGTCCTCCAACCTGTTCTGGCGGATGTAAATTTCTCCCAGGTTGGAATATGCCTCGGCAAAATTCGGCTTGAGCTCGAGCGCTCTCTGATAGAAGCGGCAAGCTTCTTCGAGCCGCCCTTTTTTGCCATAAGCGATTCCCATATTGTATAGCACACGGGCGTGGTCAGGCCGGCGGGCCAGGATTTTCTGGTACATTCCTATCGCCTCGTCGATGCGGCCGCCCCGTCGCAGAGCTACCCCATAAAGATTCAAGCCCTCGAGGTTGGTCGGGTCAATCCGGAGCGCCTTTTGGCATTCGGCGATGACCTCATCGTACTTTTCTTGCTCAAGATAAATTTGGGCAAGGAGAAGATGGGCATCTCCAATATCTCGACCTCGTACCCTTGCCTCTCCTTGCCTCAGGGCTCTCTGGATATTGGAAGCGATCAAACGGCATAAACGGGCTGTTTCCTCCCAGCTTTCTTTAGGCAGCGGAAAACGGCTACCCCCGAACGACCGGTTGCTGTTGAGGCGGATGATCCTGGCGTTTAGGTCATCGAAGCTATGTCCACGGCTTAAGACATCCATCACCGAATCCGGGTCGATAACATGGACAGCCCCGAAAAGATGGGCGAACTCATGTGAAAGAGCCTTGACCATCACCGCCTGCTCAGCTCCTGATTTAATCAGGATGATTCCTTCCTTGAAAATCGAATAGCCGAAAAATCTGTCATCCAGGTTCTTCTGTCCTGTCAAGGCGAGGAGAATGTCATGACCTCCTTTTGTCGAGCCCGCTTCCAGCTTCTCAGCCAGTTCGTCCAGTGAGACAACGGAATCTGGGCTTGCCCAGTGGTCGAATTCGCTGATGATGAACTTGAGCCCGAACTGTTCCTCATAGGTTTTCGATACGGCATCGAGAACCTTTTGGGCTTTTTCCTGCCAGGTCGAATCCTGACGGCATTCCTCGTCGGCCAGGACGAGGAGCCGGAGAAGCCTCGTTTCTTTTCCGGGTAGACTGCTTGTTAAGAAGAAAATAATGAGCGAAAGAATAGAAATTTTCTTTAGAAGAAAGCTCATCGTCCTCGTTTCATTTTATTGTACTCGGTTGACGAAAACCGAGTCAACGCCTTAACCCCAT
>Ga0209102_1001344_pt1 | contig 13018 bp, 11 predicted proteins | sample ConPoolayeHmetaG_FD_185483 | JGI IMG/M metagenome (GOLD analysis project Ga0209102, IMG submission 185483) | Hot spring microbial mat communities from California, USA to study Microbial Dark Matter (Phase II) - Cone Pool mat layer H metaG... ... | reverse complement strand
TCAAACATTTTGGGAAATAGTGTTAAAATATCAATTAACATATCCTTATTTTAAACTTTTCAATTTTAGAATTCTATTTAAGAACTTGGTAAGAAAATTACAGATTATAATTATGAGAGTTACAGGTAGGATATTTTAGCATCTTGGAATTTTTTACTTTGCTAAGGGTGGTTTTTAAGTTAAATCCGAAAGGTTCAAACCTATTCAACCCGTCGGGTTAGAACTTAGTGATATTTTAGCATCTTGGAATTTTTTACTTTGCTAAGGGTGGTTTTTAAGTTAAATCCGAAAGGTTCAAACCTATTCAACCCGTCGGGTTAGAACTTAGTGATATGAGTTTACTTCAGACACTTTGTTCATATTGGTATGAATGTATAAAAAATGAAGATGTCTTAGAAAAAGATATTTCTATTAACGTGCGCTCAAAAGCAATTTTATATCCTTTTGATGATGACCCTTTTGTATTCAAAAAGAGAGATGTCTCCGTTAAGATTGAAAATGAAAAATTAAAGACCTTCGCAACTACTAAAACCGAAGGATTAGAGTTTTATTATGGGTATCCACTTCTTTATTATCGAGACGATAATATTGATAGACAATTAGTCGCTCCTTTGTTTATTATCAAGGTTAAATTTAATCGCGACGGTAGAGATTTGTTTCTATCCAAAGACGAGCAATATCCGGTTTGCGGGATTCAAGCTCTGAGCAAATTAGGATTAAGAACAGAAGAAATAGCCAATATAAATCAATCAATAGAAAAATTATTTGTTGGTAATCCTAAAATAGATGAACAGCAACTTTGCAATGAAGCACTAAAAATTATCGAGAAAGAAGCAGGAATTTCAATTATCGAGGAAATAAATCCAATAAGACTATCCAACTCAAAAAAACTTACGAAGGAAATGTTGGCTGGTTTATATAATAAAAGTCTCATTTTTGCGGGAGAGATTACTGTTTTTAATATTCACCTAATAAAAGATTTATTAGATCTCAAGGGCAAAAATGATCTAGAAGCTACTTCTCTTTCTTTCTTCGTTGGTTCTCGTACTGCTGATAACGAGAAAGAAATAACACCAGTCCTTCCATTTAAATCAAACGAATATCAAATATCTGCAATCCAAGATATTTTCAAACATTCGCTAAGCGTAATAACTGGTCCTCCGGGAACGGGGAAAAGTCAATTTATATCAAACCTGATTATAAATCTTTTCCTAGCCGGTAAAACGGTTTTATTTGTCAGCCATACGGGAGAAGCTGTTGATGTTGTGAACTCAAGGATAAATGAACAATTTCGAAATCTGATGTTACGAACTGGGAAAAAAGAGCTTCGTCAAGATTTGAAAGGTAGGTTTAATGAGATAATCGCAGATTCTTCAAAAAGAAATAATAAAAATATTTCTGCAGATTATATTTATTCTCTTTGGAAAACAATTCTGGAATACAGAGATAGCTTACTGAAAAAAGATGAAGCCGAAAAAGATTTTCAACAGAAGTTTTTTTACCGAAAGGAATTAAAAAATGTTCTTCAAATTCAAGATTCTCTTGTAAAAAAACTAAAAACATACTTTCAGCTTTTTATCCTTAATTTTAAATTGCAAAGCATAAAATCAAGATTGTTAAAATTACCCAGCCGAGTAAATTTTGAATTTAAAATAAGAGAACTAGAAAAAGAATATTATCTTTCTTGTCAAGATTTTGTTCGAAATATTTACTTAGGAAAGATGGTTGGTAGTGGTAGAAAGATTGGTCTAGTCAATACTTTTCTTAATCAGGTCAATAGTCATAGATTCAATGACGAAGATATAAGCGAGTCATCATTTATCAACGCTTTACAGGTTCTTAAAATTTGGTCATCTACCCTAAAATCACTTAGGGGTACTTTTCCACTTAAAGCTAATATTTTCGACTACGTTATTTTTGATGAGGCTTCTCAAATCGATTTGCCGTCTGCGGCCCCCGCCCTATATAGAGCTAAAAAAGCGATTATTGTGGGTGACCCAATGCAATTAACTCATATTGCGGGTATTACAAAAGAGATCGATTATGGATTAGCAAAAATACATGGCCTAACGGAAATGAACGATATTTATCCTTCAAAAACAAGATATTGTGATGTTTCTTTATATAAAGCGGCTGAAAATTATCTGCCTCACTCACCAATACTTTTAACCAATCATTACCGCTCGGAAGATCAAATTATCTCCCTTTGCAATCAAGTGTTTTATGAAGGTCGACTAAAAATATTAAGCACGCTTGACTATTGTAAGTTTCCTTCTAGATTGCCCTTGGGCGTACAGTGGGAAGATGTAAAAGGTGAAGTGTATAAACACCCTTCGGGAAGTCGCATAAACCAACGAGAAGTAGGTAAGGTTAATAGAATTTTTCAAAAAGTAATAGAGGAAATTTCTGGGACTGATTTGACTGTTGGTGTAGTTACGCCCTACTCAAGACAAAGGCAAGCAATATATGAAAAAATATCGTCTGTAACACCAGTAGAGGTTTTGGAAAAACACGATGTAAAAATACTGACAGCTCATCAATTTCAGGGATCTGAAAAAGATATTGTTATTTTTTCATTAGTGTTGGCTTCTAAGGGGAATGGAAATAGCGATACATGGTATAACATTTACCCGCAAATATTAAATGTTGCACTTTCTCGGGCAAGGTATCTTTTATACATCGTTGGCGATAAGGACTTTTGTGAAGATAGGAGGGGTATTTTAGGCAAGATAAAAAGTGTTTATGAAAAAATTAAGGATGAAGAAAAATTAGAAGAATATGACTTACACGCAAAATTTGACACGCCAACCGAAAAAATATTTTTTGAACAATTACAGAAAATCAAATTAGATAAGTTTGGTTATAAATTGATACCGAAACTAGTGGTAAAAAGATACACGCTAGATTTTGCAATTGTTGGTAAGAAAAAATTAAATGTTGAGGTAGACGGCATACAGCATGAAATAATCGAGGGCATGCCGGTTTTAGAAGATATTGAACGAGATGAATTTTTAAAAAAAGAGGGTTGGGAAATTTTACGATTTCCTAATTACATGGTATTATCTGAAATATCAAAAGTCATTGATGAATTGTTGACTAAATTAAAATAGGCAGAGCGTCAACTACCTTGGCACGAAATTCGGCGGCGGCGAAAACGAGGGCAGGGCGGGAATCCGTTTCTCCCACACCCCCTTTTCTTCCCGCGCTGCTTGGGTATAATCACATCTAATAAAACCTTAGAGGTGTGGGGATATTTACACCTTGGGTACTTTTTTCTAGGATTATAATTTATAGACAATCTAAATATGCCAGGTCGGAAAATCCCACTTGTGAACAAAGAGGTATATCATATATTTAATCGAGGCATTGCTAGTCAGCCTGTTTTTTTAAGTAAAAAGGATTATTAAAGGGCACTTGAAACTGCTTTTTTTTACCAAAATTTATATACTCCTTTAAGATACTCCTTTTTTGTAAGATTAATAAAAGACAGGAGGTTGGAAATTTTACAAAAACTTAGAAAAGAAAAAAATTTCCTCGTTGATATTGTTGCCTATTGTTTTATGCCAAATCACATTCATTTTCTTCTTAAGCAGTTGAAAAATTCAGGAATTTCTATTTATATGAGTAATCTGTGTAATAGTTATACACGGTATTTTAATGCAAAAAGAAAAAGAACTAGTCCTATCTTTCAGGGTAAATTTAATGCTGTTAGAATAGAAACAGATAATCAATTATTGCATGTACAAAGATATATCCATCTTAATCCCTATTCCTTTTTATTGTAAAAAACTTAAATGAGCTTGAGAATTATCCTTATTCTTCTTTACCTGAATATCTTGGTTTAACTAAGGAAGAGCATTGTAACAAAAAACTGGTATTGGAAAGTCATTTTAAGGATATTCAAGATTACAGAAAATTTATATTTAACCAAGCGGATTATCAAAGAAGTGTTGAAAAGATAAAGCATTTAACATTAGAGTAGAAATATACCCGAGGTGTGAAGCCATTTCACCTTAGAGGTGTGATTGTGTGGATTTAATGGTGTAATATTTTCTGATGTACCAGATTCCGGAACTTAAAAAATACCCCAAACTTTTTCATGCTTTTTCTACTAAAGAAGATGGTAATATGGCTAATTCAATTTTGGGAAATTTATCAGATTTTAAAAAGGTTATGGCAACTCGTGAAAGATTTTTGAGTAAAATTGGGGTAGATATTAATCAATGTGTTTGTATGTGGGTGACTCATGGCTGTGAAGTTATCGAAGTTTCTGAAAAAAGTGTTGGATTGAGTATGAGGAATTATGAAAAGGCTTTAAAAGTTGACGGTTTGTTGACAAATAAGAGAGGAATTTATCTTTTTTTACTGATAGCCGATTGCCTACCGATAATTTTATATGATCCTCTAAAAGAAGCTATAGGACTTATTCACGCGGGTTGGAAGGGGACTGATTTAAATGTTTCAAAAAAGGCTGTTGAGAGAATGATTAATCTGTATCGAACGAATCCAAAAGATCTGGTTGTGGGATTTGGACCTGCGGCAAGGAAGGATTCATACAAAAAAGAAGATCCTTCACAAAAAAGCGATCCCAAGTGGAGTGGTTTTATTGAGCCAATTGGTAGTAATAAGTACAAGGTGGATTTTGTTGGACTTTGTAAGAAACAATTAATAGATGTAGGGGTTTTAGAAAAAAATATCTTTGACAGCAAAATTGATACGGTTAAGGATAAGTGCTTTTTCTCTCATACGAGGGAGAGAAATTTACCTTTAAGAAAACAGGGTAGGTTTGCTTGTGTTATCGGTTTGTTATAAAATGGTTTAGCGTCAAAAATTGACGTTTTTTTATGAAAAGAAACTTGATTAAAAAACTTAAAGTTAGTAAAAGAATTTTTATATTCGCAATATTAGCCTTACTTTTGGGTGGGTATTTAATAATCAGAAACTTTTTCCCTTCCAAGAAAGGTTTTAAAGAAGCAAAAGTTGAAAAAGGGACGGTCAAAGAAGAACTCATTTTATCCGGAGAAATCAAGGCAGATGAACATGCAAGACTTTCTTTTTTGACTTCGGGTGAGCTTGATTATCTGGGAGTCACCGAAGGTCAAAAGGTTAAGAAAGGAGAAGTTTTGGCAAAACTTGATACGACAGTCCTTTATCAAACTTATTTATCGGCAGAGGCTGATTTAAGGAGATTTGACGCATCCCGTGATAAGATCTATGACGATTTGCAAGGGCATGAGAAAGATGAGAGCTATGAGCAAATTGAGTTAAGAACGATAGCCGAAACTAACAGGGATAAGGCCTACCGTGCTTATATCGCGGCACAAAAGAATTTGGATAATGCGATTTTGAAAGCCCCATTTGATGGGATAATTGCAAGTATTACCCATCCCTATACTGGGGTTAATACCTCCTTGACTGAATCTCAAATTGAAATAGTAAATCCTGAAACTATCTACTTTCAAGTTACTGCAGATCAGACTGAAGTGAATAAAATTAGAAAAGATCAGGAGGTGGAGATTATTTTAGATGCTTTTCCCAATGAGGAATATAAAGGCAAGGTAGAGTATGTAGGTTTTACACCAAAGGCGGGTGAGTTAGGAACAGTTTATTCTGTTAAAGTAAGGATGGTTGAAAGCATTGATATATCTAAAGTAAGGATTGGAATGACGGGTGATGCCAAGTTTGTTACGTCAAAAAAGGATAATGTTTTGTATATTCCAAGCACTTTTATTAATTCTGATTCTAAGGGAAGATTTGTCTATCTTAAAAGACCAAAAAATAAGGTTTATGTGGAAATTGGCCTTGAGGGAGAAGAATTTACACAGATTATAAGCGAGAAAGTTAAAGAGAATGATAAAGTATTTGATTAAGGAAGGAAAAGATCAAAGAAGTAAAATAGTAAATTAAGGTCTTTTATAAAAATTTAACTATCTGAAATAATTTCTTTACTTCAATAAAATGATTAAACTTGAAAATGTTTGTAAATCTTACTTTTTAGGAGATGAAGAAGTAAAAGCTGTTTGTGATGTAAATTTGGAAATAAGGGAGAAAGAGTATATAGGTATATTAGGTTCGTCAGGTTCGGGGAAATCGACTTTAATGTATTTAATTGGTCTTTTAGAACAACCATCTGCGGGAAAAATTCTTCTTAATGGCAAGGATGTTTCAAAGCTTTCCGATGACGAACTTTCAAAGATAAGAAACAGGTTCGTGGGTTTTGTTTTCCAGTCATTTAATTTAATAAACCGTTTTAATGTTATCGAAAATATACTTTTACCAACTAAATATGCAAAAGAAAAGTTGGACTTCGATCCATTAAAGCGGGCTGAAGAACTTATGAAGAAATTTGGAATATATGAGAGGAGATCTTTTTTTCCAAATAAAATTTCAGGAGGCCAGCAACAAAGGGTAGCTATTGCTAGGGCTTTGATTATGAGCCCAAAAGTAATTTTGGCTGACGAGCCAACTGGAAACTTGGATAGTAAAACTGGCGATGAGATTTTAAAGATAATGGAAACCTTAAATAAGGACTTCGGAGTTACTGTGGTTTTGGTTACTCATGAAAAAGATATAGCCAGAAGAACCAAGAGACAAATTTATATTAAAGATGGAAAAGTTGTAGATAAATATCTGTAAAAATGAGAATTCAAAACGGTTGGTTACACCTAGTAAAAACAGCACTATCTGATTTTAAGAGAAATAAGATAAGAACAGCTTTGACTGCCTTGGGAATTATGATAGGGGTTATGTCGGTGGTTTTGCTTATTGCTTTGGGAATAGGTTTAAAGAATTATCTTAATGAGCAGTTTGAAAGTTTGGGAGCAAATTTGGTGATTGTTTTCCCCGGAAATCTATCAGGAAGTGATGAAGGAGGAGGCTTGTCAAATTTTGGAGCTGGTTTTGCGGGTGGGGCTAAATTTGATGAAAAAGATTATTTTAATCTGTTGAGAATACCGGAGGCTGATTATGTAGTTCCAGTTTTTATGAAAAGCGGTATTATTGAATCAGGCGGAGTAAGAAAGTATGGTTATCTTCTTGGCACTAATGAGCAATCATTCAAAGTTTTGAATTTGGAACTTTTAACAGGTGAGTTTTTCAGCCGGGGGGATGTTTCGGCAAGATCCAAAAAAGCTGTTTTAGGAGAGGTGATAGCAGAAAAACTTTTTAAAGACCCCAAGAATGCTTTAGGAAAAACAATAAGGGTTTCAGACCAACGCTTTAAGGTAATTGGTGTTGTAAAGAAAAAGGGAGATCGCGAGCAGGATAATTCTGCCCATGTTCCCTATAGAGTAACCTTTGGCACGTTAAATCCGAATAAAAATTTTTTTACCATATACCTTGGAACAAAAGATGAAGAAATGGTTCCTATACTTAAAGAAAGAGCAAAAGAAGTGCTTTTGAAACGATATGAAAAGGACGATTTTACGGTAACAGAACAAACTGAAATTTTATCAACGGTTAATCAGATATTTACAATTGTAAATAGTATCTTGGTGGCGATTGGTTCTATATCCTTATTGGTTGGAGGAATTGGAATTATGAATATTATGTACGCAACTGTAACCGAAAGGACTAAAGAAGTTGGAATAAGGAGGGCGGTTGGAGCAACCAAGAGTGATATTTTGAAGCAGTTTCTTACGGAGAGTGTGCTTCTTTCGGTTTTTGGCGGAATTTTAGGCCTTATTTTGTCTGCATTTACAGTATTGGGAATCAGGTTGTTTTTTCCAGCCGCAATTAATTTATTTTCAGTTATTGTTACGCTTTTTATTTCATCCGCAATAGGAATCTTTTTTGGAGTTTTTCCGGCAAGGCGAGCCGCCCAACTTCCCCCGATTGAGGCAATTAGATACGAATAAAAGTGAATAACCACTTGTTAAAGCCCCTTTTATTTACTACGATTTAATTATGGAAAAAATTGTCATTGTGATGCCAGCGTGGAATGAGGCAGAGAATATCAAAAAGATGATTGATGCACTTTTTGATGAGGTATTTCCGAAAATAAAGGCAGAAATGAATCTTTTGATTGTTGATAATAATTCTAATGACGGTATGACGGAGTTGGTAGGAGAGGAGATAAAAAGAAGAAAAGGACTTTATCTTATTCAACAAGGAACGGAGAAAGGTTTGGGAAACGCTTATATCAAGGGATTTAGGTACGCGGTTGAGATATTAAAGGCGGACGCTGTTATGGAGATGGATGCTGATGGTCAACATCCTCCGGAATTTGTCAAACCGATGGTCGAAGCTTATTTATCTGGTGCGGATTATGTTATTGGGTCTCGTTATATACCCGGAGGATCTATTCCCAAGGAGTGGGCTTTTTTTAGAAAATTTGTGAGTTATTTTGGAAATTTATATATTCGTTTGGTTCTTCTTAAACCTTCACTTCATGATTTGACAACTGGTTTTCGCTTGACGAAGGTTAAAGGAGTATTGGATAGGATAAATTTAGACAATCTAATGGAAAAGGAAAGATTTGCCTATAAGGTTGATCTTCTATATCAATCTATTAAAAACGCTAAAAAAACTGTTGAAGTTCCGTTGGAGTTCAGGCCAAGGACAACAGATAAGTCAAAATTTAACACAAAAGAAACAATAGCAACTCTGAAGGTAGCAACGATTCTTGGGATTAAAGACAAAGCTAAATTTATTAAGTTTGGCACGGTTGGATTTCTAGGCTATCTTGTTAATGCCTTTACTTTGTGGCTTTTCACTAAGTGGAATTTTCCGGGTCCAATTGCTTGGGGAGCTTCAACTGAATTGGCGATTGTAAATAATTTTATTTTAAATAATCTTTGGACTTTCAAGTCAGAAAAAATAACTGGACTTGTAAATGTTTTAAAGAAATTTCTACAGTTTAATATGACCTCGGCTGGAGCTTTATTAATTCAGGTGGTTTTCGGAAGTATTTCCGATGTTCTTTTTGGTTCGCAATATAGACAACTTGCACTTCCTTTTATCATCGTGTTTTTGGTGCTTCCTTACAATTACTTTATGTACAACGTGGTTATTTGGAGAAGCTGGAATTTAGAGAAGATCTTGAAAAGGAGTGTCAAGTAGTTGTCTTTAAAATGCTTGCCTCCTGATCGGCGTTAAATATTTCCCCGCTTTTCTCCATATGACTACTAAATATTTTTATTTTTCTTGAGGGACAATTTTCTTCAGGACAGATATCTCTTGGCGGAAAGTGAGGTTTCTGACAATATTGACAATTCGAACCTTCAAGTCTAAGAAGTTGGCCTTTTAATCTCCAATAGCGAGAAGGTGAATAATATTCTAGCATGTAATATTAGTCTTTTTATAAATCTAAAAGTACACGTTCCTATTGAAGGGATTTTGTGTATTGGTTGAATATTTTTATAAGTTTTAATGTATTTTTTCCCGGTTTTCCTTCAGCTATAGTTTTGTTGTCAATTTTTACAACAGGGAGTATTCCAATTGTGGTTCCGGTTAAAAAAACTTCATCGGCGGTTATTAATTCGTTTAGTTTTATGTCTTTTTCCTCGACAGAGAAATTTTTCTTTGCAAGTCTGAGAACTAAATTTCTAGTAATGCCTCTTAATATTCCGCTTTTGGGAGTTAAAAGTTTGTTTTTACGAAACAAAAAAATATTCGAAGTTGCTCCTTCTAGTACTTTTTTGTTTTTAATATAAAGGAGGGTAAAGGCTTTTTTCTTCTTAAGAGTTTTCCAAGATTTAACAAGTTCAATGTAATTTAAGGTTTTTACCGAAGGCAAATCTCTTTGGTATTTTAGAGTTAATACTCTCACTCCTTGGGTGTACAAATTTTTATTCGGCTCTTTAAGTTTTCTGGTTGTTAAAAGAAAAGTGGGTTTTTTCCCCGGAGATAAACCGTCTTGGGATTCACCTCCCGTTACTATGATTTTGATGAGTGAATCTTTATTTTCTTTATTAATTTTAAGTAATTTGTGGATTTCCTGTGAGATTTTATTTTTGCTGTAGGGAATTTTAAGATTAATCTTTTTGGCTGAAGTGAAAAGTCTCTGTATGTGCTCTTCTAGAAGAAATGGAGTTTTGTTGTAAGTTCTTAAAACTTCAAATATTCCATAGCCGCGCTGGATTCCGATATCAAAAATCCCAAATTTTGCTTCGTTTTCTTTTATTATTTTCCCATTTAGAAAACAAAAATTTATTTTTTTCATATTTTTATGGCCATTTTTTTTGAATCATATCAGTGTCTAAGTCATTTTGTGTAAGATTTAATTAAAGAAGAGGAGTCCAGTCCGATACAGGCATTACATTTTGCGAGATAAAGGAAAGAGAGAAAAGGTAAATAGGAATTAATAAAATCAAAAGTATTAATTTAAAATCTTTTTTAACCAAGGTTTCTGAAAATGCGCTAAATAAGAATGGAACAATTGGCAAAGCGTATCGCATAAGATCTCTGTGTGAGACAAAAAGTAAAGAAGTAAAAAATACACCAACAACCCATGCTAAAGGAGTTTCTTTTTTGTTTATTAAATTGATTAATCCGAGAAAGCCAAAAAGATAGATAAAGATTATCTCCTCGAGCCAGAATGTTCCCACCCATGCAGATGAATAATTAAATATCTGAAAAGGTGGGAAAAACAGATGGATATTATCGCCTGAATGAAAATAAGCGAAAAAGTCTTTAAGTTGGATTTTATAGATTAAAAATACAATTAGAAGACCAAGAGGAATAAGTGATATTGATAAATATCTTTTCAATTCAATTTTTTTGGAGGCATGCTGGGATGTTTCTATAATGATTCTTTTGAAGTCTGAAATAAAAAGAAATAAAAAGTAGGCTATAAATAGAAGAATTCCCGGAGATTTTGTGAGCTGAGCTAGTAATCCAAAGATTCCCGCTAGGAAGAATTTATTTTTTCTGAAAAAGTAAACCGATGCTATTATCATAGCCAAAAATAATGGCTCCGCTGAACCTACCGACCGAACGATTAGCCATCTTGCCGGAAAGACAGAAAAAATAAAGGTTAGCCAGAGAGCGTTTTTTTTGTTTGTGAATTCATTTGTGAAAATGTAAAAAAAGAAAATTGCCAAGATTGATGAAGTTGCAGTAACAAAAAGCATTGAATAGGGAGAGCCGAAAGTATAGGAAAAAAGTCTGATGAGTAAAGGAAATAGGGGGAAATGTGCAGCATAATATTCTGCCGGCAAGGTAAAACTGAATTTACCTACCATTTTAGGGTTATAAAGCGTCTTTGAAACAAGTATATAAAAAGGACCATCATAATTGGCAACAATTGTCTCCATTCCGTTTTTGGGTAATGGAATTTTCCAGATGCTTTCAATACGGAAAAAGAAAGGAATCCAAATTAAAAGGGTAGGTATAAGTGAGATGGCCAAAATTGAGAAAAAAACTTTTAGCTTGAGAGCCATTTGTCAAAATGATATACCGTTTGATCTATTATGACAAGGCTAATTAATCTCTTCGAATTTTCCACTAAGGTAGAGGTAATAAAGATGAACTTTTAATTTCGGATATTTTTTGAGTATTTTGTTTTTTGCAGTTTTTAGATCTTTTACATGTCTTTCATAGGTGCTTTCTTTTCCATAGGCTCCGCAGTCTTCGTGGTGAATTAAATATACTTCTTTTGTTTGATGAAGTTTTACTGATAGTTCAATTTGTTTTACGATTATAGCCAAGCTTTTAGTACTTCCCGCGTAACTCACTAAATCAAATGCTTTGCCTTTAAGCTTTTTATCTGTGAATTTACGGATGTATTTTTGTAATCTGAAGTCCATGCAGTTAACAATTACTGCATCACATTTATGACTTGCCATATTTTTATTTTAATACTTATTTTTAAAATGTAAATTATAGCAATTATTTTTTTTATTGACTATTCGTTTTGGACTGATTAGAATCTATTGAGAAATGTTAATACTTTTCTCACCATTTGGTGGGAATTTTATTTTTATGAAAAGAAGACCTAGTTTCAAACTTGACTATAAACTGATCCTGAAATCATTTGTTGAAGCAAGTAGTATGAGTATTTCATTTGTCTTTTATCCAGTAATTATATTGCTTTTGGCTACATTTCTTGGTAAAAGGTTTGGCAACTTGCCTTTATTTATAGTTAGCGCTGTCGTTTTAGGTTTTGTCATTTTTGTTTTTCAAGTTCGCAAAATTTTTAATCGATTTTCTAAAATAAAATGAAAAATTTGCACATATCTGTTTCGGCTGAGCCGATATTTCATATCGGGGGTTTGAAAATTACGAACTCCCTTTTTATGAGTTTGTTGGTGACCTTTTTTTTGGTAATTATTGCCATTTTCGTTTATTTTCAAACACCTAAATCGGGCAAATCCAAAAAATCTTTACTGTTTTTATTTTCGGAAATGATCATTGAGGCATTTTATAATTTTTTCAGAAATATAGCTGGTGAAATTACAGATAGATTGTTTCCTTTGGTTATAACTCTGTTTTTATTTATTATCTTTAGCAACTGGATTGGGCTTCTTCCGGGTGTTGGATCGATTGGTTTTTATGAGTATGAGGGTCAAGAAATAATATTTGTACCTCTTTTTCGTGGACCAAATGCAGATTTAAATACAACGATCGCGCTTGCGCTTATATCAGTAGGTGTTACTCAATATTTGAGTATAAAAAACTTGGGGATAAAAATTTATCTTGCGCGATTTATCAATTTTAAAAATCCAATAAAGTTTTTTGTTGGAATACTTGAACTAATTTCGGAGTTTGCAAAGATACTTTCTTTTTCATTCCGTCTTTTTGGTAATATTTTCGCTGGTGAAGTTCTTTTGATGGTTATGATTTTTCTTATACCGGTTTTAGTTCCTGTTCCTTTTTTGATTTTGGAGGTTTTTGTTGGTTTTATACAGGCCTTAGTTTTTACCATGTTAACAACAATATTTGTAGTTGTGGCGACGCAACACCATGATTAGATTTTGACTATTTTTTTGTAAAAAGTGAGGAGGTGAAAATGAATGGAGCTTAAAGATTTAGCAGTTGCCTTGGCAATAGGTTTGGGGACTCTAGGTCCTGGAATTGG
>Ga0209102_1001343_pt1 | contig 13024 bp, 10 predicted proteins | sample ConPoolayeHmetaG_FD_185483 | JGI IMG/M metagenome (GOLD analysis project Ga0209102, IMG submission 185483) | Hot spring microbial mat communities from California, USA to study Microbial Dark Matter (Phase II) - Cone Pool mat layer H metaG... ... | reverse complement strand
ACGGGTCCTTTATGGCAAATTTCACACACTCTCGGCATCTTCTTCCTCTCTTGAAAGAACGCTTTTTATACCATAAAAACCCGATTTTAGCAACGCAATTCCTCTCCTTCCCCCTCCCGGCTTTTATAGAGGTGAAAATAGGAGTAGCCGACGATGTCCGTGAACATGAGGGCGGACAGCCGCCGGCCTTCCTTCGTCATTCCTTCATGACCCTGCTTTCTGGCTATAGAGCGAGCTTTTCCGGAATCGGCCGTGAGGAGCCAAGGGAGCTAATTGACTATCCAGCCGATGGCCCTCATCGCTTGCTTGGCCTGGGCGAATTCGTTGCTCGACCCCCCGTAAAGATCATAGGCCGATTGGAGAATGGCATTAGCCGCATCGATAAAAATGGATGTCTTCGTGAGATAGTAGACCCACGCCCGATAGAATATTTTCGTGGCCTTTTCGAGCCCGATTCCCGAGACGCTTATCCTGGACACCCGGTTTGTTCCTCCTGCGGCCAGAAGATAAAAAGCATGCGGATAGATGGTGCAGTTGATGTGGACTCCGCCCCGGTCTAGATTAAAGGGGACATTGTAGTACTGAGATAGGTGGCATGGGTCTGGTCCCAGATACCAGCCAGTCTGGCTGAACCGGTTGGGGTCTTCGAGACTTCGAACATAACCCCTGGTGATGCCGAAATCATAGTACGGGAAGGCATCCTCGCCGATGAGCCACTCGGCGCGATAGAGTCCCGTTCCCTGGGGATGCCAGAAGAATTCTGCGGCGCATCCCATGATGTCGGAGAAAGACTCGTTGAGGGCACCGGGCTGGTATTCGTAGATAAGGTCAGAGGAATAATCCGTAACGCCATGGGAGAATTCGTGGCCAACGACATCCAGGGCGGCCGCATACTGGGCCTGCTGATTTCCGGAAACGTAGAAATTCAGACTGATACCGTTCCAGGAGGCGTTATCGCTGGTCTGGGAGTTGTGGGTCACAATCAGCGTGTCCATGTTCCTGTTGTCCATTCCCTTGCGACCGAGATAGAGGTAATAGAAATCGTACACTAAGCCGACGTTGGCGTGGGCGCTGACATTGGTTCCGTCACGATCCCAGTAATTATCATTGTCCGAGGGAATATAGAGAGCTATCCGATAATCGAAAACGGCCTGGTTGTACGGTCTTACTCCGTGCTCATCATAAAGGTAAAAGACGTTATTTTCTTTATAGGTCGGGAGTTTTCGAAGATAACTGTGGTAGTCGATACCAAGCCCGATTTCGGCATTGCCCGACGCAGCCAGGCCCGTTGCTGGCTGGGGGGCGCTAATCGAAGCCGCATCGGCCGGGTTTCCAGATATCCTCCCTCCTTTTGAGTTTCTCGCCGGGTCGGGGAAGAAACCTTCTCGTTCGCTCGCCAGCCAGGGCATGCGCAAGCCAAAAAGATTCTGGATGTAACTCTCGAGCCTCCGCCGCGTCGAGAGCGGCTGTCGATATCCAGCAACATTCGCCATGGGGCCGATAGCCTGGTGTCCAAAAATAAGGGTTGTGTCACGAGCCAGGACCTTTCCTGTGTCCCCATCGATATAGCCAATTTCGTATTCGGCCGGGCCCTTTTTCAATTTGACCTCGTAGCCGAGCCGATAGTTCCCATCCGGTAAAGGAAAAATCATCTCCCTGACATCCCCGGATTTTTCTAAAATGGTGTTTACTCCGACGATTTTCTGAAAGGCTGAAACGGCCTCCTCCCTCGATAGCTCCGGCGACAGGTCAGCCTCTTCGATCCGATAATAATGACCATTCATGTGGAGCAGATTGTTGTAGAGAAAATGCTGGATGATTTCACCGCCAAAAACCTGGATGCCCTGGTAATGCTGAACGTATCGTCGATGCTCCAGCCCCTCGACGAAAGAGTCCTCCATCTTCGTCTTAAAGACCAGATTCCCTCTGGCCATTTCTCCGGAGATGAATGCCCAGAGGTCTTCAGTCTGCACTGACAGAGCCTTGATTTTTGCTCCCCCGAGAGGGTCGTAGCTGACAAACATCTTACCCACATAATCCGAGAAGCCAGGATGAAACATGAGAAAAAATAGAGCTAAGCCAATCGCCTTTTTCATCGTCTTCCTCCTCAAGGTTCTCATCGGATTGACCCATTAAAAAACAAATTTGATCCCCCCGGTCGCTCTTATCCCGCCTGTCTTGATGGAGACTTTATTTCCCTCCATTTCCATTTCCGCTGTTCCATCCGAGTATCTGACGTTAAGGTTCAGGCCAAGGGCGGGGGTAATGAAAAAATCGAATCCGCCGCCGGCATTGAAGCCGAAGGTATCCTTGGAATAGAGCGAATACTGGGGGCTTACGCTCACGTCGAGATAAGGGTATCCATTTTCGTTCCAGTTGATGAGCTTAAGGTTTTCGACCTTGATGCCAGAGAAATAGGTTCCTCCCGCAGTCAAATAGATGCTAAGCTTGGAAAAGAGAGGCTGGCTAAACAGGAGGTTGAGGTTGATTTCTGAAGCCGAATACTTCAGGTTGGCATTCTCCCAGGTTGTCTCCCGCGGGGACTCGAAGTAGAGAGGATGCGGAAAGGAAGCGGTGAAAATCCCCTTAGTCTTCCCCGAGGCCGGAATAAATGAGACTTCGATGGCCATGTTCTTATAGAAATAAAACCCGATTCCGGCGTCAAACGCCGATCCCGAAGCGTCAATGCTGTAATCCTCGGTGACTTGCCCCTCTTCGTGATAGAGGTTAAAATTCCAGCTGTGGCCGTAGGAGTAAGATTTGGAGCCGTATCCGCCGCCCAGCCGGACGAAGAATTTTTTTCTCAACGCCGATCGTGAGGAAACTTCTTCTCTGTGGACCGGGGGAGAAGAGGGCAGCGGGGAGAATTGCTCTTGCTTCTGGGCGGGCGCCTCTTTCCCCACCTTCTCTGGTTGAGGCTGGATGCTCGGGCCAGGACGAGGGGTTTCCTCCACGACTTCTTTGACCACGCTTTGATGGATAAACCCGGTCAAAACCACACCTTCTCTATCGGGGGGGAGTTCAATGGAATACCAGTCGCCGACTCTCCCAATCACCTTGAGAACTTGTCCATCAGTCGCTTTGCCAATGACCGGGCTGTCAAGGCTCGGCTTGAACCGGATGTTGGCCACCCTGACTGAAACCTGGACCTTCAAATCGGCACTTCCCCAGAGCAAGGAGGGTTGGAAGAAAAGCATCAGCATGAAAAGAACCATCGCATAGCCAGTAACTTTAAGGATGTTTCCTGTCATGGGGTCCTCCTTTTAGAGGCTTGAGTATTCGACGCACACATGTCAGTTCCTTGATTTTTCAGTATTATTTTTTTGGGTTCAAGGCTTTGGCAGTCAATCACCGCCCACGATGATTTGGAAGGTTAATTTCAAGCACCGCTAAAGGGGATGGAAAAAGAAAAAGGTTGGGGGGAAAATCGAAAACCGATTTCCTATTCTAAGCTATTCTAAGCCGAACCGCCGTCGGAAAGCCTCGAGCGTGTTCTTCATCAACATCGCCACCGTAAGAAGCCCGACCCCGCCCGGAACGGGAGTCATGAAGGCGGCCCGATCGATGGCCCGCGGGTCCACATCCCCGACGACGGTGTAACCTTTTTCCCGGATGTCCTGAAGTCGCCTCTCGTCTTCCCCGAAAAGCTGGCGGGCTTTATCTGCATCAGCCAGTTGATTAATGCCCACATCGATGACCGTCGCCCCTTCCTTGACAAATTCAGGCGTGATGAAAGCGGCTCGACCCATGGCGGCAATGAGGATATCGGCCCGGGCAGCGACTCTGGCCAGTTCCTTGGTCCTCGAATGGCAGATGGTCACCGTGGCGTTCTCGTTGGTGAGCATGGCCGCCAGGGGCTTGCCGACGATCAGGCTGCGGCCAATGACCACCACCTCCTTACCCTCGATGGGGATCCCGTTATACTTTAGTAATTCGATTATTCCCATCGGAGTACAAGGTTTTAGACCGGGTTGTTGGGCGAGGAGGCAACCCAGGTTAAAGGGGTGAAAGCCATCGACATCTTTCTCGGGTGATATGGAGCAAATGATGTCATGGGCGCTCAGATGGGAGGGGAGGGGCAATTGAACGAGGATGCCGTCCACTTCTTCCTGCCCGTTGAGCTCCTCAATCTCGGCCACCAGGGCCTCCCGCTCGATGGAAGCGGGGAAATTCAAAATCCTTGAGGAAATCCCCAGGGCCTGACTTGTTCTCTCCTTGCTTCGCAGGTAAATTTGGGAGGCCCGGTGCTCTCCGACGAGGATGCCGACGAGGCCCGGCGGACGCCCGACTTTCTCCCGCCAGGCCGCTACTTCGCTTTTCACTTCTTCCTTGATCTTTTCGGCCAGGACCTTGCCTTCGAGCCAGATACCCATAGCACCTCCTTTCTCTTCGGGCGGGGCGTCATTATAACCTGAGCCCCGATTTAAGACAAATAAAAGAGAGGCGAAAGGTTTCGAAGCGGCAGATGCCGGAATTGCTGGATTTGGCACGCGACTTACAGCTCCTGCGAAAGGAAATATTCTTTAAGAACCCCGGCGCTTGACGAAAGACCGCAAAAAGGGTACTTTCGGAAATGGGAGATCATGCTTCGATTGACTGTGAAAACAACGGCTATGTTTCTCGGCCTCAGCTTGATCGTTCTCTTCTTTTTTGGTGCCTGCTCAACCCATCGTCCCATCAACCAGCTCGAGTTCGGGGTCTGGGCGGCTGAGAAGGACCTCTGGGAGGAAGCCATCTTTCGCTGGAAAAAAGTTCTCCTCAGCGACCCGAACTCTGTCGCCGCCCACAACAACCTGGCCGTTGCCTACGAAAAGATTGGCCTCTGGGAGGAAGCAAGAAAAGAATACGAAATCGCCCTGAAGCTGGCACCACAAAATTCCTGGGTCAAGGCCAACTACAAATCTTTCCAGGCTAACCTCGAGTCGGCCGAAAAAGCGAAGAAAGAAAAGAAAGAGGAATTAAAGAAAAAAAATGATAAAAAACTGTAGTGCGCTCGTCTGGCTCTTCTTCCTCCTGGCCGCCTGTAGCGGCGACACTTATCGAAAAATCCGCCTCGACCTTCCTCCCTTCTCCCCGGTCAGGCTGGCTGACTATGATGAAATCCTCATCACCGACTTTCTCGTGACCAAGGCGCCGGAAGGGTTGGACTTGAACAAGGAAGTGGCTCAATATTTCAAGCTGGAACTGGAGAAGAAATTCCGCGGCAACGTCTTCCACCTCCCCTTCCCCATCGACCGCGACGAGGCCTTCCAGGATGCAGCTACCTGGAAACCTCTCGCCTCTGCCTCCGGCTCGCGCTTGGTCATGACCGGCAAAGCGGCGCTCAGCCAGGAAACGCGTAAGGCCATCCTGAGCCGGCCGGTGAGACGAACGGAAGAAGAAACTCTTTCCCCAGCCAAGAAGATCGAGGAGCGCCGCGTTTTCACCCTCGAGCTCAGCGTGTATCTCATCCGGCCGGACACGGGCGAGGTCCTCCTCCATCGGGATTTCAAAGAGACGATCACCTACACCAACCTCCAGCAACGGGCTGATTTTGCCTTTCATGACCTGGCCCAGCGGGTCCGGGTTCAATTCTTCCGGCCCCTCCTGGGCGAAGAGCGCCTCCAGGAAAGGTATCTTCTTCTACGATAAAAAGGAGCTGGGATGAAAATTTGGCGCACCTTCTTCTTCGTCAGCCTCTTCCTGGCCGTCCTTTTTCCCCTTCGTGGCCAGGAGTTCTTCTATTATCCCTATTACGGGAAGAATAAAATCATGTATGAGGACTTCCAGTGGAAAAGTTACCCGACTGACCATTTCCGCATCTATTTTTATGTCGAAAATCCCCAAACTCTCAAGGACCTTGCCGCCGTAGCCGAAAGCGCCTATCAAAAAATTAGCGACCTGCTCAAGCACCAGCTGGCCGACCCTGTGCCCCTTATCTATTACTCCACTTATACCGATTTCGAGCAGACCAACCTCTTCAACATCTCCGAGGGTGTCCTGGGTGTGAGCGAGCCTATCCTCCACCGCATTGCCATCCACGGCGACATGCCGCTCGATGAACTCCAGAACCTTGTCGAGCACGAACTGACCCACATTTTTCAGTTCGATATCCTCTGGGGAAGGCCGGGCGCTGCACTCTATGCCCTTAACGTTCCCCCCCTCTGGCTTTTCGAAGGCCTTTCTGAGTACAACACCCGGCGGTGGACATCCTGGTCCCAAATGCTCGTTCGCGACGCTGTTCTCAACGACCGCATCCCTGAGTACACGGAGGCGGGAGAGCTTTACTCTCGCTATCCGATGCCCCGCGACCCGGCCTACGATTTCGGCCACGCCATCTACGATTTCCTCGAAGAAAAATTCGGGCCGAACGGGATCAAAGACCTCTGGCTGGCCTTGAAAAATTCCCCGCTTGTCGGCCGGATCTCGCCCTTAAAGAAGGCGTTCAACCTCAAGCCCCACGAATTCAACTACGAATTCAAGAAATATCTCCGCGAGAAAAACCGGAAGTTCCTCATGCGAGAAAACCCCGAGGATTACAGCATCGCCCTTGGGCCCAAGTTTCCCCAGAATCCCTACTATTTCACTTTTTCCCACGCCCTCTCCCCTTCGGGTGACATCATCGCCGCCCTGACTTACAACGTCACGGCCATGGATATCGACCTCGTCCTTATCTCGACGAAGGACGGCTCCATCCTCAAGAACATCACCCGCGGTTTCACCACGGCTTATGAATACATCAAGTATGAATACGACCCATCGCTGGGCAAGAGCCTGGCCTGGTCGCCCGACGGCGACACGATTGTCTTCTTTGGCCGAGACGAAAGAAGATACTCTCTCTACTTTCTTGACCCATGGCGCGGCAAGGTGAAAAGAAAAATTCGCATCGGCTACGACCGCCCGGCTTCGCCCTGCTTTTTCCCCGACGGTAAGGCCATCCTCTTCACCGCCTTTTCCAGAGGCTGGCATGACCTTTTCCGCCTCGACCTTGAAACCGAAATCGTCACTAACCTGACCCAGGATTCTCTTTTTGAGAAGGCACCGGCTATTTCGCCCGACGGAAAGCTCGTCGCTTACTCCCTCCACCTCGGCACGTTCGACAAGCTCTTCCTCTCTCCTCTTGACAATCTCGCTCAGAGGACTCAGTTAACCTTCGGCGATGGCAACACCATCTGTCCCTCTTTCTCCCCCGATTCTAAGGTTATCTATTTTTCGGGAGACGCCAGGGAAGCGATCAACATCTATTCGCTCCACCTTGAGACCGGCGAGTTGAAGAGGCTGACCGATGTCCGGACGGGGAACTTTTTCCCCGTTCCCCACCCAGAGCAGCCACGCCGGATTATCTTCGCCTCTTTTAACAAGGGAGCCTACCAGATTTTCTCGACCGAGCTCACGGGACTGGTCGAGGACAGGGTGACGTTCGCCCGCGATGTCAGGGTTGACGATAAGGGCTTTAGCCTTCCCGTGAGCCTCGAAATCGACACGGAAAAAATCAAGCCCTACCAGGGCATGGAAGACCTCTACGTTTCGGGCCGACCGCCGGTCGACATCGTCGTCTCGACGGACGGCTCCATCTACGGCGGAACGGCTATCTCCTTCGGCGACCTTCTCGGCGACCATAACTTCTACGCCCTCCTTTTCCAGACCCGCGGCTATCGCTCTTATTATTTTGCCTACCTTAATCAAAAAAGACGCCTCCAGTTCATGCCCAGCCTGTTTGAATACACGCTCTTCTACTACCTCCCTTATGCCTATTATGACCCGACTTTGTACTATCGCCTGAGCTACCAGGACGCCATTGCTTACCGAAAAATATCAAGCGCTAACATCACCGCCTTCTATCCTCTCAACCGTTATTACCGCCTGGAAGGGAATTTGGGGTTTTACCGCTACGAAGAGAACTTTTCCAGCCTTTACACGCTGGGGCTATTCTCCACCGGCCAGTACAGCTATTTCTGGAATGGCAATGCTCTCTCCCTGTCGCTGGCTCTCGTTGGCGAAACGACGCAGTTCAACCCCTCTTACGGGCCCAGGGCTGGCTCGACTTTCCGGCTGGCGCTCAGCCAAAGCCTGCCCGTTGGCGAGGCGTTCTTCAGCAACACCACCTTCCAGGCAGACCTCCGCCAATATCTTCATTTGGGGGGAGAGGCTCTTCTGGCGCTGCGTTTTAATGGCTGGGCCAGCCGGGGCAGGGACCCCTATGTTTTTTATTACGGCGGGAATAATCAGGTCCGCTCTTCCTATTATTATAATATCGTCTCGACAGAAGGATGGTTTGCCAATGCCGAGGTCCGTTTCCCCCTCATCAGTGTTGCCAACACCATTCTCGGCCCCCTGGGGCCAGTCCGAGGGGTCCTCTTTTTCGATATCACCCGCTCCAAGCTCAAGGGCTTTCCCGCTAAGTTTTATACCTACACCTACCCCGGCCTCCCGCCCCTGGCCTACGACGCTATCGGCTCCTACGGATATGGAATCCAGCTTTTTGTCCTTGGCCTTCCCATCCACATTGAGTTCGCTAAAAGGCTCCAGTGGTCGGATATATCCAGGCCGCTCGACATCGAGGGCGTCGGTAAATTCGAAACCAAGTTCTGGATTGGCTTCGACTTCTGATTTTTTTTGTTTTGGGTAAAAATCACCCTTGAAATCCGATTTATCGCGTGCTATGATTTCCTCGCCTTCTCGGGCACCGGGGAGCACAACCTGAAGCTGAAGGTTTTCCACAGATGTGGAAATTTCTGTGGAAATCTTAAGGGCCAGCATGGAAGATAAAGAAAAGCCTAATTGTTGGCTGCAAATCCTTCAGAACATCAAAAAAAAGGTCGACCAGAATAGCTACGAGACGTGGTTTGAGCCAACGCTGTATATCGGACGAGAAAAAGATATACTCTACATCAAAGTCCCCAATTCGTATTTTCGTGACTGGCTCTCCTTCCACTATTCAAGCCTCCTCTCCGAAAGCTCGGAGGAGCTTTTTGGCCAGCCGCTCGAAATCAAATACATTTTCGACGAAACTCCTTCCCCGTTCATGCGCAAATCCCCTGAAGAGCGCCGCTCCCAGCACGGGGCCCTCATCAACCCCAACCTTAATCCAAACTACACGTTCGAAAACTTTGTTGTTGGCGCCTGCAACCAGTTCGCCCAGGCTGCTGCCCTGGCCGTGGCCAAGAACCCAGCCAAATCCTATAACCCCCTCTATATCTATGGTGGGGCCGGCCTCGGGAAAACGCACCTCATGAACGCCATTGGCCACTACACGATGAACAAGCACCACCGCCTCAAAATCCTCTACGTAACTACCGAAAAGTTCATGAATGACCTCATCAACCACCTCCAGTATGGTAAAATCCTCGACTTTCGCCAGAAATACCGCAGCGTTGATGTTCTCCTCATCGATGATATTCATTACCTGAGCGGCCGCGAGAGAACGAAAGAGGAGTTTTTCCACACTTTCAACCACCTCTATGAGAACCAGAAGCAGATTGTCATCTCGAGTGATTGTCCACCCAAAGAAATTCCCCAGCTCGAGGAGCGCTTTAGCTCGCGCTTCGAGTGGGGCCTCATCGCTGACTTAAAGCCGCCCGATATCGAAACCCGAATCGCTATCTTAAAGAAAAAAGCCGAAATCGAGGGGGTCAACCTCCCTGAAAGCGTCGCCCTTTTCATCGCCGATAAGGTCCACTCCAACATCCGCGAGCTTGAAGGCTATCTCCGCCGCGTCATCGCCTATGCTTCCCTTAAAGGTGAGAAAGTGGACCTTGAAATCGCCAAAGAAGCGTTAAAGAGCCTTCTTGAATCAGCTGCATCTGTCGTCACTGTGGATAAAATCCAAAAACTCATCTGCCATCATTTCAAAATCAAGCTCGCCCAGCTCAAATCGAGGAACAATTCTCCGAAAATCGCCTTCCCCCGCCAGGTGGCCATGTACCTTTCTAAGGAACTGGCCAACGCTTCTTTATCCGAAATCGGTAAAAAATTCGGTGGAAAACACCATACAACTGTGCTCCACAGCATCCGGAAAATAGAAAAGATGCGGCGTAAGGACCAGGAATTCAACAAAGAGATCCACAACCTCATCGGACTCATCCAGTAGGAAAATGAAGTAGTTGGTGCAGGTTTGCACATTTCCATTTGATTTTATTATTCTTATTGAATAGATTACCTAATATAAAGAATAAAGAGAAGATTATGAGGGAAAGGTGAAGAAATGAAATTTTCTATTATCAAAGAAACCATAGCCGATGAGCTTCAACTCCTTCAGGGAATCATCGAAAAGAGAAACACGATGCCCATATTGGCTAATATTCTCATCGATGCAGGAAGAGATGAAGTGGAAATGTTGGGAACAGACTTGGAGGTGGGTCTAAAGACCCGTCTGCCGGCCCAAGTAGAGGGAACAGGGTCGGTTACTGTTTCCGGGAAGAAGCTATTTGAGATCGTCAAGTCACTTCCCGACGGGCAGATGATTACATTCAAGGAAAATGAGGACCTGATGATGGAGATTAGCTCTGGGAAAAGCGAATTCAAAGTGCTCTGCTTGCCGAAAGAGGATTTTCCCCAGATGCCGGAAGGAAAATTCGACAGGAACATCGCCATTCCCTTGAGTACGTTAAAAGGGATGATCGACCGCGTTTACTATGCCATTGCTCAAGAGCAAAGATATTATCTCAACGGAGCCTTGCTCATCCTGAAGAAAAATAGTATCGAGCTCGTGAGCACGGATGGTCACCGTCTCGCCTATACGTCCTCGTTTATCGAGGGTTTGGAGCCAGAAGCAGAAATTCGGGTCATTGTGGCCAAAAAAACCCTGGGCGAAATCAGGAAGATGAGCGAGGAGAAGATGGACTTCGATTTGGACGAGAACAACCTCTTCTTCCGGACAGATAAGCGGATGCTCATTTCCCGCATCATCGAGAGCAAGTTTCCGAATTTTGAGGCTGTCATCCCCAAGGATAATCCCCATGTCGTTATTCTTCCGCGAGAAGCTTTTACCCAGGCTCTCCGTCGGGTCGCGCTTCTGGCCACAGAAAGGTCGAAGGGGGTCAAGCTGACCTTCAGGAAGAATGAACTTCAGCTCTTCTCTTCAAACCCGGAAATCGGGGAGGCTCGCGATAACCTCGAGGTAGAATATACTGGCTCGGAGCTTGAAATCGGGTTTAATTCGCAGTATCTCATCGATTTTCTCTTGTCGGTTGATGGGGAAAAGGTCCGTTTTGAGCTCAAGGATGATAACAGTGCAGCGGTCATGAAGCCTGACTTGGAGCAGGACATTAAATACACTTATGTCCTCATGCCGATGAAAATTTAATCAGCGTTTTCGCTATTCTCCTTCCTGAAGAGCTTTAAAAAAGAAAGATTTTCCCATACGGGCTATGGAGCCATGGTCATCAACAACGATGGCGCCGTAAGCAGGATACCTATTCAGGACCAACTCAGGAGTGGAGCTCACGAAAAGCGCCGTGGATAGGGCGTCGCAGATGACCGCTTCTGGACCGACGACGGTTACACTTCTCTTGCCTTGAGCGGGAAAGCCTGTTCTGGGGTCAAATATATGGTGATAGCGGCGGCCATCTCTCTCAAAAAACCTCTGATAATCTCCCGATGTTGCGACCGCTGTATCTGTAGCTATAATGACGCCGAGATAGGCCGGGCCGCGGGGGTTTTTGACGCCGATGCGCCACTCGGCTCCCTCCGGATTTCGACCCCAGCAATAAAGGTCGCCACCAGCGTTAATAAAGCCGTCTTGGATACCCATTTTTTTCAGGCTTCTGCCAGCCAGGTCGACTGCCCACCCCTTGGCGATTCCGCCCCAATCGAGCTTCATCCCCGGGGCGAGAGAAAGCCCCTCGCTTCGGAGCTGGATTTTTTGCATCCCCACCGCGGGGAGCACGGCCTGGATCTCTTCGCTCGACGGGACTCGATAAGCTCCGGAGCGGAAGCCCCAGAGGTCGAGGAGGGGACCGACCGTTATGTCAAAGCTGCCCGACGAGTCGTGGTGGACGGGCAGGGCTTTTTGATAGAGCTCGACAACGAGTGGGGAGGAGACATCCTGCCGGCTGGGCGCAAAGTTCTCCTCGATCAAAGCAAAAGCGCGTTCGACTTCCTCCTGCGCCGCGGCAAGCTTTTCATCGGGGCAGCGGAGCTTAACATCACAGATTGTATCAAAAAAGAGGAGGGTGTAGGCGTGCCATTTTTCCCCGTTGCGACGTGAACAAGAGGAGATAAGGAAAAGGGCGAGGAAAAGACAGCCTGTTTTTTTAACCGGTGACCGTATCGACAAAGCGGGGCCCTTCAACTTCTAAGAGAAACCGCCTCGGCACACAGACGATGCGCTCGCTGACATAACAGACCGGCGGGGTGGAGACACAGATTTGATGCCGGCACGTCGAGGCCACAACCCTGGCTTGCCCGGCCTCGATGGCGATAACCACCTGGTCGCTTTGGGCGGGGATGGCCTCGATACGGTCTTTGTCGAGGCGAAAGGACGCCACTCTTTTTCCTCCTGTGAACACGGCGGCGATGCGACCTTGGCGAAGAAAATGATTTGGGGAGGGGAAAGAGGCGATGGTCAGGAGGGAGGAGGGGGGAAAGGCGGAGTTCATCCGTTCCCAGAGACGGAGGAGGTTAAAGACCCGGACATCCTGGATCTTGCCCCGCCGCGTAAGGGTAAAAGAAGGAGAGACGGGATTTCTGAGGACCTCGAAGGAAAGGGACATTGTCGGAGGGGAAGGCAGGGGGGCGCGGCTCCAGCCGGCCTGGCGGAGAGCGCGCTCAATGGTTTCCGCTTCTGGGTGAGAGCTATCCAGAGAAAAAGTCCGCTCCTTGAGGCCGAGCCGAGGAGAGATTTCTCGAAGAATGGACGGGAGAAAAAAGTCCGGGATATCACTTATGAGATAAAGGGCCGAGGGGGAAGCTGAAGTGTTCGCTTGGCCGAGTGACGGTGCGGCCAGGGCTGTCGCCAGTAACGATTTGAGAAAATCACGCCTTTCCATGAGCACCTCCACAGGCAAGGATGTCCACAATAACGGGGAGACCGGCTTCTTTTTGT
>Ga0209102_1001342_pt1 | contig 13029 bp, 14 predicted proteins | sample ConPoolayeHmetaG_FD_185483 | JGI IMG/M metagenome (GOLD analysis project Ga0209102, IMG submission 185483) | Hot spring microbial mat communities from California, USA to study Microbial Dark Matter (Phase II) - Cone Pool mat layer H metaG... ... | reverse complement strand
GCTCTAGCACCGCTTTCAAGCGGACGCGAAAACCATCCCTGTCAAGCAAATCTCCAGTGCGAATTCCTATGCGGGCTACTTTGTCGGCAAAGGCAGGACCAATCCCTCTGAGCGTGGTACCCAGCGCTCCTTTTCTGCGCCTTTCCTCCTCCAATTTGTCCAGCAGGATATGATAGGGCATGATGAGGTGAGCTCGGTCGCTAACAAAAAGACGGCTCGTGTCCACACCGTGGTTGTTCAGCTCGTCTATCTCCCTGAGAAGCACCGCCGGGTTGATTGCTACGCCATTTCCGATAATGCAGGTTACCTGAGGATAGAAAATACCCGAGGGCACAAGGTGCAGCCGGAACTCACCACAAGGATTGATTACGGTATGCCCGGCATTATCTCCGCCTGAGAAACGAGCGACTATCTTCGCCTTCTCAGCTAATAGGTCAACGATCTTTCCTTTACCTTCATCACCCCATTGCCCTCCAACAACAGCTACGACAGCCACTTAGCTACCTCTCACTCCTTTCCTGTCTCCACAGATATATTAGCCTCTGGGCCACAGTGACAAAGACAAAGACTGCCAAGACCAACAGTGCAACGAAAACCTGATTCACCAGCAACCCTATCGCCAATACTATAACGCGTTCGGCCCTGGTAAACAAGCCAACCTGGCATTGCCAACCGACAGCTTCTGCCCTAGCTCTCGTATAGCTAACCAAGAAAGAGCCAACCAGCACTGCCAGAATGAGCGCAATTTCCAGCCTGCCTCCGCCACTCGAGTACCAGAACAACAGACCGCAAAGCGTAGCCGCTTCAGACACTCGGTCAACGGTCGAATCGAGAACGGCACCAAACTTTGTCGTCTTGCTTGTGAATCGAGCCAGAGCGCCGTCAAGAAGGTCAAACAAGCCTGCTACCAGGATTAAGATGCCGCCGAACAGAAACCGCCCGGTGGCGATGAGATAGGCCGCAGCTATATTGACAGCCAGGTTGATTGACGTCAGCGCATTGGGTGTTATCCCACTCTTGCCCAAAACCACAACCATGGGGTTAGTAATACGATGGGCTACTTTTCGTCGAATATCCGTCAAATTCATTCAGCTTTCCGACTGGCTCAACACGCCCTTCATTGTAAGGAATTTGATTATCCCCCGCATCTCTTTCTCATCGTTCCACTCGCCGATCTCGCAAACCCTTATTACGCCGGGACGCAGATATTTGGCTATCATTTCCCAGTTCATATGCCCTCTTCCCGGAGCATGGTGATCAGAGATGCCATGGATGTCATGCAAGTGGACGCCAATCATTCTGTCCTGGAATCTTGAAAGCCACTGTTCGTGCAAGCTAAATCCTAGCTGCTGCTGCACCTCAGCATGCCCTACGTCGTGCCAGTAACCCAAAAAGTGATTCTGTACCTCGTCAAGTAACGCTGACATCTCTTCCATGTTTGGTATCTCATTAAGATGAAATCTGGTCTCGAGGCCCAATAGTATGCCCTTCTGCCCGCTGTAATCGCAAAGCTCATCGAGACTCCTTCTGGCAGCATTGAAGTATGGGGCAGCCTGGGATGCACGCTGCAAAACGAGCTCTTCCTTGGCTTGGCCATATTCTTTCGTTTGAGTGAGGCCTGCGTCGTAGAGCTTGTGTAGCCTGGTTTGCAGGCCGGGATCAATCGGCACCTCTCCCATGTGCACGACCACAGCCTTGGCTCCCACGTCAGCCGCAAGGCCTACGGTTCTCTTTGTGAAACTGACGGCTTCCTTCCGCTCCCTTTCATCTACAGAGCTTAGTGATAGGCTACTCACGGGGACTCCTCGAGATGACAATACCGATGGGCAAGGAGAATGGATGCTTGAAATGGCGACGCCAGTGTCCAACAGCTCGTGAAGCATCTGTGGTGAAACCGAGGTGTTCAGCTCGATATGAGTGAATCCCAATTGTTCTGCCTTAGCCGCGAAATGGGCCATATGCACAAATCTGCCTACGGCCCACATAGTAGAAAGAGAGACTTCGATCAAACTGTTACCTCTGGCGGCGCCAGTCTAGGGCTGGTTAAGGCGATATCTCTCCCGGGATGTTGGCTTATCCCTTAAGCTTGACTGAGTCCAGTTCGGGTAAACAGACAGGACCTTCTTTCTGCTCCCCGGCGATAAACTCCTCAGTCCTTATGCGAGCTTCCTCATCCGAATACTGGATAGGTGGAGATTTCATAAAGTAAGCTGAGGGGGCCACTATCGTGCCGCTCAAGCCTCGATCCATGGCGAGTTTGCAGCACCTTATGGCATCGATAACCACGCCGGCTGAATTCGGACTATCCCACACCTCCAGTTTGAGCTCCAAATTGAGAGGCACGTCGCCAAAAGTGCGCCCCTCCATCCTTAAGTAGCAAAACTTGCGGTCGGCAAGCCAGGGGACGTAGTCGCTAGGGCCGATATGAATGTTGTCGGCGCCGATATCATAGTCCAGTTGGGAGGTGACCGCATTGGTCTTGGAAATCTTCTTGGACTCCAGCCTCTCGCGCTCCAGCATGTTGTAGAAATCAGTGTTGCCCCCGAAATTCAACTGGTAGGTTCGTTCCAGCTTGACGCCACGGTCTCGAAAGAGCTTGGTTAATATCCTGTGAGTAATTGTAGCGCCGACCTGAGACTTGATATCATCGCCTATGACAGGCAATCCTCGCTCAGCAAAGCGGCCTTGCCAATAGCCTTCGCGGGCAATAAACACGGGCATGCAGTTGATGAAGCCACAACCGGCGCTCAGCACCTGCTCTACATACCATTTGGTCGCCTCTTCGCTTCCCACCGGGAGATAGTTCACCACTACATCGGTTTCCGTCTTCTTTAATATATCTACAATGTTGGCCGTCGGCCCCGGTGCCTTAGTGATGATCTGAGACAGATACTTACCCAGTCCATCGTGAGTCATGCCCCGCTCAACACGAACGCCAGTCTTGGGTACATCGCAGAATTTGATGGTGTTGTTTGGCTTCGTGAAAATGGCTTCCGCTAGGTCCTTGCCGACCTTATTCTTATCAATATCAAAAGCAGCTACGAAGTTGATGTCGGAGATGTGATAGCCACCCAGATTCACATGCATCAGCCCCGGGACAAACTCGTCTTCCTTAGCATGCTTATAGTAATGAACCCCCTGTACCAAAGAAGAGGCACAGTTACCGACACCTATGATGGCTACGTTTATTGTTCCCATGTATTTCCTCCTTTATTAATCCGTAAACAGGTCATCGTGTCTTGTCCTTGTCATCGACGCTCAGTTCGTCAAGCAATTTAAGCAACCTGGACCCTCGCTCAATAGAATCATCATAGTGGAAGCTGAGTTCGGGCATGTGTTTCAATCCCAGATGCGCTGCGAGTTCCTTACGCAAGAATCCCGAAGCATTATTAAAGCCGTCCAGCAACTCTTTTTTGTTGGCTACTTCGCTAGTTAGAGTGCTGACAAATATCTTGGCATGCCTGAGGTCGGGCGAGAGCGTCACTTCCGTCACCGAAATGAGCTTGGCTAGTCTCGGATCGTTGACGTGGCGCTCAAGCAGCACGCTGATCTCTCGCTGGATTAGCTTACCTGTTCGTTCACTTCGCCTGCTCATCTTACCGCTCTATCTGACAGACAGCACAGTCAGTTTACCCTTTCCCTTCGGTAGAATTCAATTATATCGCCAATCTGGAAATCTACAGTCCCTTCCATCCCAACGCCACATTCGAGACCAGCGCCGACTTCAGAGACATCATCTTTGAAGCGCTTCAAGCTGGAAACCCGGGAATCGCCTATCACTTTGTTTTGGCGCAGCACCTTAACCTGAGCATCCCTAGTTACCTTTCCTTCCATAACATAGACTCCAGCTATTTTTCCACTCTTCCCGCGAGGAAAGATGGCTCTCACCTCCGCCCGTCCAACCAGCACGTCGGCATAGGCTGGTTCCAGCATTCCTTTCACTGTCCTGTCAACGTCTTCGATCAACTTGTAAATTACGTCGTAATGCTGGATACCCACCCCTTCAGCGGCGGCTAGCTCTCTTGCTCCCGGCGAGGTGCTGGTGTTGAAGCCGACGATAATGCCCCTGGAAGCTGAAGCCAAAAGGACGTCGCTTTCGCTTATGCTTCCGCTGGCGGCATGAATAACTCTGACTTTGGTCTTGTCTGTACTTAGCCTCTCTATGGAGTTCCTTATTGGCTCGATGCTGCCTTCGACATCTGTCTTCAGTATTATGTTTAGTTCTTTCATCTGCCCGCCGCTTATCTGGCTCGACAGCGCGCTAAGGCTTAATGTAGAGCGCGGTTTGGCGTATCTCTGGCTTTCCACGGCAGCCCGCGCTTCACTTTCATCGGACACAACAATAAACCGGTCCCCCGATTTCGCCACTTCTCCCAAGCCGAGGACTTCTATCGGGGTAGACGGCTCAGCCTTGTGCACTTGCTTTCCTCGGTCATCAAACATAGCCTTTACTTTCCCCCAGGTACCGCCAGCCACCACGATGTCGCCCCTCCTCAGAGTACCCTTCTGGACGAGTAGGGTAGCCAATGGGCCTCTGCTCTTGTCCAATTTGGCTTCGATAACTACGCCTTCTGCCGGGGCCTCAGCATCAGCCTGCAGCTCCAACATATCTGAAAGCAGGAACAAGTTCTCCAGCAAGTCCGAGATTCCCTTTCCTTGCTTGGCTGAAATTGGTACACAGATGGTATCGCCGCCCCATTCCTCGATAACCAGCCCTAGGTCGGCAAGTTGGCGCTTTACGAGCTCGGGGTTGGCCTCGGGCTTGTCAACCTTATTGATGGCCACCACTATGGGCACCTTAGCAGCCTTAGCGTGGTTGATAGCTTCCACAGTCTGCGGCATCACGCCATCATCAGCAGCAACCACCAAGACCACAATATCAGTAACCTGTGCCCCTCGGGCCCTCATCGCAGTGAACGCCTCGTGTCCTGGCGTATCCAGGAAAGTGATCTTACGCCCATCCACCATAACCTGATAGGCACCGATATGCTGTGTAATGGCTCCCGCCTCGCGAGCGGTCACATTGGTCTTTCTGATGGCATCAAGAAGAGTGGTTTTCCCATGGTCAACGTGCCCCATCACGACAACTACCGGCGGGCGAACAGAGAGTTTTCCCTTGATCTTCTCCTTTCGGGAAGGCGCGACCTTACGCTCCTTTGCGGGTCTAACCTCGTAACCCAGATCCGCAGCAGTCTTGCTCGCTGTCTCAAAGTCCAGGGCTTGGTTAATGTTGGCCATGATGCCCTTACGCATGAGTTGCTTGATTACTTTTACCGGCTCGACTTTCAACAGGTCAGCCAACTGTCTGACCGTTATGGAAGTTGGAAGCTCAACCTGTGGTGGGTTCTTTTTCAATTCCGCCTTGCTAGCGTCCAAACTCAGTTTTCCTCCAGATTTTGGCTGTAGTCCTTTAGAGCTTGTCGGTCATCATCACGGAGTTTTGTTCGTAGAGCATAATCGAGCCGATTCTTTTTCACCGCCAGCTCCCAACACGCCTTTCTGCGACAGAGGTAAGCTCCCCGACCCTGCTTCTTCCCTGATATATCTATGTCAACTCTGCCATTGGCACCAACTACCAAGCGAATCAGGGTTCTCTTGTCGCTAACCTTTCGACAAGCTATACACGTGCGCTGAGGCGAGTGCTTACTCTTCGAGTTCATCGTCCACGAAAATGTCCTCTTTCTCCTTGAACTTTACCAGCTTTGCTTTCTTCTTGCCTTTGGGTTCGCTCTTCACCTTTTCCGTCATTTTCGGCTTCGACGCCTCCACCAGAATATCTTCGGCAAAGCGGATTTGCTTGTCCTCGGGCTCTGCGGCGCCAACTTCCGGAATACTCGAAATTTCGACGGGCATCTGCACCTCAATCTCTTCAGGTGACTTTGTTTCCACCTTCTTCTCCATCTCCACGATTTCGGTAGGAACTGGCTCCGCTTCTGTTTCAGCTTCTTGCATTGCAGCCGAAACCGGAACAGCTCTTTCCGCCTCAAAAGCGGAGACGCTTTTTATATCGATCCTCCAGCCTGTCAGCTTCGCTGCCAACCTAGCGTTTTGGCCTTCTTTGCCTATGGCTAGCGAGAGCTGTTTATCGGGAACAATCACGGTAGCCCTTTTGTTCTCTTCGTCAATCTTGATGTCAGCTACCTGAGCCGGACTGAGGGCGTTGGAAATAAACGCGGCCGGATCAGGATGCCACTGGATTACATCTATTTTTTCTCCATTCAGTTCGTTGATGATACTCTGTAGCCTTATACCCCGGGGGCCGAGACAACAACCCACGGGATCAACGTTCTCCTGACTGGTTGCCACCGCCACTTTGCTCCGGTGTCCAGGTTCCCGAGCAATGGCCTTCAGCTCCACGATTCCGTTCTGCACTTCCGGGATTTCAAGCTCAAAGAGGCGACGAACCAGGTTAGGATGAGATCGTGACACTATTATCTGAGCTTCTTTGCCCCCCCGAGTTATTTCAAGTACGTAGAACTTCAATCGCTGACCCCTGTAATAACGCTCGCTCGCCACCTGTTCGTTTGCTGGCAGCACCGCCTCAGTTCTATTCAGCCTGACGTAGATTCGCTTAGCTTCAGTGAACTGAATCGTCCCGCTGACCACCTTCCCCTCCTTGTCAGTGAACTCCTCATAGATCAGTCGGCGCTCTGCCTCTCGCAAACGCTGCAGAACGACTTGCTTAGCCGCTTGAACAGCGATGCGGCCAATATTGCTAGGCGCACACTCTATCGTTACTAGGTCACCAGGCTTTGCTCCACTCTTGATCTTTCGAGCCTCTTTCACAGAGATCTCACGGTTCGGATTGGCGACTGACTCCACTACAGTCTTCTGAACATGAAAGGTAATCTCGCCGCTGTCAGGATCTACCTTCACCATCACGTCCTGCTCCTGAGCGCCGGTGCTTTTCTTGTACGCCGACGCCAACGCCGATTCTAAGGCAGCCAGAACCACCTCTTTAGGCAGGTTCCTCTCTGCCGAAAGCTGAGTAATCGCAGCTTTAAGCTCCGTTTTCATCTTCCCACTCCCTCATAAGTTGTCACACCTAGTAAAAAGGTGGGTGAACCCCACCTTTAGGCAAACTTGTTCGGTTTGCTATCTAATTTATCATGTCCGGCCCGAAAATGCAAAGGACAGCGCGGATAGCTCATAATGGGCAACAACCAATCCGGGAGTGCACATCCTAGCTTCAGAAGGCACAAGAATCCTTGACCTGTCGGGGCTGGTTCCAGGCGCTTTCTGCATCATGCTCTTGGCAGATCTAGGAGCTGAGGCGCCGAAAAATAGAGGCCGGGATGCAGGTGAATTCCGGGGTGCGTCAGGGCTGCGTGAGGAAGAAGAAAAGAGAGAAGAAGCAGCCTACTACGCCCCGGGCCGGAATAAGAAAAGCATCATCCTCAACCTGAAGTCTGAGGGCAGGCGAGAAATATTCTATCGTCTCTCTGAGCGGGCCGACGTCGTCATCGAAGGGTTCACACCGGGGATGGCCAGACGACTGGGCATAGACTACCAAACAGCCAGCAAGCTAAATCCCAGCAATTATTGCTCGATCAGCGGCTACGGTCGAGACGGCCCTTACCACCCCTTTCCCGGGCATGATGTCAATCATATAAGCATGGCTGGCATTCTGGACTTGATTGGAGTCGCTGGACCACTGAGACCACCCCACTGAACCTAATCGCTGACTTTGCAGGCCCGCCTTTGCATGGGGCTCTGGGTATTCCCGCGGCTCTGGTGGCTAGAAACGAGACAGGCAGGGGACAATACCTGGATGTGGCCCAAATAGATAGAGCATTCTCAGTCATGACCTCGTTTGTCTGCGGCTATTTTTCGAACGGGTGGGCTCTCGGGTGAAACCTGGCTTCACGGTGCCTACCCATGCTATGCTGTATACGAAACTAAGGGTGGGCAATACATCAGCATTGGCTGTCCGGAGCCGCATTTCTGGAAGAGGCTGTGGTGTTTGGGGAAGGTGAGCCAGGTTGGCATGATTTTCAAGCTCTCGAAAACTCCTGGCAAGGTGAGAAGCTTGCCTCCGCTGCCCGGCGAGCATACGTATGAAGTATTGCAGGAACTGGGTTACAAGGCAGAGAAGGTTGAGAACCTACGGCAAGCAGGAGTAGTATAATTGAAAGGAGTCGAACTATGGCCGAACAATGCATTTTTTGTCGAATTGTCGCTCGTGAGGCACCTGCCGACATAGTCTACGAGGACGAAGAGTTACTGGCATTCAAGGATATCTCGCCCCAAGCACCGATACACTTGCTCATCATACCCAGAACCCATATTGGGTCGCTCGCTGATCTCGCCGCCCGACAAGAGAAGCTGGTCAGCCGACTTATCATCGCGGCCAAGCAGTTGGCTGAAAACCAGGGAATCGCCAAGAGAGGTTATCGCCTGGTGATAAACTGCGGTATCGAGGGGGGACAGGTGGTACACCACCTTCACCTTCATCTGATTGGCGGCAAGAAGCTGGACGGTAAACTAGGGTAGACCAAGATAGTTTACAACGCTGACAGTGCATTCATCCACAGAGCGGTTTTGCTGGAGGCAGATTCACCGCTGGTTTTCGAGAATCGGCTGGCCCCTCTCTGTGCAACCCGAACCTTGCAGGGATTCTAGCCTGGCTAGTAATTCTTCCACTGCTTCGTCCGGAGTTGACGCCCCCGCGGTGATCCCAACGTACCGCTTACCCGCCAGCCAAGAAGCATCGACGTCTTCAACAGTCTCTACCAGATGAGTCTCTGCCAAGGGAGAACATATTTCGACCAAGTGCCTACTGTTGGCGCTATTGCTCCCGCCTATTACTATCACGAGCTGGCTCTTCCGCGCCAGCCGCCTGGCAGCCTCCTGTTGGCTCTGCGTCACCATACACAGCGTGTTGATGAGCCGTATTTCTTCAATCTTATACCCAACGGCGCCTACAAGTTGCCTGACGAAGTTGATGAAGGCGGATTTCGTTTGAGTCGTTTGAGAGATAATACCCAGGCGTGGCGGCAGTCTTTTCAGACGAGATATTCGCCTGGCATCAACAGTGGCCATACCTCTGTCCCCTGCCCAGCCCAGCAGGCCCTTGACTTCAGAGTGCTCCGCATCTCCATATATAATCACGTCAAAGCCGGCCTCGACCAGTTCTCTGGCTTTGTGTTGAGCTTTGCGCACCATGGGGCAAGTGGTGTCGATAACACGAATGTGACGGGCGCTAATTTCCGCCAGCACCGTTGGGGACGTCCCATGGGTCGTGATAGCCACGATTCCACTTTGAGCCTCGTCGAGATGACTGATGGGCGTTACTCCCAGATTGGCCAGTTTCTCAACTAACAAACGATTGTGAGCTACCGGCCCCAGTGTTTCTATTTGTCCGTATTTGCTTACTGCTTCTGTTAAGATCCTGATGGCGCGCCTGACGCCAAAGCACAAGCCCAGCTTTTCAGCCTTCTCAATCTTGATGTTTGCCATACGCGCCCTGATATTGGGGTGGCAAGAGGGCAGCAATTTCCTTCATCAGTTGTGTGGTCAATAGTTGCATCTGTGATCGGCTCATCCTGCCGTTGGCCGGAGGCAACTTGAATGGCTTGCCAATGTTAACAACCACACGAGGGCGTTTCCATAGCCAGCTTATGCCTCTGAACTTGTCCGTGCCAACTATGCCGACGGGAAGAATGGCGACATTCGTTTTTGAGGCTATGACCACCGTGCCCGGCTTGCTTTTCCTCAGCTTGCCATCGGAACTCCTACTTCCCTCGGGAAACATTCCTAGAACGGCTCCCTTTTCCAGAGCCTCCCTGGTAGCGCTCAGTATTCTCTGTTTCTCTCTGACTTTGCCATCACGGCGTATGGATAATGACCCGGCCCAGCGAAGCCAGAATCTGGAAAATCGAGAGCGAAAGAGTTCCTCTTTCGCTACGAAAGTAATCCACCGCGGAAAGCTGAATATCAGAAAAAATGGGTCGAGGACGTGAACATGATTGGCTACCAGAATGAAGGGCCCGTCTTGCGGTATATTCTCTTTTCCTTCAACTTGCCAGGAGAACACCATATTGAATAAAGGTCTGCACACCGCCAGCAGAACCCTTTGAGACAAAGTCATAGGTTCACTGCCAAAGCGTATATCCTATCAACAACTTCCTCAAGGCTAAGATTTTCTGTGTCAATGATTATAGCATCTTCGGCGGGCTTGAGCGGGGACACACGGCGATGAATGTCCATTTCGTCTCGTTTCTTGAGATCAGCGAGCACACTTTCCAGGTTGGAATTCTGCCCCCGCTTCAGCAGTTCCTTGTGACGGCGCCTGGCTCTTTCTTCGGTGGAAGCGGTAAGGAAGATTTTCAATTCAGCGTTTGGCAATACCACCGTACCGATGTCTCTGCCCGCCATCACCACTTTGCCCCGCTGCGCCAGTTTGCGTTGTTGTGACACCATCGCCTGCCGAACGCAAGGCACTTTTGCTATTAGGGGAACCAGGGCTTCTATTTGGGAGCTGAGCAACTTGGGTGACACATCTTCGTCGTCAACGAGGAATGAAAAGCTTCCCTCTTTGGACACAAGGAAATCAAATTTGGTCTTATTGGCTAGCTCACACAGCTTTTGTTCGTCCTCCAGCGAAATGCCTGATCGAACAACCTTCCAGGTAAACGCCCGGTAGATCATGCCAGTGTCAAAGAAAACGTAACCCAGCCTCTTTGCCAGGAGAGAGCCTACGCTGCTCTTGCCGACTGCCACAGGGCCGTCTATAGCGATCAATTGCGGTTTCAAATTGCCCTCGATAATATCATTCCTGTCCGCACTGTCAAGGTTGAGACAGCTTTTTCAAATTGTGGGGGAACAGGTATAGGAGGGTACGAATCCCAATAGTATCTTCTTCCAGTAGGCCTGCGGGTTCTTAAGTTCATAAGAACCCTTTTCAGCGTCTTCATCTGTGACGCCCTTCGGTGAAGCAGTTGGTAGTGCGCTTCTCAAAACGACCCAACATCGGCCCTTTCCAGTACTTTAGCGTCTTTCCGCCGCCTGACCAGTTCAGCATCATTTGCTGTTCTTGCGTTGAGGCTGACATTGTCGAGAAGTACAGTTGCTTCCATTCTGCTTGACTTATGGTAAAGTTCCCTTACCCTCTCCTTAGCCCAATAACAGCCCTTAAGCTCAGAGTATTTCTCCGAAAGCATGCCCACCTCCTCTCTTTTCTCATTACTCAGCTTCTCCCTGCCTACCAGGAATATCTTCTCGGGAATCTTGACCTCTCTCTTTCTATGTACGTCTTGTTCTATCCTCCCGGCTTCGTCCATCCTCCTGTTGGCATCGGCAATGACGTGAAATGGGTTCACCACTACCTTCGCTGAAGGGAAGACCGCCTCTGGCGCCTTTCTCAATCCATCCCTCATGTCGATGCATACCTCTTTTACCTTAGCCCGGGGAATCTTGGGGAGAAACTTCTTCAAGGTGGCCATGCGGTCATCCCTGAGAATCCCTGGTACTCTCCTCTGCTTGACCTCGGTCATGGTGTAAACCATATCTTGAGGTTTGAAGCTGTGTTCATCGATGCCCAGATATATCTCCGCTTCGTCTCCCATAAAACTCAAAGTCTTTTCTTCCATTTCCCTATCCAGAAGACGACGCAGGGCCCTATAGCTTATCTTCATTTCCCTCTTCAGCCAGCCAAAGCTCATATGCCTGAGCTGCCATAACGCCTCAGCTTCCGCTTGTCTGGTCAGCCTGGAGCGAGGCCTGAGCAATTCCTTCCCCAAGGTAGAGATATGCCAGGGATTTGCGCACCTGAGGCGCTGACGATGAAGCCTCAGGTAAACCTTTGTCTCATTTATCGGGGTGTGGAGGATCTGCCTTGGCTCACATATCCCATGTCTATAGAGTCCTGCCGAGCCGCAGAAAGGGCACCTCCCTTCCCCCTTAATCTCAACCTCTACCACCGCCGTCTCGTCGTTACTTGCCACCTTCCCTCTCTGGCAGTTTCTAAGCCCTAGTAACTTTGTGATGCCATTTTCCTGGCTTCCAGCCATGGTGGCAAGCCCCCTTTCTTTGAGCCTCTTTGCTGGCCTGGAGTCCTTACCACCTAAACTTTCCCATCCCTTATTTCCACAGATTCTATAATAGAGCCGTCTAGGAATTGCGTCAGTTGAAGTTCTATGGTTTTGTCATCCCCAATTGTCAAGCGAAAACGTCGCCATTAAAGGCAGAGCGACATTGAACAAGATTGTCACGATAGTTCTTTGCGGCTGCAGAACCGTAGTGTTACCTCGGTTGGGAGGCAACAGTCACTACCTCATTCCCTTAGCCGCACAGACCCCACTGCGGTAGCGATCACTTCGCTCTCAATATAGATCTTCTCACCAGGTTGATCACCGATTGCTGCACTTTGTTCATGCACTTCAGTGTGTGTTTTGACAGAGTCCGCACCTGCCCGATGAGCACGCTGTCTAGCTAGGCGGCGCGCGCTATATTTGGCACAAGCTACAGCATCTCCCAGTCGCTTGAAGTCGCGCACGCCAGACGGCAGATGTACCCGATAGGCATTGCCTCCCTCCAGCGGTCGGATCAGTATCCGCACGGTTTGCACCACTCTTCCGGCCACAGCGCCGATGGCGCTAGCAACCTCGGCGTGTTCAGGGATACAAAGGCGTGTGTGCAATTGCTCAGCTACGGACGGAAGATAGGTGGCGGCTGGGGCGCCGATCCCAACTAGGGGCCGATTCATCGATAATGTTACTGAAAAGCTCCCTCCATTATCAGCGCCAAGTGCGCGATCGATAAACAGGTGGCCTACTCTGTCTTCGGTGCTGAGTACCAAATTGTCTTCTTCCGCTAACGTAGTCGCAATTACTGCGCGCCCAGCTTGGACAATGACTTGCCGCACTACTTGCTCGCAGAACTCTCTGCTACCGATACCCAGCCGTTGTCCCCACAGGGCTGCGCCAAGTTGGGCAGCCTCGACGGAGCCACATCTGTATTGCCCCAGTACATGGACAGCATCAGTGGGAGTGAAGCCACTGGCAACAACCAGCTCGTATTTCATCAGTT
>Ga0209102_1001338_pt1 | contig 13065 bp, 14 predicted proteins | sample ConPoolayeHmetaG_FD_185483 | JGI IMG/M metagenome (GOLD analysis project Ga0209102, IMG submission 185483) | Hot spring microbial mat communities from California, USA to study Microbial Dark Matter (Phase II) - Cone Pool mat layer H metaG... ... | reverse complement strand
CTCATAGACCCAGAAGCCATCCAATTTATTGTTATGAACCATGCTGAACCAGACCATGCAGGCGCCATCCCCTACATGATGAAACTTGCCTCTAAAGCCAAGCTAATAACCACAAGCAGAGGCGCAAAAATGGCTCAAACGTTTTATGCGGTTCCTCAAGAGCGAATAAAAGTGGTTAGTGACCAAGAAACCCTAAGCCTCGGCGGAAAAACCCTTCGCTTTATTGAGGCGCCGATGCTTCACTGGCCAGAAACCATGTTTACTTACTTGCAAGAAGACAAAATTCTTTTCCCATGCGACTTTTTTGGTTCCCACCTAGCCGGTGGACTTTATGATGACGAGGTTGAAGACTTGCTGGTTCACGCTCAGAGATACTGGGGCGAGATAATGATGCCCTTCAGAGCTATGGCTCAAAAAGCCTTAGAAAAATTGCATGGTTTAGACGTTAAAATGATAGCGCCGAGCCACGGTCCAATCCACAGAAACCCAGAACGCATCATGAACGCTTATAGAAAATGGGCAAATGGAGAAACACGGCATAAGGCGACAATAGCCTATGTGACTATGTGGAACAGTACAGAAAAAATGGTTAAACAGATGGCTGAAACACTGGCATCTGAAGGCATTGAAATAGCATTTCACAATTTAGCCATAACAGACATCGGCGATTTAGCAAGAGACCTTGTAGATTCAAAAGCCCTTGTTTTAGGCGCCCCAACAGTTTTAGGTGGAGCCCATCCCTTGGCTATTTACGCGGCATACCTTGTGAAAGCTTTGCGACCGCCAACAAGGTTTGCGGTTGTCCTTAGCTCTTACGGCTGGGGAGGCGGCGCAATAAAACAAATTCAAGAGACCCTTGGACAGTTTAAAGTTGAAGTTGTCGGCGCATTGGAAATAAACGGTCCTCCAACAGAAGAGAATATTAGGCAACTTGTGGAAATTGGCAAAACGCTTGCAAAGAAGATTAAGGAGGAAGCCTAAACATGGGCAGATTAGTTGAAGAAGAAAGGAAAAAGCTTCTGAAAGAGGTTATTAGGCAACTGCACGCTGGTGTTTCTCCGCAAGAGGTTAAGGAAAAGTTCAAACAAGTTCTCGAAGGAGTAAGCTCGCTGGAAATTGCAAAAATCGAGCAGGAACTTATAGAGGAAGGAATTTCCAGAGAAGAAATTCAAAGACTTTGCGATGTGCACTTGGCCATATTCAGGGAACAACTGCAAAAACAGCAGGCGGAAACTGCCCCAGAAAACCCGATAAGCATACTCCGCGAAGAACATAACGCTCTTCAACAGCTCTTGGAAAAACTTGCCGCTTCAGTGGCTAAAATTCAAAAAGCCAAAGATTTAAGCTATGTAAGCGATGAAATCCCGCAACTCAAGCAAATTGCGGAAGATTTCTTGGATGCGGAAAAACATTATTTGAGAGAGGAAAACGTGCTTTTTCCGGTGCTTGAAAAGCATGGGATAACTGAGCCGCCAGCCATAATGTGGATGGAACACAACCAGCTAAGGGAAAAGAAGAAACAGCTCTACAGCCTAATAGAAAACCACGAGAAAATAGGTTTCCAAGATTTCAAGAAGCAACTAAGCGAAATAGCCAGTTCCATAAGCAACACTCTTTCAAGCCACATTTTCAAAGAGAACAACATCCTATTCCAATTAGCCTTGCGCGTTGTTACAGAACAAGAGTGGCAAGGGATAAGAGAGGAATTTGATGAAATAGGCTACTGCAGCTTCACCACAACGCAATTGATAACAAAACCTAAAGCTGTGGCTGTTGAAAAACCACAAATCGAAGAGACTGCTATGCCTGAAGGCGTATTACAGTTTGAAACGGGCTCTTTGTCCAAAGAGGAAATCGAAGCACTCCTTAACGCTCTTCCGGTGGATATAACCTTCGTAGACAAAGACGATGCTGTAAAATACTTCAATAAGGCTGAAAAGCGCATATTTGTAAGAACAAAGGCCGTTATTGGAAGGAAAGTTCAGCTTTGCCATCCGCAGAAAAGCGTCCATATAGTGAATAAAATTTTGGAAGCTTTCAAAAAGGGCGAGAAAGATGTGGCAGAGTTCTGGATTCAAGCTGGCGGTCGCCTAGTTCACATAAGATACTTTGCTGTTAGAGACTGGAATGGCAAGTATATTGGAACCATGGAAGTAACCCAAGACATAACGGACCTGAAGAAAATAGAGGGCGAAAAGCGGCTTCTCGACTGGGAAGGTTAATAGAGGGTATAGGCTTTGAAAACCGTCCTATTTGCATGTGTAGAAAACAGTTTTAGAAGCCAAATTGCTGAAGCCTACTTTAACAAGTATGCGCCAAAAGGCTGGAACGCCGTAAGCGCTGGCATAACACCAACAGAAAGAGTTCATCCAAATGCTGTTGAGCTTATGCTTGAAGAGGGAATTGACATAAGCCACAAAAAGCCTAAACCCTTGACAAGGGAGCTTCAAGAAAAGGCTGATGTGGCAGTGATTGTGTGCGGTAGCGCCTTTTGTCCCGTAGTATACGCTAGGCATGTTGAAGAGTGGGGTATGCCTGACCCGGCGAAAATGACGCTTGATGAAGCCAGAAAAATTAGGGATGCAATAAAAGAGAAAGTCTTAGACCTTGTTAAAAGGCTTGCGGAGAATAAAGGCGCCTAAAATCCACTCTTAGCCTTTTCCAGAGCTTTTTCAACAGCTTCTCTTATAATATAGCCGCCAATGTGAAGTATGGGCTCTTTAACCTCTGGATCAACATTCATGGTTGCTGTGCAGGGATAGCTGTGATGGGCTTTAGCTATGGCGTCGTATAGGCTTTCTCTATTTGTTTCAACCCCTCTTATTTTTCTCGCTACATACCATGTGGAACCGCATGGAGCACTACGCCTAACTATGGCAGACTCTATAACCTCATAATTTCCCCTTTTCACCGTCGAGATTTCAAGTTCTGGGCGTCCAACACCCATTTCAGCTACAAACCTCGATATTACAGGCTTATTTTCAGATGGCATTAAAGAGCAGAATGGTTTTGGGAAAGCACTTTCCAAGCCTAGTTCTAAGCACCGCTCCTCTAATTGCTTTCTCAAACCTGAAGGCACCTCGTTAAAATCCTCTATGGGCACTATTAGTCCTTTTACGCCAAACTTTTCGACGTGGTGAGGCAACTCAAGCATCAAGTCCTTATGCAAACCAGAAGCCACACACAAATCAGCTTTGGGAACAGTTTTGGGCATGTACTCTTCAGGCTTGTCTATGAAGGCTGGCAGTTCAGAAGGGTTTGGCAGTTCTATGGCGGCGCGTATGTTACGCACATAACTGTAAACGCCGTACTTGCAAGAATCACAGTACAAGCCGCATGATTTGCAGAAGCTCGGATCGTTTATCAAGTTCCTTATAACGCGTTCTGCAAAGGCTCCACTGTAAACAAAAACTAGAGTTAAAGGCTCTTTTCTAGACAGTGCTAACACCATTAAGGTTGGCGGGCGGCAAGCAAAACATGCTCCAAAAGTACTTCCTCAGGAACTGATCCGATAAATTCCACACGCTCGTTTATAACAGTCTTTGGAACACCCATAACACCGTACTTAAACCCCAGATGGGGAAACTCGCTAACGTCAACCACGTCAGCCCTTATAAAGTCGTTTTCCATGGCGAACTTGTAGGCCAAGATTGCAGCTGCAGAGCAGTAGGGACAAGTCAAGGTTACAAAGACTTGGATTTGAACATGCGCTGTTATGATTTTAAGCTTATCCCTTACATTTTCAGAGAGATCTGTTCTTCCCATTGAGACGCTAATTACCGCTTCTAAAAGTGTTTGAAATTCATAGCCATAAGGCAACCCGTAAAACCTTATTCCATAATCCTTTTCTCCAACAATAATCACTGCTGGAACCTTATCAACGCTGTATTCTTTCGCCTTTGCACTGTCTGCCAAAAAATCGTAAACCTCAACAGAAATTTTACTGTTCAGCGCAGCCAACTCTTCAATGAGGCTTCTTGTCTGAGCGCAGTAGGGACATTCCGTTTCCTGAGTGAAAACCACAATTTTAACGGGTTTTTCCAGCTTCTCCTTTAACTCTTCTTCTAAATGCTCTTTATGCTCTTCTGGTATCAATTCGTGTTCTCCCTTTACGCCTTTTACTTTTTGACCTTTATTTCAATCTCTTTCCAGTCGCTTCTGATTCCTCGCAGGGAAGTCACTGCTCCAACTATTGTTCCGCCTAGAATCTTAACAACGAACTCGTTCAGCTCTATCTCTTTTCCATCAACTAAAAGTTTTACATCCAACATTATCACCAATAAAATAGGATGGCAAGCTGAAAGTAAAAGTTTTTGCAAGCTGTTGAGGCAAGTTGCATTTTAAAATTAGTTGTTTGGGACAAGCTATGCTGAATATGTACGTTTTTGTACGTTAAAGTTTAAATACGTCCTTTTATGCATTTTGTGGGCGAGGGCGTAAAATGGGGAATCATGTTTGGCCTATCAACGCTTTCCAAAAGCTCGCCAAAAATTGTAAAGCTTAAGGGCAGAACATCCCCCGTTGATTTATTCACAAAATTGTATGAACGTTACAATCACGTTTACATTTTGGAATCTGTAGAAGGTCCTGAAAAACTTGCCGAGTACTCCTTCATCGGATTTGATCCCAGCTTAGTCGTGGCAATGAAAGATGGAAAAGCCGAAGTGTATAACAGAGTCGGAGATGAAAAAACCGTAAGCAAAGTTGATGACCCATTACCTTTAATGAAAGAGCTTATCGGTAACCCGCAAATTCCTTCAAGTTATAGGTTTATCGGAGGAGCAGTTGGATACATTTCCTATGACGCCGTCCGCTACTGGGAAAAACTGCCAGAAATCGCCTTTGACGATATGAAGCTGCCAGACTTTGAAATGGGAATATTTGATGACGGCATAATTTTTGATCACAAAAGTGGAGAAACGCTTTATTATTATTTTGGCGAAAATCGCCTTTCCGAAATCGCCAATGTAGTTAAAGGAAACTGTAACATTGAAGCCTTCACCTACTCTGAGCCAAAGGTAAGCATTGAAAAGACGGAATTCGAGAAAATCGTGGATAAAGCTAAGGGCTACATAGCTTCAGGCGACATTTTCCAGGTTGTCCTTTCAAAACGTTATGAATTCAAATTCAACGGAAGCTTAATCCCCTTTTACAAGGCTTTACGGAAAATCAACCCATCCCCATACATGTACTCCCTCAAGATGGGTTCCCGCCAAATAGTTGGATCCAGCCCAGAAATGCTTGTAAGTGTGGAAGGCGGCATTATTGAAACTTTTCCAATAGCAGGCACTAGGCCGCGTGTTAAAAATGTTAGCAAAAATGAGGCTTTGATGCAGGAACTTCTATTAGACCCCAAAGAGTGTGCAGAACACGTTATGCTCGTGGATTTGGCTAGAAACGACATTGGCAAGGTTTCAGAGTTTGGAACCGTTTGCGTGCCAGAATTCATGAAAGTCTACCAGTACAGCCATGTCCAGCATATAGTTTCAAGGGTTACAGGAAAGCCTAGAAGCGACTGCGACTGCTACGATGCGTTAAGGGCTGTCTTTCCAGCTGGAACAGTTTCCGGCGCACCGAAAGTCAGGGCCATGGAAATAATTGAAGAGTGTGAACCGTTTAGAAGAGGTCCATATGCAGGAGCTTTAGGCTACTTTTCCTACAACGGAAACGCAGACTTTGCCATAACCATAAGAACGCTTATTGCAAAAGAGAATAAGGGCTACATTCAAGCTGGAGCTGGCATAGTTGCAGATTCCATTCCTGAAAGGGAGTGGTTTGAAACAGAGCATAAGGCCTCTGCTCTGCTGAAAGCCCTACAACTTTCTTCCGAGGAGGAGCAAAAATGAAGGTGTTGGTTATTGACAATTATGACTCCTTCGTTTACAACCTTGTCCAGTACATTGGAGAGCTTGGAGAAAACCCTATGGTATATCGAAACGATGAACTTAATCTGCAAAAAGTTTTGAATCTAAAACCAGAAAGAATAGTTATCTCTCCAGGTCCGGGCACTCCGGAGGAAACGCGATATTTTGGGATATGTTCCCTAATTTTGAGGCATATCAGCCCCCAAATTCCAACTTTAGGCGTTTGTCTTGGGCATCAAGGATTGGTTTCTGCTTTTGGCGGAAGAATTGTTCGTGCTAAGAGGTTGATGCATGGGAAAACAAGCCTTATAATGCATGATGGAAACGGCGTTTTTAGAGGGTTAAGAAATCCTATTCGGGCTACAAGATATCACTCGCTTGTTGTGGACCAAAATGCCCTTCCCAAATGTTTAAAGATAACTGCTGTGGCCCTTGACGATGGCGAAGTTATGGGCGTCCGCCATGTTGCTTACCCCATTGAAGGCGTCCAGTTCCATCCAGAATCCATTCTAACGGAATTCGGCAGGGAAATTTTGAAAAACTTCCTCTACGGCTGGTGAAAACTTGATAAAAGAAGCCATAGAAAAACTAGTCAATAGGCAAGATTTAACCTATGAGGAATCCAGTGAAGTAATGAAGGAAATAATGCTTAGCGAGGCAACCCAAGCTCAGATAGCTGCCTTTCTAGCTGCGCTGAGAATTAAGGGTGAAACAATCGAAGAGATAAGCGCTTTCGCCGCCGTGATGAGGGCTTTCTGCTGTAAAATCCATCCGAAAGTTAACGGCCGTCTCGTGGACACTTGTGGAACAGGAGGCGACAAATTAAAAACTTTTAACGTAAGCACGACAGCAGCGTTTGTGGTTGCTGGAGCAGGCATAGCCATAGCTAAACATGGAAACCGTTCAGTTACAAGCAAAAGCGGCAGCGCCGATGTATTGGAAAAGTTGGGGCTTAACTTAAGTGTAAAGCCTGAAACCGTTGAAAGAGCAATTGAGAATATTGGAATAGGCTTTATGTTTGCTCCAATTTTCCATCCAGCCATGAAAAATGCCGCTGGCCCACGGAGAGAAATAGGCATAAGAACAGTTTTCAATGTTTTGGGGCCTTTGGCGAATCCCGCAGGCGCAGACGCCCAACTGATAGGAGTTTACGATGCTTCGCTTGTAAATAAAATTGCAAGAGTCCTTAAAAATCTCGGCTTAAAGGAAGCCATGGTGGTTCACGGTTTAGATGGAATTGACGAAGTTTCCACCGTTGGAGAAACATTGATTGCATGGTTAAAAGATGACGAGATTAAAACTTTAACACTGACACCAAAAGATTTAGGCGTAAGAAAAGCATCGCCGGAAGAGATTTTGGGAACAACTCCTGAAGAAAGCGCTGAACATACTTTTAAGGTGCTTAATAGCTGCTTTAAGGCGGGCGACCCTAAAATGGACATAGTTTTGGTGAATGCTGCTGCTGGCATCGTTGTTGGCGGAAAGGCAGACGACTTTCACTATGGAATGGAACTTGCCCAAGAGTCCATTGAAAGCGGAGCCGCCTACGAAAAGTTGAAGGCTTTGATTAAGGTATACGATGGAAGCAGCTTTTCTAAACTTGAAGAGTTGGAGATGAAATATGGTTGATTTTCTTGACATTTTAGTAAAGGACGCGAGAAAAACCATAGAGGCTGGATACTACGAAGTTGAGAGTGTAAAAACTGGCAAGCGTCATTTAAGCCTAAAAGATTCCATAACCAAGTATACTTATGCGCCCATAATAGCTGAAATAAAGCCGACTTCCCCATCTCATGGAAATTTAAGAAATATTAGCAGTTTAAAGGATGTCGCCATTGCCATGGAAAAGGGAGGAGCTGCAGGAATATCAGTTCTAACTGAGCCAAAACACTTCCAGGGGTCAATTAAGTCGTTGGTGGAGGTGCAAAGTCATGTAAATCTTCCAGTTCTCATGAAAGATATAATCATAGATCCAGTTCAGATAGAGGCTGCATCAAAAATCGGGGCAGATGCGGTTCTCCTTATCTTTTCAGTTTTTGACCGGGGCCATGTTGACTGCTCTGTTCATGAAATGGTTAAACTTGCCCGCTCAAAAAAGCTTGAGGTGCTTCTAGAAACCCATACAAAAGCCCAGTTTTTGTCAGCGCTTGAAACAGAAGCCGACTTGATGGGAATTAACAACAGAGATTTGAGAACCCTTAAGGTTGACCTAAAAGTAACACAGAGACTAATGTCCAGTGTAGGCGTTTGCCGAAAAATTGTCGTAAGTGAAAGCGGGATCCAAAACCCTGAAGATGTACGTTTTTTGCATGCGTGTGGTGCCAAAGCTTTCTTGGTGGGTTCGGCAGTCATGCTTGCTGACAACATTGAAGGCAAGGTTAGGGAGCTTGTGCATGCTTTATGAGGCGTGTAAAGGTTAAAATTTGCGGAATAACCCGTAAAGAGGATTTAAAAATGGTTTGCGACATGGGTGCTGACGCCGTGGGCTTCGTGGTAGGCGTTTCATCTTCACCGCGAAATCTAACCATTGAAAAGGCTAAGAAGCTAATCAAGCTTGTTCCACTATTTGTGAAAAGCGTTTTAGTGGCTGTTCCACAGGATGAAAGTCAAATTTTAAGTTTTTATGAAAGTCTAAAGCCTGATATAATTCAAATTCATGGAGAAAAACCTCTAGATATCGCCTTACTTAAAGAAAAGTTGTCAGCTGTTCCCCTGGTGAGAGGTGTAAACGTAAAATCTGAAGAGTCATTAAATATTGCCATCCAAGAATCGAAGTTTTTCGACGCTTTTCTTGTGGATTCCAGCTCTTCAAACAAATATGGAGGAACAGGCTTAACTCACGACTGGAGTGTCAGCAAACGCATAAGAGACGCTATACATCCAAAACCCTTGATATTGGCTGGAGGATTAAATCCTGAAAATGTTAAAGAAGCCGTTAAAACAGTTAAGCCCTACGCTGTGGATGTGTCTACAGGCGTGGAATCAAAGCCTGGAATTAAAGATCCTGAAAAAGTTGCAGCTTTCATAAGAAATGCAAAAAGCGTTTTAAACGACGATTAAAAGCTGTTTTCGGCGTATGGAAGGGTTTTGGAAATGGTGAAGGGAAGATTTGGGAAATATGGCGGGCAGTATGTGAGTGAAATTCTAATGCAAGCGCTCATAGAGCTTGAAGAAGCCTTTGAAAGGGTTTATCCAACTTCCGAGTTTCAGGAAGAATTCAAAGGACTGCTGAGAGATTATGGGGGAAGGCCGACTCCTCTTTACTATGCAAGAAACTTCAGCAAGCTAATGGGGTTTAAGGTTTATTTGAAGAGAGAGGACTTGCTCTGCGGGGGTTCCCACAAGCTTAACAACGCTTTAGGACAGGCTTTGCTGGCTAAAAAGATGGGTAAAACCCGTTTAATAACAGAGACGGCTGCGGGGCAGCATGGACTTGCAACGGTTATGGCAGGCAACATCTGCGGTTTAAAAACCGAAATTTTCATGGGGGTAAATGACGTAAAAAGGCAAGCTGCCAACGTTAAAAAAATGAAGCTTTTAGGAGCTAAAATAAAGCCAGTGAAAACAGGCGCCGGCGTTTTGAAGGATGCAGTTTCAGAAACCCTAAGGGAGTGGGCTGCATGTTCCAGAACAACCCATTATCTCATGGGATCCACGGTTGGTCCACATCCCTTTCCAACAATTGTTGCAACTTTCCAAAGCGTTATAGGCAACGAGATTAAACAGCAAATTTTGGAAAAAGAAGGAAGGCTTCCAGACGCTGTTGTGGCTTGTGGAAGCGGGGGAAGCAACGCTTTGGGCGCCTTCAAACCCTTCATAGAAGAAAAGGATGTGAGACTTTATTTTGTTGAGGGAGGCGGAGAAAGCCTAGGCGCAGACAACAGCGCTGCAGCCTTTCAGCTTGGCAAGCCAGGGGTTCTCCACGGCAGCCTAATGCAAGTTATGCAGGATGAGCACGGCCAAATTAGGCCTTCAAAGACAAGGGCTGCAGGTTTAAATTATCCTGGAAGAGGGCCTGAAATATCTTATTTGTGTGAGGTTGGAAGGGTTAAGCCTTGTTATGCCTTTGATCATGAGGTTTTTGAGGCTGTTCGGGTTATGGGCAAGGCTGAGGGGCTTATTCCTGCTTTGGAGACAGCTCATGCGATAGCCTATGTTCTAAACCACAGGGAAGAGTTCGGCAAAGACGAAATTGTGGTTATAAATTATTCTGGAAGAGGCGACAAGGACTTAGACACTATTTTGAGGTATTTCTATGGATCTTGAAGAGAAATTCCAAGAGCTGAAAAGGCGAAGAGAATGCCTTCACATGGCTCATGTTTACTATGGCGATCCAAGCGAAGATTTTTCCATAAAACTGATGGAGACTCTGGCCGAAAACGGCGCAGACATAATAGAGTTTGGCATTCCCTTTTCAGACCCCATAGCGGACGGAGCCACTTTTCAAGCTGCATGCGAAAGGGCCTTGAACGCTGGTGTGACGCCATCTAAATGCATTGAAGGCATTAAGAGGCTTAGGTCTGGAGGGTTGGAAGCGCCTATAGTTGTGACAACCTACTTTAACATTCCCTACGTGATGGGTTTCAAAAGGTTCATTGACAAAGTAATGGAAGCGGAAGCCCAAGCAGTTTTAATTCCAGACCTTCCAGTGGAAGAGGCTGAGCCTTTCATGGAGATAGCTGGAAAACGAAAGTTGCATATGATATTGCAGGTGACGCCTACCACGTCTGCTGAAAGGCTTAAGCGAATATTGGCTGAGGCTTCGGGCTTTATTTATCTCATAGGGCTTGAAGGGGTTACGGGCTCGAAGTTGAGAAGCCAAAAAGCTGCTTTTAAATTGATAAGGAAAGTTAAGGAGAAAACTGATAAGCCAGTACTTGTCGGGTTCGGCGTCTCAAAAGGAGAACATGCTGAAGCTTTGGTTGCAGCTGGGGCTGACGGCGTTGTGGTTGGAAGTGCCTACGCAAGGATATACGCTGAAAACCTAGAAGATCCGTTTAAAAAGTTGCTTGAAATAGCCAAGCTGGCGCAAGAGATAAAGCTTGGATGCACCCGCGGATACGCCAATAGATGTTGAAATCCTTTTAGGTTGACGCCCAGCTTTGGAGCACCCAAGAGGAGTTATACGAAAAGGATAGGGGGCTGGAAAGCGAGAATAAAGCGGTAAAAAAGTGTGATGGAGTTGTAGAGTTGTCTATTGTCGCGTAGACTATTTCTAACTGCATATTAACTATCCTTTTGTAGTCATTCACATTTTGCGCTAGCTCGTTTTGGACAAGGTTTCCACTGTAGAATGCGTAGGCGGAAAAAGCGCTTGCTAAGCAAACAGAGGATATGACCATTATAATGTGGGACAAAGTCACTGAGAAACCCATCATGCAACCCTTTTCATTGTTTCCGCTTTTTTAGTCCTGCTTTCCGCTATGGAAATAAGCCGTTTCACATCTTCGATGCCTATTTTTATTCCCGAAATCACCGAAGCCTCATACATGTTCAGTAGCAAGCGACTCCTTGTAAGTCCTTTCGACTTGGCTTTTTCAGCTGCAATGGCCAAAGAATAGACTTGCTCGTTGGCGCCTTCTGGTAAAAAGCCTAACCGCTCATAGGATTGGGCAAGTTGTCTTACATCCTCTGGAGAGAAACCTAAATCAAGAAGAGACCATACCCAGTCTAAATAGACTGTTCCCGATGGAGGCAATTCAGGCTTAGGAGGGAGTCGTTCCTCTTTCACAGGCTTAGCCTCTAAAACCTCTGTCTCCAAAGGCTGAGGTGCCATCGGCTTCTCTTCGGCTTTTTCCTCTGATTCCTTTTCAGGTTTACCTAAAACTAAAGATCTAACTCCAGGAGGTAACCTTTCGCTGTTCAGTTTTTTTAAATCTTTTTCGCTTGAGATAACCCTTAAAAGATTGAAGGGATTCTCAATCTCGCTTACAGCCGAGCGTATATCCACAATAGACTTTTTAAGATCAGTGACAGCTGTCCTCAATTCCTGAGATAACTTGTCAACATCAGACCTTATCTTGTCAATCTCCTTCTTTTCCACTTCAGCCTTCTCATCTTGTACTTCGTTTCCCTTGTTCTTCTCGTTTTCAAGCTTACCCTCTTCCTTCTTCGACATTCTAAACACTCCTACAGAGACCCTTGATTATTTACTATACGAATCCACAATTTACATTTAAATTATGTGAAACCAGAATCAATATTTGTAAAATTTGCAATTTAGACTCCAAATTATACAACATTTACAATTCAGAATCGAAAACCGATATAAAATATGCGTATGGGAAAAACTGCAAAATCACTTCAACTATTTGGCGCGGGGTGCGGGATTTGAACCCGCGCGGCCATTGCTGACCACAGGCTTAGCAGTTGGCTCTTTTGACGAAAGCGGCAAGAAAAATGCTCCTTTTGTTGATTTCAGCGTTGTTCGGGAAGATTTTGTTGCTTGGCTTAAGAATCGTGGGATTACTGACAAGCATAGGAGGTCTATTGTTAGTTATTTGACAAAGTTCGGCAAGCCTATCATGGAGCCTATGGATGTTGTTAGGGTTTTTGAGGCTTTTACTGTTGGGCAGCGGCATCAGATGATTAGGGCTGTTAGGAATTTGCTTAATTTCTATGAGTGTCAGGGTTTGGCGGATAAGGGTTGGCTTGACGTTTTGAGGAAGAATATTCCCAGGGATGAATGTGGGATTGATCTTTGGATTCCAAGCGAGGAAGATATTGTCAGGTCTTTAAGGGTTTTTGGCGGGGCTGATGGTTATAGGAGCTATTTTGCTGTCTATAATCTCATTTTGGATAGTGGTTTGCGGTTTACTGAGGCTATGCGTTTTCTCGGCGATTTCTGGGATGGCAAGGTTGAGGGTCAGCTTGAGCCATGTGATGGGTTTTATGTGGCGCCTTTAGGCTACATGCGGAAAAGCAAGTTTGCCTACTACGCTTTCTTCACAGAATACACATTGAAGCTTTTGAAAAGCGTTGAGAAGATAACTTATGAGTCTGCTAAAGGGAATGTGCGTAAACGGCTTGGGAAAGACATAATAGCATACAAATATTTGCGGAAATTTGCCTTCGACGTTATGACTGACGAGGAGCTTAACATTCCAGAAAGCGTAGCTGACTTTATTCAGGGACGCACGCCTAAAAGTATAGGAGCCAGACACTACATGAAACTGAAACGCAAAGCCGTACATTTCTATCC
>Ga0209102_1001337_pt1 | contig 13066 bp, 7 predicted proteins | sample ConPoolayeHmetaG_FD_185483 | JGI IMG/M metagenome (GOLD analysis project Ga0209102, IMG submission 185483) | Hot spring microbial mat communities from California, USA to study Microbial Dark Matter (Phase II) - Cone Pool mat layer H metaG... ... | reverse complement strand
AGTATCTGAAGCGCCAGCCCAACACGGCGGAAGCCTATTTCTATCTCGGGGCCACCTACCTGGAGCAGAACCAGCTCGACAGCGCCATCCTGAATTTCGAGCGCTGCGTGTCGCTCGCGCCGGACGACGCCATGGCGCACCTCAACCTCGGAATCCTTTACGATCGCCACCGCAACGACCTCGGGCGCGCCCTCGAACACCTGAAGAAAGTCCTGGATCTGGGAGGGGTCGAGAAATACCCGCCGGAGCGGCTGCGGGCGATGATCAAGGAGCTGCAGGATCGCATCGAGCTGGTCGCCATGGAGAAGAAGGTCTTCCCGGTCGAGCACAAACACGCCTTCTCGAGCTGCCGCGGCCACTTCCGTATCAGCTCCCAGGGGCTGGAATACCGCACGAGCGAAACCGACCATTCCTTCTACGAGGCGTGGGGAAAGGTCACGAGCTGGAGCGTGGACGGTGATCAGATATCGCTGCGGCTCGCGAACAACCGCCGCTACAACTTCCGCCTTCTCAACAAGGGGGATGCCGAGCTGGTGCTGCGCCTGATGACGCGCTGGGGCCCGGCGCGCTAGAGACCTTTCTTGTCCGGATAGGCGGCCGGGCGCGCGGCCGCGGGCGCCGCCGCTTTGCCGGAACGCCGGAATATGCTCGCGATCGCGCACATGAGAAGCCCCACCAGGACGCCCACAGCGATGCCCGCCGGCTGGAGATAGCCGCGGATGCGGCGCACCACGCTCGAGGAAAGCACCGGCTGGTCGCTTTTCCAGAGCGGGATCTCGTCGCCGTTCTTGTTGATCAGGCCGGCCGCCAGCACCAGTCTGGCGTCCTCGCCGCCACGGTTGCGCACCTGCCATTTCCACACGGCGGTGTCCCGTTCGCCGATCGTTTGCAGGGCCGCGCTCTGTGCCGGCGTCACTTCCATGGCGCCCGAGCGCGCGGCGAGGGTGACCTGGATCTTCAGCGGTTCGCCCAGGGATTGCAGCAGGACCCTTTCGGGAGGCGCCACGCGCACATAGTCGATGGACTCCGCGGTGAAGCTCACCTCGGCGCCCGCGCTCTCCTGCGCGGCAATAAAGGCGGGCAGCTTCCATTCGAGGACGCCGAGGTGGACGTCGCCGAGAAAGATGTCGACCTTGCCGGTGCGCAGGGCGCCCTCCAACCGCTCCTCGATCACCTGGGATTGGAGGCCGGCGACCGAGAGCTTCAAGGTTTCCAGATTTTCCTTGGTGCGCTGCAGGTCGAGATAGCGGCGCGCCAGCGAGTCTTCCCTGGAAGTGAGGGCGGCGATGGTTTCGCGCGTCTTGCGCAGGCCGGCATTCAGCTCCTCGACCTCGCCGCTCAGCCTGGCGTTGGCCGCGCGCGCCGCATCCAGCTCCGCCTGGAGGGCATTGTTCCGGGTTTCGAGCTCCTCCCTGTCTTTCTGGAGCTTCTGCGCCGCCTGGGCGATTTCGACGAGCTGCGCGCCCGGATCCCGTCCGGCATCGGACTTCAGCCGGAGCGAGCGCTGCAGGTTCGCGATCTCTTTCTGATATCCGGCCCGCTCTCCCTGGGCCGCGCGCAGATCCTCCCGGATGCGCGCCAGCTGGGAGGTCGTGGTCTCGATTTTTTCCTGCAGGGATGCCGAGAGCGAGCGCAGGCGCGCGACCTCGGCCTCGCCGGCGCGCAGCCCCGACTGCAGGTCGCGGTTCTCGGCCTGCAGGCGCGCGATCTGCGCCGCCAGCTCCTGGCTTTTCTTCTTCAGGTTCTCGACGTCGCGCACGGCGTCCTGGTAGGCGGGCACCTGCGGGGCGATGAAGCCCAGCACGGTCTCCCGGTTCGAGCCGGAAGCGCCGGCGATCTCGGCGATCGCGCGCTCGAACTGCTCCTGGGCGTGCGTGCGCCGGGCTTCCTCGAGGTCGCTGAATTTCAGGCCCTCGCTGAAGGCTCCCTGCAGCGCGGCATCGAACACGTCGCTGTTGGGAAATTTCTCCTGCAGCTCGGCGTCGAACTTGAAGATGAGCTCCGCGAGCGCGGGCCCGCCGATGGCCCCGAGCTTGAACTTGATCTCATCCCTCCCGAAATCGAGCCCCAGAACCCGCACCTGTTCCGCCACCTTGAAGCGCGGCGGGACATCGGCCGCCAGCCTCTCGGGGCGGAAAGTCCGGCCGCTGATGAGCATGTAGGCCTTGTCGGCGAATATGGGGATGCGCAGGAAGAGGGCCTTGTTTTCGTACTTCTGCCGGTAGCGCTCCTGGATCTCGCGGGACACGCCGGCGTGACCCGGGAGGGCGTACAGCGTCAGGGCGATCGTGAGCAGGATTTTCCAGGGTTGCGGGTGTCTTGCGCTCTGCATCGGTCGGGCCTTCCGGAGCCGGCGCGCCGCCGGGCTGCCGCGAAAAATCATAGCACAAAGGCCGCGGGCCGCGGGACAAATGGAGCCGCGCGCTGCGTGTGCGGTTGCGGTATCTTTCGGCGGCGTGTTATAAGAGAGGCGTCAGCGGGCGGTTTGCGGAAACCGAGCAGGGGAAGATTGAACATCCAATACGGCGTCCATACCGATCGCGGCCGGGTGCGCGAAGCCAACGAGGATTCCTACGCCGCCAATGCCAAGAGCCGGCTCTTCCTGGTCGCCGACGGCATGGGCGGGCATGTTGCGGGCGAAGTGGCCAGCTCCATGGCCGTGTCCACGATCGAGGAGTGCGTGGCATTGCTGCTGCGCGAGCGGGGGCGCGCCGCCGGCGAAATCCTGAAAATGGCGCTCGAGGAGGCCAACGCGCGCATTCACGAAACCCAGCTCGCGCGCCCGGAACTGGCGGGGATGGGCAGCACCGTGACCGCGCTGCTGTTCGGCGACCGGGACTACCACCTCGCGCATGTCGGCGATTCGCGCGCCTATCTGCTGCGGGGCGGAGAGCTGCACCAGCTCACCCGGGATCATTCCCTGGTGTGGCACCTTTACGAGAACGGGATCCTGCGGAAAGAAGAGCTCGCCGGCCACCCGCGCAAGAACGTGATCACCCGTCGTTCGATCGGGCCGCATCCGCAGGTCGAGATCGACATGGATCAGGGGCCGGTGCGCGACGGCGACCTGTACCTGCTCTGCTCCGACGGCCTCAGCGACGTGGTCTCCGAAGAGCGCATGAAGGCGATTCTGGGAAGCTCCCAGATGACGCCCCAGCGGATGAGCGAGGCCCTGGTCGAAGCTGCCAACGACGCCGGCAGCCCCGACAACGTCACGGTGGTGGTCGTGAAGGTGGGCGCCGGCGCCTCTCCCGACGATGTGACCGACAGGATCACGTTACGGTGACTCGGCGCACGCGAGGGCCGTCCGCCGGATCCGCTCTCTCGGCCTTCCGACGGTTGTGCCCGGGCCCTGAATGCGGCGCGGGGCGCATTGAGGGCCGGGCGCCGGATTTCAGGCTCAGAAGCTCAGCCTCAAACCCATCTGGATTTCCCGCGGGGCGAGAGCCGAGGTGATTCTCCCGTAGGTGGTGGAAGCGTAGGTCGTTCCCACCCCGGAAAAATTTGTGTGGTTGAATGCGTTGAACATCTCGGCGCGGAACTGCATTTTCACCCTTTCGGACACCTTGAATCCCTTGTAGATCGACAGGTCCCAGAGGTGGATGCCGGGGCCACGGAAAAGGCTCCGCCCGGCGTTCCCGAAAGTGTTCAGGGCCGGCAGGGCAAAAGCTTCCGTATTGAACCACTTGGCGATGGTCTTCGGGGCGCCCTTCCAGGGGTCGCCGACGAGATCGGGACGCTGGCTGCCGCCGTAGAAGCTGTTGGCCCGGTTGGGCGAGATAAACACGGTCTGGGGCAATCCGGATTCCGCTCGCACGATGGCCCCGATCTGCCACCCGCCCAGAAGGTTGTATGTCAATCCGCGGGCGTCCCTGTAGAAAGGCAGCTCGTAGACAAAGCTCGTCACGAAAATGTGCGTCTTGTCGAACGAGGCCAGCGCGCGATCCGCCCGCAGATTTCTCACATCCTGGGCGATGGTCGAACGGTCGTCGGGGGAATCGGTGATGACCTTCGAGAAGGTGTATGCGAGGCCGAATTGCAGTCCCTGCGCGTAGCGCCTGCTCAGGCCCAGTTGCAGGGAGTCGTACCTCGAGCTGGCCGAGGTCTGGCGTTCGGTGATCGTGCCGTAGCCGCGGAACTTGGCGAATGCCGCGGTGGGCGTCCCCGTGGTTCCGGGAGGCGTCTGATTGATGCGCACCGCCCTGAGGAGATGGGTCGCGTGATTCCCGACGTAGGCAAGATCGAGGCTCAGTTCCCACCATAGCTTGCGCTGGTAGCCCAGGCTCCAGTGCTGCGTGGTCGGAACCAGGAAGTCCGGACTCATCGAGATCAGGTTGCGAATGATGGCTTCCTGATTCCTCGCCGCTCCGCCGGAGGGATTCGAGAGCGTCGGCGTTCCGGAAGCGCCCGCAGCCAGAAAGTTGGCCGCGGTCACGAACGGAGGATTGACGAAGGCATTCTGCAGGGCGATGCCGACCAGCGTGCGGTCGAAGTAAATGCCGTATCCGCCGCGGATCACCGAGTCGCCTCTGCCGGCAGGGTCCCAGGCGAAGCCGAAGCGCGGACCGAAGGTGTCGGCATGGGACGCCACAACCCTGCGCCCGTAAGGTGAATTCTTTCCGGCCAGATAGATGCCGTTCAAGGGATCGCCGGTTCCGGGAATCCGGTTGCCGGCTGAGTCGATCTGGTAGGCTTTGGTTATGTCGAAGCGTGCCGGATCGAAGTTCGTCAGCAGATTGTCGGTGTCGATCGGGGGCAGGATGTAGGACCAGCGCACCCCGAGATTCAAGGTCAGATTGGGCCGGAACTTCCAGTCGTCCTGGAAGTAGGCCTCGTGCATGTCATATCTGAGGTGCGAGGTGATGTCGATGTCGTTTTCGGAGTAGGACGAGGCGCGCCCCAGCAGGAAGTCGGCGAAAGCATCGCCGGTCGAGGTGAAAGTCGCCGACGAGGTTCCCGGGAAGGCGAAGGCGCCGTTGGTGCCGCTTGCGGCGTTCTCATTCTTGAATTCGTGGGAATACAGATACCCCATCTTGAGCGAGTGGTTGCCGATGATCCAGGAGATGTTTTCCTTGAAGCGGTAGGAGCCGTAGCTGTTGTCGTACGGGCCGAAGAAATCGAAACCTCCGTAGCCGCCGGCTCCGCCGAAGGAGATGCCCGGGAGAACCCCGCCGGGATTCTGCGGAAAGATCTCCGGGGTATTGAAGCCCGCGTAGTTCTTCCTCAGGCCGCTTCCGGTGATCTCGCTGATGATCCCGCCGCGGGAATAGTTGAAGGCGAGGTTGTTCACGACCCTGGGGCCGGCGATGTAATTCCATTCCACAACCAGACCGCGTGCCGGTATGTTGGTCTTGGTGTTCGCGATTCCCGGAAACGCGGCGTAGTTGCTGCCGAATATCTCCCCGAAGGGTTCGGTGGAGGGGATGGAGTCCTTGACCCAGCGCCCGAAGACCCGGTGGTTGTCGTTGATAGTGTAGTCGAGGCGGATCAGGTATTCGCGGTAGTTCCGCCCGCTGGGTGCCGCCGCCGAGTAGTTCCGCTGCCCGCCGAGCAGTGCCGGTGTGGAGTTGGGCGACGGAAAGGCTGAGAGAATCGCCTTTGCGTTCGGATCGATGAGGCTCGGCGGGATGACGTTGGCTTTTCCCTGATAGGAAAACTGCTGGCCGGTGGCCGGGTCCCTGATGATCACGTCGGGAAATTCGCTGAAGTCGCCCTGGCGCTGCAGCTGTGTAGGAACGCGGGTGTTCACCACGCCGCCGCCGCGGACCGTGCGCACCTCACGGAGTTCGTGACCGTAAAAGAAATGGAGCTTGTCCTTCTTGATGGGACCGCCCAGGCTCCAGCCGAAATTGTTGTAGCGCAGGACCGCGGGATCGGCCTTGCCGTCGCCGTCGCGATCCAGATAACTGAAGAAGTTGCGTGCGTCCATGGCATCATTGCGGAAAAACTCGTACGCGGAGCCGTGGAACTCGTTGGTGCCTCCCTTGGTCACGACGTTGATCTGCCCGCCGCCGCTGCGGCCGAACTCGGCGCTGTAGTTGCTGCGCAGGATCTTGAATTCCGAAACGGCATCGACGCTGATGTAGTTGATGACGCCCAAGTTGGAACCCGTGTCCACATTGTCGGCCCCGTCGATCAGCCAGTTGTTCTGCGCCGCCCGGGCGCCGTTGATGTTGACGCTGGCCAGATTGTCCAGGCCCACTCCCACGCGACCGCTCACCAGACTGGCCGCCGCCGACACGCCGGGCTGCAGGGCCACCAGCTGGTACAGGCTGCGCCCGTTGAGGGGCATCTCCGTGACCTGAGTGCCGGTGATCACCTTGCCTACATCGGACGTCTCGCTCTGCACCACCGGAACGGCCGCGCTCACGGTGACCGTTTCGGAAATCGAACCGACCTCCATGGTGATGTCGATTCGGAGTCGGTCGTTGACGGATAGCACGATGCCCGAACGGACGAACTTCTTGAACCCTGGAACCTCCGCGCTCGCCTCGTAGGTGCCGATCGGAAGCAAGGTCGCGACATATTCGCCCGATTCCGCCGTGACGGCTCTGCGCACGAAACCGGTCCCGACGTTGCGGACCTGGACCTCGATGCCGGGAATGACGGCGCCCGACGCATCCTTGACGAAACCGGTGATGGTTCCTGTGGTTTCTTGGGCCAGGCCCGTGCCCGTTCCGGCGATGCAGGCGCACAGCGCGATGACCCATGCGACGCGCGTTGCTGCGACACCCTTTCTCATTGAGTCAAGGATCGTGCGAATCATCGATATCCTCCTTCCTCTCTCGAGAAACCGGGGGCAAGAGCTCGAGGGATGAGAATTTCTCGCGCAGTCGCGTCCCGGGGTTGCTTTACCCGGTAAGCATATGACGCGCCGGGCCGGCAATCAACGAGCATTGTGCGGCCGGGCTGCTCTTCGACTCCGGTGGTTATTACCATGGTGCCATGCGCGTGTCGGCGATTCGCGCGCCTATCTGCTGCGGGGCGGCGAGCTGGACGAGCTGGGCCCTCCGGGGTCGGGTCATGGCCGTTTCGGGCAATTCGATCCGGGCATCCGATGCCCCCATCGCATTTTTCGTGCAACGGCCGGGGCATCGAGATTAGAATCGCGCGCCAGTGACTGCAAGGGGGCTCATGTCGCTTCGACGCTGTCCGAACTGCGGCCATCAGATTATGACATATTTCCGGTACCTTCTCGGAGGCGTCGGACGACAGAAGCACCAATGTCCGGGCTGCGGGACAACCCTCCGAGTCGGCGGCCCCTTTCGCCTGCCGGCGGTGTGTGCCGCGGCGGTAGGCCTTTACTTCCTGGTCCCCGCCGCCGGCGGCAGGATCTTTCCGGACCGGGAAATACCCTTCTCCGTTGCTGCCGTCTTGATCGTTTGCCTGATTGCGCTGCTGGCGGCGGCAAATTACTTGAGCGCGACGTGGCGCGCCGACAAGCGCGCCGGCTCTCGCGACCGATAGCGGCGCAGGTCCGCTATTCCCGGATGAAGGCTACCGCAAGAAGAACGGCGGCGTTGAATCCTGCAAGTGCCACAAAACTCGCCTGGAAACTCCCCGTCCAGTCCGCGATCTTCCCGACGGCGGGAGCACCCACCAGGATCATGAGGATGCCGAGCATGTTGACCAAGCCCATGGCAGCGCCGGCGCGGCCCGGAAACAGAACCGCCGCGCGGTTGAACAGCGACGCGTAAGGGAGCCCGCAGCCGGCCCCGAGCAGGACTATCGCCGACAGCGCGCTTCCCAGAGAGGACGCCCCGGCAAGCAGCAGGCAGCCCGCCAGGTTCATGACCAGACCGGCGGCCAGCAGGGGGCGCATTCCCATCACGGCCGCCAGCATCCCTCCCAGCGGCCTCGATATGATCCCGAGAAGCAGCACCAGAGAGCCCAGAGCACCGGCCTTGGTCGGCGCCAAACCGAGTTGGTTGTGCAGCAGGAGCGTGATCCACGAGCCTACCAGGATCACCAGGCCGAACGATGCCATCTGGACGGACCCGAGCAGCCAGAGCTGCCGGTGCCCGATCAAAGTCGAAAGTGATACGTGGGCGTGGGTCTGCGGCAGCGGCGCCGGAGCCGACAGTACCCACAGCAGCAGGACGGCCACGGCAACCGATGCCGTGGTCCAGAATGCGCCCTGCCAACCGGCATACTCCGCGGCGCGCGGGACGGCGTAAATGACGAACCCGGACCCGAGCAGCACCGAGCCTCCGTAGTAACCCTGCGCCCGGGCCAGGCCCTGCGGCGGGATCGTCTGTGCGAGGTAGCGCGCCCCGGCCACAAAGCAGGTTCCGGTCCCGAGCCCGGCGAAGACCTTCCAGAACAACAGCTGACCGTAGCTGCCGGAGCAGGCGATGCCGATATTGCCGAGGCAGACGACCGCGAGCGCCCATGCGAGAACGAGACGCCCGCCGAACCTGTCGGCCAAGTGCCCGCCGGGTATCTGCATACCGGCGTGCGTCAGAAAGATGCCGGTCGTGAGCAGCCCGGCCATCGCCTGCGAGAAACCGAACTGCTTCATGAGCGACCCGAGAAGGGGCGCGTGGTTCGTATAGTTGGATGAGAAGGCGAAGGCCGCGGCACACGCGCACAGGACCGCAAGGTTTTTCCTGTCCATCAGGTGCGAGGCTCCTCCTCGTAATGCGCTCGATCGCGGCTGCGACGGGCGGGACCGTCAGCCGGGGAACAACCTTTTCAAATCGTGTTTCGTGACTTTCCCCATGGCGTTGCGCGGCAGGTCCTCGGCGACGGCCCAGCGTCGTGGAAGCTTGTATGACGGCAGCCGGCCGCGCAGCCATCGGTCCAGCTCCTCGAAGTCGAGGCCGCTTTCGCGCGGGACCACGGCAGCGGCGACGACCTCTCCCCACTCCTCGTTCTCGATGCCGACCACGCCGCAATCCCGCACCGCCGGGTGCGACCGCAGCTCCTCCTCGATCTCCAGTGCCGAGATCTTGTATCCGCCCGATTTGATGATATCGACGGATTTCCTGCCGAGAATGCGGAAGCAGCCTCGTTCCACGACCGCGATGTCGCCGGTCTTGAACCACCCCTCCGGTGTGAAAGCCTCCCGGGTCGCTTCGGGAAGGTTCCAGTACTCGAGGAACACGTTCTTGCCGCGCACGAGGATTTCGCCCGGTTCCCCCTCGGGCACATCATTTCCCAGATCGTCCGCGAGCCGCACCTCGACGCCCGGCAGCGGCGTCCCGACGAAACCCGGCCGTCGCTCTCCGTGCAGCGGATTGCTGAGGGCCATGCCGATCTCGGTCATGCCGTAGCGCTCGAGCAGCGTGTGGCCGCTGATGGCCCGCCAGCGTTCCAACACCGACACCGGCAGCGCCGCCGACCCCGACACCATCAGGCGGAAACCCTGCATCTTGCGCGAAAGATCGCGCTGCCGGTCGCCCGGGAGCTTCTCCCAGGCCGCGATCAGTTTGTGATAGATCGTCGGCACGGCCATGAAGACATTGACCCGCCCTTCGGCGAACGAGTCCAGGACGCCCGCCGGAGAAAACTCGGGGAGGAATTCACATCGGGCGCCTGCCCAGAGGGCGCAGGCGACGACGTTGACGATGCCGTGGACATGGTGCAACGGCAGCACGCAGAGCGTATGGTCCTCCTGCGTCCAGCCCCAGGCCCGCACCAGCGTCGAAATCTGTGCCTCGAGATTGGCATGGGTGAGCACGACGCCCTTCGGCCGGCTCGTGGTGCCGCTCGTATAGAGAATCATGGCCCGGCGGAGCGGGTCGACGTCGGGCAGCGCGACCGCCGGTTCGGGACACGCGTTCGAAAGCACCACGAGTGGGATGCCGAGCTGCCGTGCCGGCTCGGTGAGCCATGCACGCCGTTCGGGGGCGACGATCACGGCCGCGCATCTCGTATCCTCCAGGACGAACCGCAGCGCCGGCGGCGGGTGGCTGAGGCAAAGGGGCACGGCAATTCCGCCGGCGCGCCAGATGGCCCACTGGGTGCGGACATAGTCGAAGCCCGGGGGAACCATAAAGGCGACAGACGCCTCCCTCAGGTCTTCCCTGCCGCCCAGCAGGATCGAGGCGAGACGACGGGAGGCTTCGAGCAGATCCGCGTAGCTGAAGGCGGCACCCCCGGAAAGGATCGCCGTGCGTCCCGCATACTGCCGTGCGCGTTCGATGAGCTCGAGCATGAACGAACCTTTCAGACCCGGGAGATCGACTCGTTTGGGTGTATTTCTAGCCCAAGTCCCCGCATCACACAAGACCCGATCCCTGCGTATTCCGACGATGGCGGGCGCGGCGCCGCATCCTTGCCGCGCGTGCGGCCTTTCGAGTGCTGCGGTCGGTGTTTTCTGTCTACCAAATGGTATACAGAAAGCGGTTTTTCAGCGCGCCTTTCGCTGTCTCGCCCCGGGCGCAATTTGGCGGGTGGTTCGGCGGCCGGGCTACTCTTCGGCCCGGCCGGTTGTTACAATCTTGCCGTCCATGAGCGGGTGGGAGCTCGTCGAACAGGTGCGCCGCCGGGTCGGCGCCGAACAGGGGACCCTGCGGAAGGCCGCTTCCCTGCGGGTGGCTCTCTGCTATCCCGCCCCCTATGCGGTCGGCATGAGTTCCCTCGGTTTCCAGACGATCTATCGCGAGATCCACCGGCACGGCGAGGCAGCCGCCGAGCGCGCCTTCCTGCCCGACAGGATCGAAGACTATCGGCGCGCTCGCGTTCCCCTGTTCACCTACGAATCGGAGACTCCGCTGGCTGATTTTCCCGTGGTTGCCTTCTCGATCTCGTACGAGCTGGAATTGCCCGGCTTGCTCGAGATGCTGGACCTGGCCGGCATCCCGCTGCTGCGCAGCGAGCGCTCGGCGCACCATCCGGTCATCCTTGCCGGGGGGCCGCTCACGAACGCCGATCCGCTGCCGCTGGCGCCCTTTGTCGATGTGATCGCCGTGGGCGAGGGCGAGGAGCTGATCCGAACGTTTCTGGACGCAGCGCCGGCGGTGCCGCGCGCGGCGCTGATCGAGCGCATGGCCGCGCTTCCGGGATTCTACATCCCGGGCAAGAGCGGCGCCCTGCCGCCGGCGGCGAGGGCGCCGGACGATCGGCTGCCGGCCCGTTCGCAGATCGTCGCGCGGGAGTCCGTGCTCGGGCCGATGTTTCTCATCGAAGCGGAACGGGGATGTTCCCGCCCGTGCGCCTATTGCGTGATGCGGCGCGCGGCGGGCGGCGGCATGCGCACGGTGGCGCCCGAGCGCGTGCTTTCCCTGGTTCCCGCCGATGCGCGCAGCGTGGGCCTGGTCGGCGCCGCGGTCACGGATCATCCGGGGATCAAGCGCATCGTGCGCGCGCTGGTCGAGGGCGGGCGCGCCGTCGGGATTTCGAGCCTGCGGGCCGACCGCCTGGACGACGAGCTGGTCGGCCTGCTCGCGCGCGGCGGTTACCGGACGCTCACGACCGCGTCCGACGGCGCTTCGCAAAGGCTGCGCGATCTTGTCGGGCGCGGGACCACCGAGCGGCACCTGCTGCGTGCCGCCGAGCTGGCGCGGCGCCACGGTATGCGGCGGCTGAAGCTCTATCAGATGATCGGGCTGCCCGGGGAGACCGATGCGGATATCGAGGAGCTGATCCGCTTCACCGGGGAGCTCGCGCGGATCGTGCGGGTCACCCTGAGCGTTTCTCCCTTCGTGGCCAAGCGCGGCACGCCGCTGGACGGCGCGCCCTTCGAGGCGATTCCCTCGCTGGAGGCCAAGCTGGCGCGCCTGCGGCGCAGCCTGAAGAAGCCGGCCGAGCTGCGCCCGGCGTCGGCCCGCTGGGCATGGGTGGAATACATGCTGGCGCAGGGCGGCGAACCCGCCGGCCTTGCGGCCATGGATGCATGGCGCGCGGGCGGGAGCTTCCGGGCCTGGAAGCGCGCGTTCGCCGCCCGCGAGGTCATGCCTGAAGCGCGCGCCGCCGCCGGGGCTAGAACCTGATCTTGATGTCGGGCCGCGGTTCCAGGTGCACGGTGTCGACGAAACGGATCTTGCGCGTTTCCAGGCTCATGACGAGCGAATGGGTGCGGCAGCCGCCGCCGAAAAAGCGCACGCCCTTGAGCAGGTTGCCGTCCGTTACGCCGCAGGCGGCGAAGATCAGGCGTTTGCCCGGCGCCAGGTCTTCCGTGGTGTAGATCTTTTTCAGATCGTCGATCCCCATTTCCTTCAGGCGCCTTTCCTGGTCGGGCCGGGCGACGACGAGGCGCGCCAGGATCTCCCCGTTCAGGCAGCGCAGGGCGGCGGCCGTCAGCACGCCCTCGGGCGCGCCCCCGATGCCCATCACCGCGTGCACCCCGGTGCCGAGTACGGCCGCGGCGATGCCCGCCGACAGATCGCCGTCGCCGATCAGGCGGATGCGCGCCCCCGCCTCCCGGATCTGCCGGATCAGGTCTTCGTGCCGCGGCCGGTCGAGCACGATGACCACGAGGTCCTCGACCTCGCGCTCGAGGCATCTGGCGATGGCCTCGAGGTTTTTCCTGACCGGCGCATCCAGGTCGATCGCTCCCTTGCTGGACGGGCCGACTATGATCTTTTCCATGTAGCAGTCGGGCGCGTGGAGCAGCCCGCCCTTTTCCGAGGCCGCCAGGACGGTGATGGCATTGTTGGCGCCGGTGGCGCACAGGTTGGTCCCTTCCAGGGGATCGACGGCGATGTCGACCACCGGCACGGCTTCGCCCGGCCTGCTCTCGCCCACCTTTTCTCCCACATACAGCATCGGCGCCTCGTCGCGCTCGCCCTCGCCGATGACGATGGTGCCGTCCATGGGTATGGAGCGCATCGCCTCCCGCATCGCCTCCGTGGCGGCGCGATCGGAAAGGCGCCGGTCGCCCCGTCCCATGGTCTGGGCGCTGGCAATGGCCGCGTTCTCCACCACACGCGTGAATTCCCTGCTCAGATCGATTTCCATATCCGTCCTCCCTCGACCGCGGCCCGGTCCGCCGCGCTTGCGCGGACGAGATGCGGTGCCGGGAGAGCCCCCCTTCGACATGCGCTTCCCAGCAGTTGCGGGTCGCTTGGCCCTCGCGGAAGCCGAACCTCAGGCTGGCCCAATCATACATGATGTACTATGC
>Ga0209102_1001334_pt1 | contig 13089 bp, 12 predicted proteins | sample ConPoolayeHmetaG_FD_185483 | JGI IMG/M metagenome (GOLD analysis project Ga0209102, IMG submission 185483) | Hot spring microbial mat communities from California, USA to study Microbial Dark Matter (Phase II) - Cone Pool mat layer H metaG... ... | reverse complement strand
CCTGGTTTTTTCTGATATGAGTTCCGGGGTAGTTACGATGGCATCTTTCAAAGCGCTGGCGCAGAGGCAGTCACGTCTTTGGGGCAGTTTGGTGACCGCTTCTTTGATTATTTTCTTCACGGTATCAATGCCTCGCCTTAAGTTGGCGACGACCATCTCTGCGGTCACCACCTCCACGGTCTCCTTCCAGCAATCGTAATCGGTGACCACGGCGCAGGTAGCGTAGCAGATTTCAGCCTCTCTGGCGAGCTTGGCTTCTGGGAGCCCGGTCATGTAGATGACATCGGCGCCCCAGGAGCGGTAAAGGTTGGACTCAGCTTTGGTGGAAAATTGCGGACCCTCCATCACGATGGCAGTGCCACCATCATGGGCTCTGGCACCTACTTTCACCGCTGCCTCGTACAGTATGTCTCGGAGCACAGGGCAGAAAGGTTGGGCGAAGGCGATGTGTCCCACTATGCCATTGCCGAAGAAGGTATTGGGGCGGAGGTAAGTGCGGTCAATTATCTGGTCGGGGATGACGATATCTAAGGGCTCTATCCGCTCCTTAAGGCTGCCCACGGTGGCGACGGAGATTATCCACTCCACGCCCAGCGACTTTAAGGCATAGATATTGGCTTTGGAGGGGAGTTCGGTGGGGCTGAGATAGTGTCCCCTGCCATGGCGGGGGAGGAATGCCAGTTTTGTGCCGTTCAGCGTGCCCAGGATTATGGCATCGCTGGGGTCGCCGAACGGCGTCCTTACCCTGATTTCCCTGGTGTCGGTCAGCCCTTCCAGTTCGTAAAGTCCGGTGCCGCCGATGATACCTACTTTTGCCTCAGCCATTTTAGACCTCCTTACCGTGTTCTGGGGAGCTTGATAGGTTGGGGATTGAGTGCCAGAGTTTGCACGGATTCGCAAATTGCCCGGTGAAGGTGTTGTCCCATACTATCCACAAGATAATGCAACTCCGTTGCTACGGGATTTGCTTCTGAAAGGCTTACCAAACACAGTTGCACTTTATCTTGGTGTGATCCATCCCCAACGCTCTCCACATTGCTATGGTCTCTTTGCACAGAGCAACTTCCTTATAGTCAAATTCTTGGGTTAAGACTTGGACCAGCATGTGGTACATCTCGTGGCGCGCGGCAAAGTCTACTTTTTTGCCCCAGTTCGACCTGTCGCTAAGGAACTGTTCCCAGCTCTTGTCTTTGCACCCATTTATTGTACTCCGTAACCCTCTAAGCGAGCCAAGCGTAATGCGAGCAGGAACAAATTCGGCAAAAATGTGTTCTGTCAGCTTTCTGTATGCCCTCTCCCACCCGGGCACTGGTACCATAGGGTCAATCCTAACTCTTACTTCATATCCGGCCTTACTCAAGCTGCGAGCAGCCTCGATTCTTTTTTCTACCAGAGGCGCCTTATGCTCCCATCTGTCTGCCACCTCGGGTGCATTGACGCTAAAACTTACGATGACTTGGTCAGGGGGTCTGATTTCGAGGAGATTCTTAACATTGTTCGACTTAGTAACGAATAAGACTTTATGTCTTCTTTGTTCTTGGAAGATAGGAATTATGAATTTGGAAAAGGGCTCGGACGTACCCTCCCACATTAGAGAGTCGGCTATTTCACCTGTATTTAGAATTTCCTCCGGCGTGTCCACAGAGTCAAGAAATGTCCTCACGTGCTCCTCAATCTTCCTGTAGTCCTTGACAACAGGCTTCGTTTTTTCTGGAAGCAACCGGAGGGTTCCTTTCAAATAACACCACGCACAGTCAAATGGGCATCCATGCGCCCATTTTAGCTCTAAAAAGTGAGGACACACCACGTCTGTTTCCTTCGTAGGAGGTGGCGTTTTGTCAAAGCGCTTTATGATAGAACCGTCGCCTACGCGTGTGACTAGCGGGGTTACACATCCGTTTGGCATTGTATAATCTTGCGTTATTATCTTTGGCTTTCTGGAGCTTTCTGTCACCAAGTGTTGTAGCTGTTTCATAATCGTTTCATCCTCAGTTGCCCTGTTCTCGAGCGGCTTGCAACTTTATCCCAAAAATCCGACCCCCAGGGTTCTTAGTCGCAAATATTATATGGTAAAGAGGTACACCTTTTTGGTTTCTGACAAGCACATAGTCCCTAACATCCTGATAGCCTATCTTTTCTAGCCCTTTTTCGAACGCGCTTAGCAGGATGTGGCCCTTTTTGTGAAATCTTTCTTCTTCGTACATCTTTAGCCATGAAGCGTCAGGGAAAAACTCAAGCAATTCTTTCGGTGGGTTATGAGCTATCCTTTTCATACTTCCAACGTGAAAGGTAATAGCCAAATCCATGCGCCTTCCCTCAGTTAGTCTCCTTATGGAGTCAAATTTCACCTCGAAGCTGAACGGATCAACGAAGCAGAAATCCAGCGAAGCGGATGGGAGCTTGTTTCGCAATTGGTCTATAACAGTGTTGCAATCCTGCGTGAAGTAGAACACATTGCTACGATTGAAGCTTTCCACACGCTTCTTCAGAGAGGATATAACCTGTGGGTCTGCGTCGTTGAAGAAGTAGTGGGTAAATGGCTCTTTGCACCTAAGGGCGACTATTGGGGAGCCATCTATTTCTCTGTTCATTTCCTCAATATAGCATTTACCGGGGCCAGCGAACAGGTCTATATAAGCCCGGGTTCGCCAGTGGTATTTCATGCCTGTGTTGAAAATCTCGCAGTACCGTTGAATGTAATCAATTTTCTCCTCTGCCCAGACCCCGACTTTAAGCGATAATTCACCATCCGAGGATCTAACAAGATCACCTGTAGCCATAGGCCTTGTCTCCTTACTCCTAATTGTAGCAAAATTTCCATTTGGCGTGCCTTGGGTATATACGTCAGCTTTTCATACGTCTCGGTTGGCACTTCTGTTAGCTTATGCAAATCCAATGGCCTACAGTGTCCTTGCGTTTCAGGGTTGTTCCCCAAGTCTTAACTGCAAGGATGGTTCACTCAATGCAAGATTCTGGACAGTCGTTCTGTGAAAGGTTCTCGGGCGATGCCTTTCTCGGTAATTATAGCAGTTATGTAACGGTGGGGGGTGATATCGAAGGCGGGGTTGGCAGCAGGGACTCCCTCTGGTGCAATCCGGACGCCAGCCAGGTGCGTGACCTCAGCAGGGTCGCGCTCTTCGATAGGGATGGCGTCGCCGGAGGCAAGCGAGAGGTCAATTGTGGAAATGGGGGCTGCCACATAGAAGGGGATGCCGTGCTCCCTTGCCAGCACGGCGAGTGTGTAGGTGCCTATCTTGTTTGCGGTGTCGCCGTTGGCAGCTATCCTGTCGGCGCCGACTAGGACGCAGTCAATTTTTCCGTGTTTCATAAAGTGCCCCGCCATGGAGTCGGTGATGAGGGTCACCGGGATGTCCTCCTGCTTCAGTTCCCAGGCGGTAAGGCGTGCCCCCTGTAAAAGCGGACGGGTCTCGGTGGTGATTACCCTGACCTTTTTACCCGCCGCTACCGCCGCCATTATTATCCCCAGCGCTGTGCCGTAGCCAGCGGTGGCTAAAGGGCCGGCATTGCAGTGGGTGAGCACGGTGGCGCCATCCGTGATTAGTTCGGCACCGAGCTTGCTGAGCCCGAGTGTGGCAGTCTCCTCCTCAGCGTGGACGCGTTTTGCCTCAGCGACAAGGGCATCCTTTGCTATGGCGACGCTGCTTGCTTGCAGTGCTACCTGCCTCATGCGCCCGATGGCGTGGAATAAGTTTACCGCGGTGGGGCGGGAGGCGGAAAATGCGCTGAAGATTTTCTCAAGGTAGGAATCGAATTCAGCCTTGTCTTTAGCCTTTATTTGCTGGGCGCCGAGTGCGATGCCATAGGCGGCAGCAACCCCGATGGCAGGGGCACCGCGCACCTTTAGCTGTTTTATGGCTGAAACCACCTGACGGAAGTCGCGGCAGTCCAGGTATACCAGCCTGTGTGGCAGGCGTGTCTGGTCAATCAGCCTCAGCCTGTCACCGAGCCATTGCACTGCTTTCATGATGTCCTCTTCCCGTAGCTGTGCCAGTGGTCAACTGCTTTATTCAGGTGCCCGATGAACTCCTCCGGTCTGGAGGGTGTGATATGCACGTTCATTTTCCTGTACCTCACTATCTGTACCGCATTGCGGTTGTGCATGGAAGTGGCGAAGTTTATGCCCAGGCTTATGCCCTCAGGTTTTTTGGCGATTTCTACGGTCTCATAGGGTATATCGAAGCGGAAAGGTCCGCCCATTATTATGCTCAGCCTGTCTTCAAGGATGCAGTATTTGCGCGGGACGATTGCCCAGAAGACTGCAATCACTAGGAGGGCGGTGGCAAACAGCCCCACCGCCGACTGCTTGTCACCCTCTATTAGCTGGACGGCTGCTATGAGCACAAAGAAGACAGGGAGCAGCAGGATGGCTTTAAACCAGACGTCATAACGGGGTGTATCTTCATATATTATTGCAGCCATGGTTATAACGAACCGATTTGTGTAATACATATTAACTGAAAAGCCGCTTTTGTGCTACAGGTCGTGGTGGCATGGTGTAAAATGGTGCCACTTCAGCGGTCACGATTTTTTAAGGAGGTTAGTCATGCCTAAGGCGAAGGTCGGCGATATCGAAGTCTATTACGAGACCCACGGAGAAGGGGAACCGTTACTGCTTATCACGGGCTTCGGTTCCTACTCTGCCCACTGGCATGTCATTGTCCCGCATCTTTCCAGGGAGTTTCGGGTGGTAGCTTTTGATAACCGTGGCACAGGGCGGAGCGACAAGCCTGACTACCCCTATACCTTGGCGATGATGGCTGGCGATGCCAAGGGGGTACTCGATGTGCTGGGCATTGACAGGGCGCATGTCTTCGGCGTCTCCATGGGCGGTATGATAGCCCAGGAATTTGCCCTCAACTATCCTGACAGGCTGCGCTGCCTTGTCCTGGGCTGCACCAACTGCGGCGGTAAGCATGCCATACCTGCCTCTGAGGAAGCCCGCCAGTTCCTTTTCGGTCGCGATATGGCGAAGCTGTCTGTGGAAGAGCGGGCAAGGCTAACTGTCCACTGGCTATGGACGAAGGAGTTCATCGAAAAACATCCTGAGGCGGTGGAAGATTATGTTACCATCACCTCTCGTTATCCCACGCCAGTGCACGGTTTCAGGAGTCAGGCGCAGGCGATAGCAGGGCACGATACCTATGACAGGTTGCCCCAGATAAAGGCGCCCACGCTGGTGATAACCGGTGATGCCGACAGGCTTATCCCACCGGAGAACTCGAAAATACTGGCTTCAAGGATACCCAGTGCCGAGCTGGTAATACTGAAGAATGCCGGGCATGGCTTTATCACCGATGCCACCGAAGAAGCTAGCAAAGCAATCATTGATTTCCTGAAGCGGCAATCGAAGAAAGCCTGAGCCATCGGTAGTAGCAGGCAGGGATACTGCGGGAAGGGCACCGCAGGTCCTGGTATTAAGTTTTCACTGCTTTCCCGGTCACCTTTCTACGTCTGAGCCACAGGACAATAGCCAGAATAGCACCCCAGATCGGGGAGAAGACGATGAGCCAGATGACGAGGTCTGCCAATACTTTCCCTGCTATGACAAGTCCACGGGCTGCAGATTTCAGTGTCTGTAAAGCGCTCCACCCAGTCCCGCTGATGGGTCTGGTCTTTTGCAGGTTCACCTGAATAAGAGCCATGTCTGACGTTCGTTCAAGGTATTGAATACGCCCCTTCACACGCTCGATCTCGCCGCGGACGTTTGATAGCGCATTATAGACCTTTAAAGTGTCTTCTACTGTTTGGGCTTTCTTCAAAAGTTCTAAGTACTGGGACTCGGTGGCTTCCAGGTTGCGGAGCTGTGCCTTGAGGTCAGTGTACTCCTCGGTGACATCGCGGCTTTCGGTGCTTTCGAACGGGACCTTTACCGCTAGCTGGCGCAACCTCACAAAAGCTTCGTCAAAGCGTTCGGCGGGTACGCGAATAGAGATGGTGCCTCTCTCAGTATTCTCTTCCCCTTGCTTGCTGGAGGAGACTACATAGCCACCCAATGCCTGTGCTATTCTGGCGACCTCATCCAGAGCGGTGGCTATATCATTGACCTCTAGGGTTATGTAGCCATTTCTGATGATTTTGCGGTCGGTGGTGGGTGTGGACTCAGACACGTCAGCTCTCTGCTGTTCCATTGATACTGTGGCGAAGCTGCCGCTCTCCCCCGGGGGTAGTGGTGGTGCGGGGACCACCTTAGATGTCTGCTTGCTGCAAGCTGGGACAATCACTGCCAGTATTAGAAGTGCCACCGCTGCCAGGACTTTTGACGCTTTACTCATTTCAGGTCCCTCCTTTTCCTCACGCTTAGCGCACGGTTACATCTTAAGGTAAACGGTGGTTATTTACAAAAAGTTCATCATAGGCGCTAATTGAAGGGAGCGGTGTTAATCTGTTATTCTTGAGATTACAGAAGGGAGAAACATGACCAAGTCTATAGTCCAGGAGCTAGAACCGTTATTCAACCCTAAATCGGTGGTGGTGGTGGGGGCGACCAACAACTGGAACAAGTGGGGCTTTTTCACCTTTTCCAGCGCATTGAGCGGCTTCCCGGGACCGGTGTATCCGGTGAACAATCGCGAGACTGAAGTGCTGGGGAAGAAAGCGTATGTCAGGGTGACGGATATCCCCGAGCCCGTTGACCTGGTGGTCATCGTGGTGCCGGCGCCGAGCGTACCTTCGGTGATGGAGGACTGCGTGGCTAAGGGGGTAAAGGCAGGGGTGATCATCTCCGCCGGCTTCGCCGAGACAGGGGCTGAGGGGAAAAAGCTTCAAGACGAGGTGCTACGTATTGCCAGAAAGGGTGGCATCCGATTCGTTGGTCCCAATTGCATGGGCTACTGGAGTGCCACCTCAAATTTGAGGGCTGTTATGTTCCCGCTTCCGGTAATGGATGGTCCGCTGGCTTTTGTGTCCCAGGGGGGCAATGTGGGGGGCGCAGTGGTGATCTCCGGCTACCACAGAGGGGTGGGCTTTCATCGCTATGTGAGCTGCGGCTGTGCTGCTGATATTCAGATCGAAGACTACATCGAATATTTCGGTGAAGACCCCGGTGTGAAGGTGATACTGGCTTATATCGAGGGGCTGGCTAATGGCAAGCGCTTTCTGGAGAAGGTGTCTAAAGTAACACCTCGTAAACCGGTGATCGTTCTTAAACCAGGAAAGACGGATGCTGCGGCTAAAGCTATAGTGTCGCATTCCGGCGCGCTGGCAGGCACTGATGATATTTACGAGGCTGCGTTTAAGAGCATCGGCGTGCTCAGGGTGGACAGCCCTGAGGAATTGCTCGATGTGGCTGTCGGCTTACTCACCCAACCGCTACCACGCGGCAGAAACGTGGCTATTCTTACACCAGGGGGTAGTTATGGTGTGCTCTGTGCCGACGCCTGTGCCGCTGAAGGGCTGAACGTGGTCAAACTTCCGCAGGAGGTGATCGCGGAACTCGACAGAGTATTTCCACCGAGGTGGAGCCGTGGCAACCCGGTCGACCCTGCTGGAGACAGGAACTTCATCACCTATCTTACCGCTCCGATGAAATTGCTCAGGGTGGAAGAGGTGGATGCGCTGATCTTTATGGGCTTCGGCGGTTTCTCCATCTTCGCCTCTTTATTTGCTTCCTTCGGACGGGACAACAGCGGCGCTTTTACCGTGCAAGTGCCGATGAGACAGTCACCACAGGAGCTGTTGCCGGACTTGAAGAGGGCACTGGAATCTAGAGACGTGATACAGATAAAGGAGGCATTGCGTCCTGTTATCTCAGCACTGGCTACTTTAACAGGCACATACTATGAGCACGAGGTCGAGGACTTTTGCCGTCTGGTCGCCTCGGCGGTGGCAGCGGGGCGGATCGATGCCCTGCTACTGCTTAACGCCTTTCGACCCGCAGAAGCAGCAGCGAGCACCAAAGCCGCCAGCAGCGAGAGACTGGTACCAGAAGAGGCGATAGCCCGCTTTTTCCGGGCGGTGGCTGAGCAGTGGGTGGCAGAATATGGAAAGCCGGTGTTGACCACCACCTTCTTTGCTGAAGACCAGCCCCGGTTACACGGTTCACATTATGTTTACCGTTCGGGCACACATGCTGCCAGGGTGTTAGCCAAGCTGGTGGAGTACAAAGAGTTTTTGGAGAAGATTGGAGTGCGCCAGCCAGGTGAGGTCAAGGTCGGTTCTAGAGAGTAGCGGGCAACCTGAAAGAGTGGTTCTTACTGCAGCTTGAACCCTTTCTCGTAGAACAGCCGCACGCAGGCATTAGCAACCTCGGGGTCATAGAGTTCGCCGGCATTCCGAGTAACTTCCTCGATAGCTACGCCTGTCCCCAACGCAGGTCGGTAGGGGCGGTGTGAGGACATGGCTTCGATAACATCGGCTACCGCCAAAATCCTAGCCTCCAAAAGTATCTCATCGCCTTTTAGCCCCTGCGGGTAGCCGGAACCGTTCAGGCGTTCGTGGTGTTGCCGCACTATCTCGGCTACCGGCCAGGGGAAATCTATGTTCTTCAGAATTTCGTAGCCAGCATCCGAGTGCTGTTTAATCAGGCTGAACTCGATGTCGGTGAGTTTACCCGGCTTGGTGAGGATTTCCGCTGGCACCTGCATTTTGCCGATGTCATGGATGATGCCAGCGATGTGCACAGCTTCAACGTATGCGTTGAACACGCCCAACACTTCGCCTCCCAGGGCTACCGGTACACAATAGTGGCCATGTTGTGCCATCCCCGGGTAAGTTATCTCGTGTTCAGGTGTCATCGTCCCAGCGAACTGTATTTTGTTTTCCAGGGCAGCCCGACCACAGAGGCACTTGCCCAGGGGGACTTGGGCACAGGCTTTCTGAAGCTGCTCGTCCAGCCCTTTGTGAGCTCTCATTTCTAACACCCCGGAGTCTGCATCCAGAATGAAAATGCTACCCTTATGTTGTATGTTGAGCCACGGAAGTGAGAGCACCAGCTCGAGCACGTTTTGCAGAAACTCGTCTGATGGCATCCGCCGTAGAGCCGCTTCTGCAAGCAAAGAGTTGAACCTGACTTGGACTTCCTGAGCCCGTTGCAGTGTTTCCAGGCGGGTCTGGCTAGCGATCCTCTCGCGCAGGCTGTAGACCGCCCGTGTGAGATCTCGAGCAATCTCAGCAAGCGCAGTGACTTCTTCCGTGGAGAAGGCTTCCGGGTCTGTGGAGTAGATGTTTAAAGTGCCTAAGAGCTTATCATCGTGAACCAGGGGCACGGCGATGGAGGAAGCGTAGCCATCTTTAATTGCCTCTTCTTGCCAATCAGCAAAGAAGGGGTCCGAGCGGATATCGCGGGAGATTGCGACCTTCTTAGACCGTATGGCTCTGCCTATAGGACCCCTGCCAGCGGCGGTAGCACTATAGGTTATCCGGGCGGTCTCTATCCGCTCTTTTCTCTCCCCCGCTTTGGCGACCGGCTGGACCGTTCTGGCAGCGTCGCTCTGGGCATAGCCAATCCAGACTGAACGATAGCCTGCCAGCTTGGCGATTTGTTCGCAGACGGTGTTCAGTAGTGTGGTCTCGTCACTTGCCTCGGAGATAGCCTTGCTTACGGCTTTCAGCAGTTCCAGCGACTTCTTGAGTTGTTCTAGACTGGTTCTTGTAGTCCTTTTCTTAGACGAATCACCAGCGGCACCAAAGTCGGTCTCCTGCTCGTTACCCAATCTCTTTCTCCTATTTGACTCCTATACCCAATATAGCCTCGCTACCCCCCGTGTCAATAGGTATGTGCGAGTCAATTGCATCGGCACGACGGGGTTGATTTACTTCATCGCCGACAGGCATAATGGCAGCGGGGGTGAAACAGATGTCCAAAGTAGAGATGCTGTTTGTGTTGCTGGCGTTTGCGCTGCTTTTGGTGCCGGGGTGTGCGCCGCAGGCTGGTGAACGGGGCTGTAGCACTGTCCAGGCTGAGCTGGAGAATCTCAAAGCCGAGTTGCAAATAACGAGAACTGAGCTTGAGAAAGCCAGAAATGAGCTGGCAACAGCCAAGAGTGTCACTCTTGAGGAACTATTGCGCCAGCGACGTTCGGTGAGGGAATATAGCGAAGAACCTTTGACCAAAGAGGAAGTGGTGAAATTGCTGTGGGCAGGGCAGGGGATAACGAAGCCTCCCCGGTACCGCACAGCGCCTTCGGCAGGGGCATTGTACCCGCTTGAGTTATATGTGGTGGTGGGCAATGTGACAGGTCTGGAACCAGGGGTTTACAAGTATGACCCTGTGCAGAACAATGTTAGACCGGTGAAAGCGGGTGACGTGCGGCAAGCCCTGGCTACAGCTGCCCTAGCCCAGTCCTGGGTGGCGGAGGGGGCTATTGACATCGTCATCGCAGCGGTGTATGACAGGACGAAGGTGAAGTACGGTGAGCGGGGCGAGCGGTATGTGCATATGGAGGTGGGTCACGCGGCACAGAACATTTGCCTGCAGGCTACAGCCCTGGGGCTGGGGCTGGTGACGGTGGGGGCTTTTGACGATTCGAGTGTGGCTAAGGTTGTGGGGCTAGCTAGGGACGAAACTCCGCTGTATATTATCCCTGTGGGAAGAACAAAATAAGAGGGCGGCTATCATCAAGCCGCCCTTACAAAACTTTGCACCTAGTCTCAAGGCTTGTTTTTATTACCCTTTACTTTAGGCTCTTTAGCAGCGCCGTGGTTTTGTGTCTGCTCTGTTGTCCCAGCCTGCTGTTGAATTTCGTTCTCCTGCCTTGTCCTTTCCCTCACCTTTAATGTCTGGTCTTCGCCATTATTCTGTGTCTGCTCAGTGACCGCGGTCTGCTCCTGGTTCTTGAGCCTCAGTTTTTTCTCGATGGACTTGAATCCCTGCCAGTTAGGGTTGAATGGTTTCTGTAGCCCTGGTGCAGTGAGAATGCCCTTGCCGGGCACTCCGCGCAGTCTCAACCACCATGCCTTGGTCTGCGTGGCATTATCGGTGGTATTGTCGGTGGTGTTATCACTGCTCGTAATGACGGACTCCAGAGTGGTGTCCAGCATTGTCTCTGATTGTGCGGTGGCGGACTCGGGGAATAGCGGTGTCAGGAACAAGGCAAGAGCCAGTATCAGGGGTAACATGGTCCAGTTCTTCATCTATACCTCCTCTGGTCGAAGACGTTGTTTATCATTTTCACCAGTTATAACGACGTCGCTGGGTGGCGGGTTTAGGTCCCTTGTGGTGATGCTAAGTGGGGGGCTAACGGCGGTTGGTCTTCGGTCCGGAGTGATGTTGTCCGGACGGCGCGGTATCGTTGTCAGCAGACTGACTGGTCTGTGATGGTTTGTTCAGCGATGAAGACGGCTCTTCCTGTTGGGTACCAGAGTCTTGACTATCATCGCCTTCCGGTTCCTGATCCCCCGGGTTCTTCTTATCGAACTTATGGTCGGAAAAGTCCTCTTTTTTAAATTTTGAGAACCTGTCGATGGTTTTTTGCAATTTCGGCTTTGCCTCTGGAGGTGCCTCTTCCATGGCTTTTTGCAGGGCATTAACACTGCGGACGGTGCTTTTCTCAAGCAGTGTTCTCAGGCGCTCCATCTTTTCAGCCCTTGTCTCCCCGGCTTTTTTCTGCTCGTCTGTTGGCTCGGTAACTGAGGTACCGGTTGCAGTCGCTTCTTGCTGAGGTGGTTGTTGCGGTGCTGGTGCAGGTTCCTGCGAAGTAGTCGGCTCCTGAGATGGAGTTGCGGGCTGGGGAGGAGACGGTTTTGGCTCCTCTGCGGCAGGCACTTGTGGAGTTGCTTTTGGCTCTGCAGTAGCGGGAGCGATTGCAGTTGCAGCCGGTGCAGTCCCTGTTATCTGGGCAATATTAGCGCTGGCTATTTCCAGCTGGTCAGCCAGTTTTTCTGCGGTAGTTGCTGCCAGTTCTGTCTTGCCCTGCGCCACCATGGTCTCGATCTCGATGACCCTTTTTTCAGCCAGCCTGGCATAGAGCTCAGCCTTGGCGGACTCGGAGAATGTCAGGGCGAGTCTTGCCTGTTCTGTGGCTAGCTTGACCGGGTAGAGCGCTTCGTCGGGCATGGCGTCTGAGGCTGCAGTTGCCGTGCCGATACCGCTTACCACTACGATGATGATAGCGGTTAAAGCCACTGCCCAGGCAGTGCTCCAATTGAACCCCCTGCTTGCCGGCTTTTGCTTCTGTTGCCGGGCATATTGATAGGCGCCCTGTAACCTGACTCCTGTCCAGTACCTGAAATCAGGTCGAGGTTGAATATAGGAACCTCTTCTACCGATGTCAAACGCGGTGCGCAGCAACCTTTCCAGCTCGGCGGCATGCTCTGGATAGCTCGCGAGGACGCTCTGCATCGGCTCGCCGGAGCGCACCCGGTCATAGCATTCGTTGAAAATGTCCTCTAATTTCCTTCCCATCTCATTCCTGCATTGCACCGAGCACTTTTCTCAGCGACATGGTGGCGTTGAACTGGAGCGCTTTGATCGTACCCTCGCTCTTGCCCAGCACTCTAGCTGTTTCGGCGATGGACAACTGGGCGATGAAGCGCAATGTAGCTACCTCCCGCTGGGCTTGGGGTAATTTTTCCAGTGCCATTTTCAACTGTTCAACTTCAAACTGCCGTTCGCTCATCTCCACCGGGTCTTCTATCGTAGCCAGATGTGCCTCGTCGAATTCAGTCCTTTTCTCTCTGGACAGTTTCCTCACATGGTCGATAACGGTGTTGTGAGCGATTTTAAATAACCAGGCAGCAAAGGGCAAATCTCGCCACTTATAGTTCCCGATCGCCTCCAGGGCTTTAATAAATACATCTTGTGTCAAGTCCTCCGCTTCAGCCTGGCTTCTGACCTTGGCATAGATATAGCGGTAGATGCGGTCAAAGTTAGCATTGTATAGCTGTGTAAAAGCTCTCTGGTCACCGCTTACCGCCTGTTTGACTAAATATTCCTCGCTATTTAACACCAGGAAGAACCTCTTGCCGTTGCCTGAGAGGGCATCTCAGGGGGTTGTTTACCTGGTGTCTATTATATAAAACGGGGCTTAGCGGCGAAAGTTTATTGGAGCAGATGACCGTTTGGCACAGGAGGTCATTTTGCAGTAAAATGCTACTTTAGCTGTGTATTTGTTGAGATACAACGGCGTGTTT
>Ga0209102_1001333_pt1 | contig 13115 bp, 13 predicted proteins | sample ConPoolayeHmetaG_FD_185483 | JGI IMG/M metagenome (GOLD analysis project Ga0209102, IMG submission 185483) | Hot spring microbial mat communities from California, USA to study Microbial Dark Matter (Phase II) - Cone Pool mat layer H metaG... ... | reverse complement strand
GGTAAAGAAAGGAGATTGAAGAAATGACCTGATTATGCTAATTTTATTTTACCCGGGGTGGGTCAGTTTTCAGCGATAAACTGGGTCAATTTTAAGCGGTAATCTACACCACCGTCCTGCTTCTAGAAATCCATACGATACGAGTGTTGTTTTACTTACTTTGCCCACTGGTCTCACCTTACCTGAACGACTCATAGGGAGCACCTGCCTTTTCAATGTTAGAGCTTTCCTCAGGAACCGTCAAATCAACAATATAGCGCATCGTTAAATGTAGATACGGACTGTCAATTTAGACAAAAGCTCAAATGTGGTTGATACTAGCAGCAAACGAGACACGGTGCCTAACAAAGTGCTGTAGACCGAGACTGTGGTTAAATGTTAACATGAATTAGTGGGGCACGCGCTGTAGGGCTGAGATTAGCCGGTTGGATACCCTCGTGCCCGGGTTTAAGTATGTCAAAAGAAAAGGATGATACAAAGAGGATCGACCGCATCCGAAAGCTAATCAATAGTGGTGCTGGGATTGCCGGTGGTGCAGTTGGCGGCGCATTGGGCTTCCTGGCAGGAGGTCCAATTGGTGCTGCTGCTCTGGGTGCTGGCGGTGCCGCAGCGGCTATGGCTCTAGAACACATAGGACATGAAGTATCCGAGCGCCTACTTGGTGCACGGGAGAAAGTACGTGTTGGAGCAGTGCTCGCGATTGCAGCCGATGAAATCAAACAGCGCATAGAGAATGGGGAGAGAATCAGAACCGACGGTTTCTTCGATGAGAAGCTATCTGGCCGATCCGATGCCGAAGAAGTAGCGGAAAGTATTTTGCTTAAGAGCCAGCGTGAACCTGAGGAAAAGAAGATACCCTATATGGGGCATCTGCTGTCGAGCATTGCTTTTGACCCGCAGATTAGTACTCACATGGCACATCAGATTACAAAGGCGGCTGAACAACTCACATATCGACAACTTTGCATATTAAAGTTAGCGGTTGTTAAGCAGGTCTTCAGGCTTCGCAACGGAGATTATCGAGGACAAGGCTCGTTCCCAAAAGAACTGTATCAGGTACTGTATGAATGCCTAGACCTTTACCACAGGGGGTTCATCAACTTTGGCGGAGGAGTCGCCTTCGGGCCTACAGATATCGCTCCGGGGAAAATGACCGTCCAGGGTTTAGGTGCAGACCTCTTTAATTTAATGGAACTAGCGACAATTCCGGACGAGGATATTGTTCCAATTGCAGCACAGCTGAAATAGACGGGATGCCACGAGGGAGTACCTCACAAGACCCGCAGGCGACTGATACGCCAATGGCCGAGTTTACTGGTTAGAAAATGGAACTAATAACGCGCATCTTTGGAATACAATTGGGCGTTTTGTTATCTTCGAACATTCATGCTATCTTGTCAGTGACATTTGTGCGTGAATTTGTGCGTGAATGGAAGCGCTAACCCATGTGTTCCAATACCTTGGGAGCAGGCTCTTTCCCCAGCAATACCATGGCGAAATGCTCAAGCTTCTGTTTTGTTCTAGAATCCACATCATGCCAGCGGACAAGAAATTCTTCCTCCGTCATCCATGTTTTTCTAAAAGATGCCGGATCTTCAAATACGATAATATTACCCTGATACCCGATGAGAATCGCGTAATGGCCATCCTCATTGTCCTCTCTCCAGTCGTCCAGTGTCATATACTTTTCTGCCCACGCTTGAACAAGCACAATGACCGGTCGCTTTTCATCCACAAATTGTTTTATTTCTCCCAAAGAAAAGCCACACTTTGCCACGACTTGAAACCCCTTCTTCTCAGCCACAGATATCATATTCTGCACGGGTACTCCATCACCGTCGGGTTTGAGTTCTTCGAGCAATTCGTCTTCACGAACATCTATGCCATAATACGCCATGACGAGCTGCAATGCTTTTGCTCCGCAGTCAAAATCAAATGTCTGTCTTCCGGTTGGCAGGTCAATCATAATCTTGACCTCCAGCTATGAGGCACTTCCTTATATGCAGCGAACTGATGCTATGCTGAACTCCTCCGCTTTATACATATCCCCAAGGAGTTTTCTGTCGAGCAGCAGTAGCGATAATTTGTGCTGCAACTTCATACGAAAGATGTTCAGTATTGACTACTAAATCATAGTAATCAGGGTTCTCAAGTTCGCGTTTAAAGAATCTCTGAATGAAAGCCCGGCGGCTGTCGTCGTATTCTTCTATCTGTCTTCGGGCTTCATCCTCGTCTACCTTTGATGTTACCATTACCCGCTTGACCCTCTCCTCCAAAGGGGCGACGACCAGAACATGCAAAGCTGAGGGATTATTATGCAGGATGAACTGGCTACCCCGACCCTGTATTACAATATTCTCCTCCAGCGCCAGATCTTGAATCACCGATTCCAGAGCATCAAGATATTTGGTGTCATCCAGAGGCTCTTGCCAGGTACGACTATAAGTACTTTCCACACTGCCCGACCTTTCGAGAGCTCTCACCAACACCGCTACTACTCGTTGTACTAGTCGAGTAGGAATATTCTCCTTCTCCGCCACCCGGTCTATTGGATGACCCACCAACTGAGCAATACTCTCCAGAATCTCCCTATCTACATAATCGCCTTTGATTATGCGGGCTACCTCTTTGCCGATGTCTGGTGCTCCGCTTCCCAACTGACCCCGAATGGTTACTATAGGCATCAAGTACCTCCTTGTAGGTCACTACAAGACTTAGGCGAATATCCTCTCACTACTTTCGTGTGCCCGCTGCAATTCAATTATAGTGGATTGCCTGGAGGGTGGCAAGGTTGAGAAAAGGCAATACACCGCATATTTTGACGAAAAGGACCAGGCACAGCGTGCTAAAGGAGCTCCTTGCCTTGACAAAATTTGATAAGGTATGCCAGAATGCTAAAGTAAACGATTACTTACATTTCGCTCTCGTGTCATTCTACTTCGCTGGTTAGTTTCCAGAAGTGTCATAGATGTAAGGAAGCAATGGCTACAACTGAGAGGTCGTGGCGATGACAATATTTGAACAGGTAGTCGGAGAATTGACTTTGGGGCAAATACTGCTCTCAATACTTATATTTGCAGTTTTTGTTGGCTTAGCCGTGCTTTTCCAGATTTTCCTAGTCTCACTTGTCAGGAAGCTGACACGGAAAACGAAAACACCGTTGCATGAGGCGATACTTTCTGTGCTCCGAAGACCCATTCTGGCCATTATTCTGCTGGCAGGCCTTTATCTGGGGTTGCTTTATCTTCCTGATGAATTTGTCGCACTGTCGTATTTGGTCAAAGGGTTAGCCAGTGTATTGAGCCTGCTGGGTATCTATTCAGTGGTCCTTTTGCTTCACGTCACGATGAGATGGTACCGGCGACAGGTTACCGCCGAGAAGAAAGACTTTGGTTTCAGTATTCGTCTCCTCACTGCATGCTGGATTGCAATGGTGGTTATGGCTATGTGGTTAGCCGCGGTGATAGTACTTGCTATCTGGGGACTGAAAGTTGCCCCAGTCGCCACCTGGTTGGGGGAACATGGTTGGCGTATTGTTCTCATAATTCTTCTTGTCGCGCTAGCTGCTGTTAGTCTGGGTGAAATTGTCCCTAGAGTAGTTGTCCGGACCCTAACCCGCCGTCCCGGGGAAACGGAAGATGAAGCTAAGAAGAGAAGCATTACCTTGTCCAGGGTGCTTGTTGGCGCAGTCCAGGTGTTCATATTTCTTATTGCCATTTTTATGATTCTCTCTGAACTCGGAATAGACATTGCGCCTATCCTGGCTGGTGCCGGTGTCGTTGGTATTGCTATTGGCTTTGGTGCTCAAAGCCTGGTGAAAGATATCGTTGCCGGGCTGTTCATAATTTTGGAGAACCAATATCGGGTAGGTGATTGGGTGAAAATTGCTGATGTTGAAGGACTGGTCGAGGACGTAAACCTGAGAAGAACGGTGCTACGGGACTTTAGTGGTGCTGTCCACACTGTGCCAAATGGAGAGATTCGGGTGGCTAGTAACCTTACCAAGGAATGGTCCAGGGTTAACATGAACGTAAGTGTCGCTTATGGAGAAGACCTTGACCATGTCATCTCGGTTATAAACAGGGTTGGCAGGGAGCTGGCTGATGACCCTGAGTGGGCGCCCTCAATTCTCAGTCCGCCACAGGCTTTAGGGGTAGACAAGCTGGGTGACTCAGGTATCGAGATAAAGATACTTGGAGACACCAGGCCTATGCGTCCGTGGGCTATCATGCGAGAGCTTCGCCTCAGGCTGAAGAAAGCCTTTGATAAAGAGGGCATAGAGATTCCCTGGCCTCACACCAAGGTATACTTTGGCAACTCGCCCTACGCGAAGGATTCTCAGGATTCTGCGGGAGGGAAGCATGACCCATCCACATAAAACTACAGCGGCAAGAAAGAAACAGATAATAAACGCTGCCAGAAGACTGATAATCAAGCACGGCAGCGAACACATAACAGTCAGGGAGATTGCCAGAGCCGTAGGCATTTCTGAAGGCGCTATCTACCGCCACTTTAAGAGCAAAAAGGATATACTGTCCTTGCTTGCCGACCATATCGGGGATAACCTGGTAGGGGATATTACCAGAGCCAGTACCGATGGACATTCCCCGCTGGAGGTTCTGGACGATGTGCTTAGAAGCCATCTCTCGGCTATTGAAAAGAGACGAGGCACCTCCTTTCAGGTTATTGCCGAGATTATTTCTCTGGGTGATAAGAAACTGAATAAGAAAATGTCTGAGATTATAAATAAGTATATAGATTGCCTTGTTGCGCTCTTGTCTCGTGGGGTCGAGTCTGGAGAGGTGAGACAGGATATTAACGTGGAAGCGGCAGCTACGCTCTTGTTTAGCATGATACAGGGCTTGGTCAATCTCTGGGCTTTAAGCAACTACAGCTTTGAGCCGGAAAAGAAATATGAACCGCTCTGGTACACCTTCCGTGAAGCCGTCACTAAGCATTAAGTAAGATTTTGACCGAATTCTGAGAGAAGAGCCATGTAGGGACGGGCTCTGTGGGTAAACGACCTGACTCGGTCCGGCAAATGGTTGACAAGGCACACTCTGGCGAGGGCAGATGGTAGAATCAATCAGGGTAGTACTAGTAGATAACGAAGAGGTGTTCCGTGAGGGGTTGGCTAAGCTCCTGAGGGACCAACCGCACATCGAGATTGTCTATCAATGCGGTGGTGCCAAAGAAGCGATTGAAAAGAGCAAAGAGACCAAACCAGACGTCATCCTAATGAGTAGCCAAATATCAGACGGTGATTCTCTGGAGACAGTCAAGAAAATGAGAGAGAGTTCGCCTGAAGTAAAGGTGGCTATGATTACCCGCCCTGGAGTAGGCCCGAGCCCCTTACAGTTTCTGAAGGCAGGCGCTAGGGCTTGCCTCTCCAAGAGCATATCGGCAAGTGACCTTGTTAAATCCATAGAAGTGATTTCAAGTGGTAGGATTATTGTTGGGCATACCTTTGCCGACGAGTTCCTTGCTGAGATTGCTTCGGCGGAGAAAGCTGACAGCGCCAAGGGTGCTGAAACGAAGTCCAGACTATCGGAGCGAGAAATAGAGATTGCAGGGCTCATAGCTGAGGGGAGCACCAACAGGGAAATAGCCAAGAAGCTGTTTATTGCCGAGAACACGGTGAAGATTCATGTCAAAAACATCTTGAAGAAGCTGGAGTTACGAAATCGGCAGCAGCTAGCTGCCTACACCGTTCTGCAAAGCTGGGCGACCACTGCTGCAACCCCACAGGAGGAGGGTTTACCGGCAAATGAGTAGCTAAGATACCAAAGGGGTTATCCCGGCATTTGAAGAAATAGCCAAAAGGGTTATCGTAAGATAGCCCTTTTTCTTTGTCAAAATACCTCAAATTGGGAATAGGCAAAGGGCTGATACCATCGTAAAATTCTAGATATGGGAGCACTGAGCTAGAACACGCCGAGCTGATGCCATAGTAGTGTTGAGAACAGGTCGCTAGCTCAGCGCTCGCCATACAACGAGAGTATTACGCCTAAGCTTCTTTACGAGTGGCAAAATAGTCCTAACAGACAATCAACAACTTGCCACAAGGTATTATGACCTTGACTGTCAGTGATAAAGCCGCGGAGAAGCTCAAGGAGGATCTGATACAGAGGTGCCTTAATGTAGGTTTGGGATATAGGCTCATTAACAACACGGCTGAGCCCGGTAAGGACACATTCAGCATGGAGTTGGATAAGGAACACCCGGGCGATGAAGTGGTAGTGTTAAACGGTATCAGGGTTTTTCTCGATCCGGCGAACGCGGCTCGGCTCAAAGACTACGAACTTGACTACCTAGATGAACCTAGCGGTGGCTTTCTCCTCGAGAACAAGAAAGTAGCCGCAGGCAGTCATGTCAGAGAAAGCAAAGGTTTATGACTAGACTGTAGCAGAAGATGCTCCCTCCAACAGACTTATGTCAAAGGAGGTAAAATGTTCAAGAAAATTCTGGTCTGCCTTGACGGTTCCAAATTCGCCGAGAGAATTCTGCCCCACGCTATCGAGAGAGCCCGGCGCTTTAATAGCAAAGTTATTCTCCTCCAAGTGATTACTGTGAACGTAGGTGCCTATGTCACCCCTGTTCCAGGACACCTACCGTTGTTCACGCCGCAGCTACTGGATAGCATAATCCGTCGAGAAGAAACAAGAGCTAAATTTTACCTGAGTAGTGTAGTAGCGAGGCTAAGGGAAACGGGGCTGGATGTGGACGCTGTTGTTCTACAAAAGATGGCCGAAGGTACTATCGCCAGTACCATCGTCACTTACGCCGCAGAGAATGAAGTGGACCTCATCATGATTGCTACTCACGGATACAGAGGCTTGAAGCATTTTGTCTTCGGCAGTGTAGCGGAATGTGTCATCAGGGAGTCAGCCTTACCAGTCTTAGTGATAAAGCCACAGGATATTCCGACGCACGGTGGCACTTCTGTTGAGAGATCAGAGGCTGTACCTGCCTGATGAAATAGTGCGGTACAGGTACCCAGCCCTTCTTCCCTCCCAATAAGAGGATTAGATTCTGCTGTCTGCTTCCAATGCGGATTTGCTGGCTCGGTTCAGGAGAGACGGAGTAATTGAGATGGAGCATCGGCACAAAAATGCTCAGAAAAAGAAACCAAGGGGAAATCATGGCTCGAAATAGCATAGTTATCTCCTGTCAGAATGTTTGGAAAATCTTTGGCCCTAAGCCGGAAAGTGTATGGGATTTGCTAAAAAACGGTGCGACGAGGCAGGAAGTCATCGAGCAGACCGGCCACGTCATTGCCGTAAAAGATGTCTCGTTTGACGTACGTGAAAATGAGATTTTTGTTGTCATGGGGTTGTCAGGAAGTGGCAAGTCAACCCTTATCCGTTGTATCAATCGGCTGATTGAACCCACGAGGGGCAAGATATTCATTGACGGAGTAGATATCACCCGAATGAGTCATTCTGAGCTCAGAGAACTTCGACGCCACAAGCTAAGTATGGTATTTCAAAACTTCGGCTTGTTCCCGCACCGTTCGGTACTGGAGAACGTTGCTTTTGGTCTGGAGATTAGGGGCGAGAGCAACAGGGAAAGGCAGATAAAGGCTAGACAGGCTCTAGAGCAGGTAGGACTGCGAGGCTGGGAAAATAGTCGGTTAAATGAGCTCAGCGGGGGAATGCAGCAGCGGGTGGGGTTAGCCCGGTCTCTGGCTGTGGACTCTGAGGTTGTTCTGATGGATGAGCCCTTCAGCGCCCTTGACCCACTCATTCGCCGTCAGATGCAGGATGAGTTCATCAAGCTGCGTTCCACAGTAAAGAAGACGGTGGTCTTTATTACCCATGACCTTCTGGAAGCACTGAAACTGGGTGACCGCATCGCCATCATGAAGGATGGGGAAATAGTCCAACTTGGTACGCCCCAGGAAATAGTAGCTCAACCGTCAGACGATTATGTAAGCGAATTCGTAAAAGATGTGCCTCGGGCAAAGGTGATCTTGGCAGAAGCGATTATGGAGGAACCAAAAGTGGTGGTCTGGGGCAACTTCGATGTCGAAGTGGCGATTGAGGAAATGACGACAAATCAAGCTGTGGTTGCTTTTATCACCGATAGCCGTGGCAGACTCGAGGGAGTCGTGACCATGAATCAGGCTATTGAGGCAGCCAGAGGCGGGTCTATCAAGTTGGGTGACATAGCATCGCGGGAATTTCCTTCCACTTCTCCAAATAGCCCGTTAGAGGAGAGCCTGCACCTGATGGCAGACAGTGACCTTCCGGTAGCCGTACTTGATGAGGGAAAACACTTGCTGGGGGTAATCACCAGACAGACGCTGATTCGGGCAATAAGACAAGAGCAGCCGAAGAAAGGAAAAGGCAGCCAGAGCTGATGTTTGGACTTTATCGTAGCGAGAAATCCCGGAATAGATGGAGGTACAAACATGCAAAGAAACCCTGCTGCTAACGCCGGCTTAAAAAATGGTGTAGCTAAAGAAAGCGCTGGTGAAGTTTTGGCCGGACGCCGAACGATTTCGCAGCGATTGACCGACAATGGGAGTCGCTCCGGTCTGCCGAAGGTAATTAAGATTGCCCTCGGCGCAGTGGTTCTGGCGGTCATTATGGTGGGGATTGTCGCTCTCTACGCTAATGTGCCGGCTGAGGGGGGATTGGGAGCAGTCTTTGATTTTCCCAAGGAATGGAGTTTTGGATGGCAGGTAATGAAGTGGATAGATGGCATAGTGGACTGGGTGGTGGTCAACTGGGACCCTTTCTTCTCCGCTATCAACATTGTCGTGTTGCGGTACATTTTGCTTCCCCTTGAGAACTTTTTCCTGTGGCTCCCCTGGTGGTTGATAATCGTTTTCACCGGGTTCACCGCCTGGCGTGTGGTCAGTGCAAGGTTTGCCTGGATAGCTGTGGGGTTCCTCACGGTGATGAGCTTTATGGGGCTGCTCGACCTGGCTTCGAAGACGCTGGCTATCACTCTTACGGCAACCCTGCTGTGCGTGCTGCTGGGACTGCCCTTGGGGATTGCCGCCGCCAAGAGCAACCGCTTTAACGGGTTAATACGGCCAATTCTGGATGGCATGCAGACTATGCCCAGCTTCGTCTATCTCATTCCGGCACTGATGCTCTTCGGCTTGGGTAAGACACCAGCGGTAATGGCTACTTGTATCTACGGTATTCCACCTATCATCCGCCTTACCAATCTGGGCATACGGCAGGTGGACCCTTCCCTAGTGGAAGCCAGCCATGCTTTTGGTGTTACACCCTGGCAGTTGCTCCTCAAGGTTCAGATTCCTTTAGCACTACCCACCATCCTCGCCGGACTAAACCAGACGGTGATGATGGCTCTGGCAATGGTTGTCCTCGCCTCCATGATAGGTGCCAGCGGTCTGGGAGTAGAAGTCCTCTACGGCATCTCCAGAGTCGAAGTAGGCAGAGGCTTCCTCGGCGGTATCAGCATCGTGTTTATGGCTATTATCCTCGACCGTATCAGCCAAGGGATTGCTAAGAGACCAACGACGCGGGTCACTGCGTAGGGTCGATGCCATAGAGCAAAGAAATCTTTAAAAAATAGGAGGGAACTTATCATGCGTAATCTTAATTTTGGGTGGAAGCGGTGGCTGTTACTGTTCACCGCACTGGTGACGGCGGTTACATTAGTCGCAGGGTGTGCTACTAAGGAGGTTAAGGAAAAGCCCACCATCAGGCTAGTTGACGCCCAGTGGGAGTCCCTCTGGATCGCCAACGCCCTCGCCGAATTCATCATTGAAAAGGGCTACGGCTATCCAGTGGAGCAGGTCGTATGCACTACAGCAGTCTATATGGTAACTTTTCCCAAGGGCGAAATGGACGTGCATATGGAGTTTTGGTCGCAGAACCTGCCCCAGTGGACTGCCGAGCATATTAGTGCAACAGGAGAACTAGAGAGCCTGGGGATGACACTGGAAGGAGGACCCCAGTTCTGGTGCATACCCCAGTGGGTCCATGAGGAATATAACATCAATACGGTCTTCGACATGAAGGACCACTGGGAGCTCTTCAAGGACCCCGCCGACCCTACCAAGGGTGCCTTCATCAACAGCTTGATTGGCTGGCAGTGCACCGAAATAAACAAAGTAAAGCTGGAGGCTTACGGACTGACTGAATACTACAACATCATTGAGAGCGGTGCCGCTGGGTCCCTGGAGGCAGCCATGACCGCTGCGCAGAAGAAACACGAGCCGGTCTTCGCCTACTACTGGGCACCGACTGCCATTATGGGGATGTATGACTGGTACATCCTGGAAGAGCCCGAGTACGACCCGGATGTCTGGGCGAAGGTTGTTGCTGCCATTGATGACCCGAGCCTTCGGCCGCTTGATGAGGCTTGCGCTTACGAGAGTGTCCCTCTCCTCAAAGTCATCCACAAAAGCCTTCGTAACAAGGCGCCTGACGTGGTAGCCATGCTGGAGAAATTTACCATGGGTCTGGAGCGGTGCAACAGAGCAGCTGCCTGGGCTAAGGAAAACGAGATAGGTTCAGACTGGGAGAGAGTGGCTATCTGGTACCTGAAGGAATACGAGGACGTCTGGAAGACCTGGGTTACCGACGATGCCTATAAGAAGATTAAGGATGCCTTGAAAGGGCTCTAGCTAGCTTTGTGCACCCGCCTTCTACCTACTATGGTGGAGGCGGGTGCCGACGTTAGTTTTCTAGCAATAATTACGCCTTGACTTGTGGCTGGCGGTAGTAATATTTTTGGGTGCACCATCCCGCTCCCTAAATAGCCAGTCCCAGAATATAAGTGGGGAACTAAAAGCCCGACAATCCCAATAACCAGTCAGATTGAGGAGGAGTTGTGTATCATCTGTGACGCAAGCCCGGGTTGAATTCTGCCTTCCGTCTTAATAAAGATACTCCTCTGGCACTAAGCTAGCTACTCAGTAGATATAGGGTTACCATAGCACCGAAATATAAGATTACTAGAACGGCGGTATCTACACCAATCCAGATGCGCCGCCAGAATCGGGGCCGAAAAATGATCCCGATGATGACAATGCCACTCATTAACAAGGCAAAAAGAGCAGTAATGACATGATCCATGTCTACCCCCTGCAGAATTGGCCCAGCAGCATAGAACAGGTCGTCTATAAATATAATAACGCCCATATTAAAAAGGTTACTTCCGACCATATTACTAACCGCCATATCCAATGCGCCCAGCCGTACCGCAGAAATTGAGACTACAATTTCAGGTGCAGATGTACAGACGGCAAGAAACAATGTACCAACGAAGCTGGCATTAAGACCGGTAACCTCAGCTATCTGGTCGCCAATAAAGGCTAACCAGATGCCGGCTCCAGCAGTTACCACTGCTGCCACGATAAAGAAGAAAACTATCCTTTTTAGAGAGATAAGACTGTGGTTGGCAGACAATACCTCGTTTTCCTGAGTGTCCTCACTCTTGGCCGTCTGGAAGCGAAATATTATGTACTGTGCCACAAGGTACAGGCAGAACAGTACTAGGGAATAGACTCCAATCCGACCGAACAGGGCTACGGTTAATAGGTTTTGAGCCAGGTAAAGGGATGTGGCTGCCGCTACTATCACCATGACACCCAATACTGTGCTCAAAACGATGCAGTACCCAGGTAATGCAATACCGGGCCACGCGTGTAAAACAAATCAATAACCGCGATGATTACCAGGTTTATCAAGTTAGACCCAAAGAGGTCACCCATCGTCAAGTCTGGTTCACCTACGAAGGTTACCGAACTGATACCGGTAGCCAGTTCTGGGAGAGAGGTTATAGTAGCGAGAAGAACTACGCCAATCCAAATGCGTCCTAAACCTGTCTTCTCCGCAATCAAATCGCCATATTTGGCGAGTTTAGTTCCGGCTACGATTATCACTGCCAAGCAGATAGCGAATTGTACCCAAACCAAGCCGTGCCCTCACTGTTAGTTATTTTTGTTTAATGATAACACATTACTGTGCTATCGTACCTTCACTAGCAAGAGTGGAGTGCCACCTCCATGCAAGACTTTGTAACCTACGCTGCCCGGTGCCCATCATTCGATATCCGAATGCCCGTGCGTCGACATGGCCACCAACCGGATGTCATTCTCATTTAAGAACTGGATGATTTTCTGTGCCGGATCGCCGTTCCTCAATTCACAACTCGCTAAGATTCCGGTTGCCGCAAACTCTTTCCAAATACTGATTAGCTTCGGTGGTCATCTGAAGTGGGAATGGTCTCATAATACCTGCTTTTTCATAGGAAGCACCTTTGCCCTCCACACCCAAAAGTGGAGGGCTTTTCTTTTGCCTGAAAGCCCCCTTGTCCAGAAGAAAAGCTTTTTCTTTGTATTAGAGTCACCCCCGAGAGGGGAAGGATTATCTAGCGCGGTTATCGCATATCTCAAAAGAGTCTTTTGTTCAATAATGAAGCTGTAAAACAAAAAAGCACCTTAAAAAGTGAATATAAGAAGTCCAGAGCCCTGCCTTGTGGCTAAAAACAAAGTGCCCTAGCTAGCGGGAACTAGGCTAGGGCAAATCTAACACGGAAGGAGCGACCGACCATGCTAGACTATGAGGACTATACCATAGACGGCGACGGCTATCAAGGCAACGGCAACGGCTACGACAAGCTGGATGGCGATTATGCGTTATTCTATAAGGTAGCCAAAGGCTTTACTCACAGGGTGAAGCGAGAGGATAGAGAGGACTTTTTACACGACCTGTTTTTAGCCTTTGCCAGAGTCAAGGCAAGCTATGACGCTAAAGGTAAGGAATTGACCGAGGGCGGGATGGTGAGAGTAGCGCAATATAAGCTGGCTGATTATTGGCATGAGCGATTTTACCAGAAAAACGGCATAGATTGCGGGCGGTGTAGCAAGGCGCAACGGGAAAAGTGTAAAGAGTGGTTTCTATATGGCGATAACGATTGTCCACGAGCTATCAAGCTAGAGAGCCTAGACAGGCTGGTAGAGGACGGTAACGGCGATAGCACTCCACTTTGTGAGATGATAGCGGATGATAACGCTGTTGACCTTGTGGCAAGGCTAGACGCAAGGCTTATCCTAGACGGCTATCCTAGACGATTCGTTCAACTTATGTATAAGGCTTATGCGGGCTATTCACTAACAATGTTAGGGG
>Ga0209102_1001332_pt1 | contig 13121 bp, 10 predicted proteins | sample ConPoolayeHmetaG_FD_185483 | JGI IMG/M metagenome (GOLD analysis project Ga0209102, IMG submission 185483) | Hot spring microbial mat communities from California, USA to study Microbial Dark Matter (Phase II) - Cone Pool mat layer H metaG... ... | reverse complement strand
CTGTATCGTTTACTCCCTGAAGGAGTACATATTCGAAGGTTATTTTCTCCCGGTTAGGCAAAGAAATTTGGCGACAGGCTTGTAATAATTCGGTCAAAGGGTATTTGCGGTTTATGGGCATGAGGAAGTTGCGTTGCTCTTCAGTAGTGGCATTCAGGGAAATGGCTAACTTAACAAAATTTTTCCGCGAAAGAAGCTTTTTCATTTCGGGGATTAGGCCGGCAGTAGAAAGGGTTACCCGGCGATGAGAAAATTGCAGACCCTGGGGGGAGCAAATTATTTCCAAGGCCCGCATCACATTGTCAAAATTTAATAAGGGCTCACCCATGCCCATAAAAACTAAATTTCTAATCTTGGCGGAAGAAGCAAGAGTCGCCCGCACCCCTAAAATTTGATCAAGGATTTCAAAAGATTCCAAATTGCGCTGGAAGCCCCGGGCCCCGGTAAGACAAAATTTACAGCCTAAAGGGCAACCCACTTGGGTAGAAAGGCATAAAGTCAGATGATCCCGCTCCACGAGCAAGACGCTTTCTATCTTTTGCCCATCAGCCAAGCGGAATAAGAATTTTCTCGTCCCGTCGGCGGAGGTGAGGACCTTCTCCGGCCTCAGAAAACTTATCCAAGCCTTGGCGCTTAACTCTTCCCGCAGCTTTTTGGATATATCGGTCATCTCGGCCAAGCTCGCCGCTCCGCGGTTGTAAAGCCAGCTGGCTAACTGCTTTGCCCGAAAGGGCTTCTCGCCTAAGGAAGCGACCAACTTCTCTAATTCGGGTAAAGAGAGATTTTTCAAGTTAATTTTTCCAGCCGGATTGGTCATCATGCTTTCCCGGCCGCCTCTCCGGCTACCCAACCTGTGCTAAAAGCTGCCTGGAGATTATACCCGCCTGTCCGACCGTCCACATCGATAACCTCGCCACAAAAATAAAGACCAGGAATTAGTCCCGATTCCATAGTACTAGGATTTATTTCCCTTACGTCCACTCCGCCCGCGGTTACGATAGCTTCAGCTAAGGGTCTCGGTCTTTTAATGGTCATCCGCCAGTCTTTCAAAAGGGACACAATTTGTTTCCTCTCTGATCTCCGCAAGTCATGAACTTTCTGGTAAGGAGAAAGGCCCAGGCGCTGGAAAAATATAGGGACTAAGCGCTTCGGAAGAAGGAGCGCTAAAATATTAGCCATTTCTTTTTTATGGTGGGCTTGCATTTCTCTCATTAACCTGTTCTCCACCTGTTCCCAAGTCAAAGCAGGCTTAAAATCTATAGCTAATTCCAGTTTTCCTTTAAGCATTTCATCAACTGCTCGCCCGCTTAGACTCAGAATAATCGGGCCAGATACTCCGAAATGGGTAAAGAGCATCTCCCCAAATTCCTCTTCTATTTTACGCGCCGCCGCAAAAAGGGTAACTTTTACGTTTTTCAGACTCAACCCCTGCAGATCTTTGACGAAGTCTTCTTCGGTCTCCAAAGGAACTAAGGCTGGCTTTATAGGGCGGATAGTATGACCCAATTTCTCAGCCATTCTATAGCCATCGCCGGTGGAGCCGGTTTGGGGATAAGAGGCTCCCCCGGTGGCCAAGATAACTTGGGGGGCGAGAACTTCCTCCGTTCCACAAATAACTCCCCTTATCTTGCCTTGGCTAACTAAAATTTCTTCCACCGGAGAGTGAATTTGGATGCGCGTTCTGTGGCTTAAAGCATATTCCCGGAGAACACGGACCACTTCTTGAGCCCTGTTCGAAGCCGGGAATATCCTCCGGCCTCTTTCCTCCACCATAGGAAGACCCCGGCTTTCAAAAAATGAAATTAGGTCGTCATTGAAGAACTTAGCAAAAGCATTATAGAGAAATTTACCGTTGTGCCGATAATGTTTAATGAAGGTTTGCAGATCACCACTATTAGTCAGATTACACCGGCCTTTACCAGTCAGAGATAATTTTACCCCTACCCGGCCCATCTTCTCTAAGAGAAGCACTCTTTTTCCCAACTCACCGGCTCGACCGGCAGCCATCAGCCCTGAGGCCCCTCCGCCAATGACAATTACGTCCCATTCCAATTTTTATGTTCTTCTCTGCGCCTCCCTGACCGTCTAACAGTTTTAATATTTCTCGCCAGCAGGAAACAGGCGGGAGGGGAGAGACGAAATTAAAATCGGCTGGGAAATGACCATGCCTCTCTTACTCACCTTCTCTCCGCAAAGAACGGCGGGGACATACTTGTCTATAACAGATAAACTTAAATAATAGCTTCTTTTTTTAAAAATAAATGTTTATCTCCCCGCCCGTACCTATGAAAGAATATGCGCCTCATTTTAATGAGCCTCTCTCCCTCCCGCCTGAATTAAGCTGAAATTTAAAAAGTGATCGACGGTCAGTGCGCCTCCTTATCGAAAAATTTTAGGCGCAAATTTCCAGGGCATTAAAAAAGTAATTTATCTCAAAGGCCGCCGTTTCTGGCGCATCTGAGCCATGCACAATATTTTGCTCAATACTTGCGGCAAATTCTCTGCGGATGGTCCCTGGCGCCGCTTCTTGCGGATTAGTAGCCCCCATCAGCTCTCGATTTTTACTGATGGCTTGCGGCCCCTCCAAAACCATGACCACACATGGTCCAGAAGACATAAAATTCGTCAAACTATCATAGAAACTCTTCCCGCGGTGGACGGCGTAAAAACCCTCGGCCTCTTTCTTAGACATCCAGATCATTTTCATGGCCACTATCTTCAAGCCGGCCTGCTCGAATCTTTTTATTACTTCCCCGATTAAACCTTTAGCCACCCCATCGGGCTTAATAATCGAAAGAGTCCTCTCCATCAATCCCCCCTTGGCTACTGCTTTTAAGAAATTAACTTATAACCCTCGGCAAATCCTTGCAGGTTTGCTTCCTGAAAACGAGCTGGAGAATTCTCCTTAACAATCTCTTTTATACGCTCATATTCAAAGAAAGGCACAATCCTGGCTAAAGCGCCCAACATAACCACATTGGTCATTTGAATATTGCCCAATTTCTTCGCCAAAACGGAAGCCTCAATGACGTATCCATTAGGACAATATTTGCGGGCCGCTTCCAAAATCTCCTGGAGATCTGGATATTCATCCAGGCCCATATTATTTAAAACTGTGGGAATCCGCAGGGAATTTAAAAGATAAGTCCCCTGGGGATTTAGGAGACGGAGGTGTCTCAACATTTCCACACATTCCATGCCGATGAGCAAATCGGCCTGGCCGCGCGAAATTATGGGCGAATAAATCTCGCCATCAGATATGCGAATGTGGGAAACTACCGATCCCCCTCTTTGAGCGGCGCCTATAGTTTCCGCTCCCAAGACGTTGAAATTCTTGCTCATGGCATATTGGGAAATAACAATCGAAGCAAAAATATTGCCTTGGCCGCCAACTCCTGAAATAATAATATCCATCTTCATGATATAGCCCCCCTCTTGCAAACATCTATACAAAGTCCGCAACCTACACAAATCATTTTATCAATCGAAACTTTTTTCTTGTCTTTATGATAAGAAATTGCTGGACACCCGAAATCATTAATGCAGATCATACACCCGTTACAACGCTCTTCATTAACTTGTACTTCACGAGGTTCAAAAACCTTCTGCCCTCGGCGCGTGGAAAGCAAATAGCAGGGCATGGAAGAAACAATCAAAGATGGCCCTTCTTCCTTTACGGCTGCCTCCAAAGCTTCCCGACATTGTTTGATATCATAAGGATTGACCACTCGATAGCTAATGCCCATGGATTCAGCCAGCTTGGGCACATTTACGGGAGATGTTTTCTCTCCAGCCAAAGTAACTCCTGTTCCCGGATGGGGCTGAAATCCGGTCATGGCCGTTACCGTATTTTCACCTAAGATAACGTTAACATTTATTTTGTTGGAAGCGGCGTTCATCAATCCCAAAATCCCATTATGGTAGAAAGTAGAATCGCCAATAAAAGCAAACACTGGCCGATTCATGCCGGTTAGAGCCATGCCACTCGCCATAGGCACGGAAGAACCCATACAGTATATAGTAGATTGAAGCTCTATGGGCCGGAAAGAACCCGCGTCATGACAACCAATATCCCCAGCTACGATCCCTTTATATTTGCGCACCGTTTGTTTCAAAGCATTAAGAATCCCTCGGTAATTGCAACCCACGCACTGAGTCCGCGTGCGGATGGGAATGTGAATATCCAAGGGTGGTGTTTCTGGAATATTTACTTTCACCGTGGGCCCAGCCTTCTTGATTCCCTCCAAGACCGCCAGCAAGTTTAGTTCACCATCAGCAGGTAAGAATCCGCTGCGTCCCAGAACCTCTATATTTATCTTTTCCTCCTGGAAGATGGTCTTACATAGATTTTCCACAAAAGGTTCGGTTTCTTCAAAGATTACTATTTTCTCTAATCCCCGCACGAAACTTAAGAGTAGGCGACGGGGCAGAGGTAAGGTACCTATTTTAAGTAAGGGTAATTTCCCTTCGACGAACTGTTCTGCTTCTTTAATCCAAGTATAACCCATGCCGCAGCCAATAAGACCAACCTTACCTTCCCCTTTTTCGATCCAATTGAAGGGACTCTCTTCCATAATTTGCTTGAGCAAGTTCTGTTTCTCATTTAACCAGCGATGCCTAATTTGTGGTCTTTTCAAGCCTCCAAATTGAGGAAGTTCCACGGCACTCATAATGAAGCGTTCGCGGTCAGGTTCATAATGAGGAGGGGGTAGCTCTTTGGGCAAGTCTTCAAATTCGATGATTCCCCGGGCATGGCAAACTCTGGTCACCGGCCGCAGGCAGAAAACTAACTCTGTTTTTTCGGAAAGGTCAAAAGCCATTTTGACCATGGCCTTAGCTTCCTTGGGCGAGCAAGGATCGAAAACCGGCAGATGGGCATATTGGTGAACTAAAATGCGCGTATCCTCTTCGTTCTGCGAAGAAAGTCCTCCGGGATCATCGGCCGAAATCAAGACCAAGCCACCTCTAATGCCGGTGAAGTTAACATGCATTAAAAAATCGGTCACAAAATTTGTCCCATTATGTTTCATAACCGGCATGGCTCGCACGTGGCATAGAGAAGCCCCCGTACATAATTCAAAAGCCACTTTCTCATTATTGGCCCACTCTACATGCACTCCCGGGACGCCTACGCATTCTTCAACAATTTCCGTAGCTGGCGTACCTGGATAACCCGCTACTACGCGGACACCAGCCTCCAAGGCTCCCCGGGCAATGGCTGTATTACCCATAACAAATTTTTTCTCTCCCATTTTAAACTCTCCTTAGGCTTTTTGAAAATTTAAGGTTTTCCCAAGAAACACTTTTCATCGCTTATTCATGATTTTTATCATGGCCAATTTAGTTCTGCAAGGAAAAATGAGTAAAGCTATTTAACCAACTTGATTCCAGCAGGCCGGGGAAAATACTCCTTAATCACTTTAATCCTTTTAGCTCAACCCAGAGGTCATAGATTTCTTTTTTGCTCCCATCTGCTTTTTTTAGGGCGATAGTCGTAACCTCCGGATTGGAAATATGAGCAAGCAGCCCACTTAAACTTGTTTCATGCAAAAACAGCCAATTAACCATTTCCATATTAAGTCCTTTGGTTAATTCCAAAAACTTCGTTAAGAAACTTGCCTGAACTTTTTCTGAATTTGTCCCTGAAGAACTCCAGCCGATCTCTGTAAAGGCAATGGGTTTGGTTACATATTGGTTTAATTTCGAATAATAATCATCTGGAATCAAGTCCGGCGTAGTAAACTTTTGATAAGGATAGGTTGTTAATCCGATCAAATCAATTTTGTCGTTGAATTTTTGAAACAATTCCCATTGGTTGTTTTCAATTAAATGATTATAAGCAAAAACAACCAATACTTTTGTTTCAGGAGAGACCTGTTTTATGGCTGAATATGTTTCGGTAACTAAAGATAAATAAGCATCAAGGTCTTCAGGATGTAAATAAAAGTAATCATTTATTTCATTTCCCAAGGATAGGTATTCGGGGCGGAATTCCTGGGCGATATTTTGGGCCTCATTTTTCCAGGCTTCTCTAAATCCAGAATCCGCCAGACTGGGAGTGAGGCCATCAGGAGCATCAATTACGTATTCTAAACCATAAGGACCTTGTTTTATGGTAGCAAAATTAAGGGTTAAAAAAGGTTTTAATCCATAAACTCTAACTCCTGTTATTACTTGATTTTGCTTTAGCAAATTAAATTCCCCTATTCCTTGCTTGGCCACCCAGATCATGCATATCTCGGCAATCTTACCAGTTTCCTCGTAAGCATTTAAGATATCATTAAAACTACTGTTCGGGGCATGGGCTGGATTCGGGACGAGACCAATAAAAAAGTTTCTCTCAGTAATGGGTAATTTTTGCTTAGGAAGGTCGGCGAGAGTGGGTGAAGACCCATTCCCACATGCCGCTGCCAAGAGTAGCCCTATGAATAAAGCAAGCAAAAAATGGGAATTTATTTTGCTCGCTGAATAACTTCTATCAACAAATTTTTTTATTGGATCGACGATTTTCTTTTTCACCGTCCTCCTGCCTTAGAAAGTTCTCGATTATTATTCTATAACTTATTCTATAACTTTTTTGAGCCCAAAACCATATTTAGTAAAAAGGGCATCCCTCCCTGCAAATTGGGTGATCCAGGAAGAATCGTCAATTCTCGCAACTTCGTAGGGCCAGCCCATGTGGCTTGCCGCTTACGGCAAGGGATAAACCCCTGCCCTACAACAATAATCTTCTATTTAATGCCTCTTTAAAGGGGTAAAACTTCACCATGGGAACAAAGGAATTTTCCTTTATCTTTTCCTTCTGGCCAGCGGAGAGAGCCGTAAAAGTCTTCATCTTTCTGTGCTGCATTACATAAAAAGATGCTTTCCTTTTTCCTTCTGCCCCAAAAAATGGTTTATGCCTGAAATCAATTAATCCTGAATTTAAAAAGTTGATCTGAAGAAATTTTTATGGCAAGATAATTTTGCTTCTAATATTATTAATCGGAGCAATTAAAAATTTATATTTATCCCCCTCATTCTCCCCCGTGGTCGGGTGTTAGTATGACAGTGTCGGAACGACAATCGTACCGATTCGTTCCGACTCTTATCGACTCTGCCCATGCGTGGGGAGAGGGTTGGGTTAATGTATAAAACTTCAGGGCTGACCACTAACCAAGCAACATTGGAAGTAGGCATGCCCCAGGATATGATCAATCCCAAATCTACATGTTTACGTTTGATTGATAAGCGCATTCGTTATGGCAAGCTCCATTTCATTTTCTACTCCTGTCCTTGGGATCTTTGGTCTGGTTGCCCAGCCAATCTTGCCGGCCTTCAATTATTATGGGCCACCAAATCGGAGTAGAGGATGGATAAATTATGGCCATTTCCAAAGACCTGCACCTATATAAATATACATGGGATTTGGCCAAACTGCGCTCCTATCGGCAATAGGCTTTAAAAGGACGAGAAATGCTTGAGAGGATTTCTACGGGTTTTTCTTATCTTGATCATCTCTTAGGTTTTCTTAAACCAGGAGATAATGTAATCTGGGAGGTAGAAGCCGGTACTTATATCGAAATTTTCCTTCGCCGCTTTATCGAGTATCATTTAAAAAACGGATATAAAGTGGTCTATATCAATTTCAATGTTTCCCCATCCACCTTGGCCAAGCGATTCTATCGCCTTCCCAATTTAGATAAACTAACCATTTTGGATTGTTTTACCTGTGGAAAAGGCAACGATGACCCACTCTTTGGCCAATTTTATGAAAAAGAAAGCGCAAGCTTTAAAGGAAATGTTATCAAAGTAGGCAACCCGAAAGACCTTACCCAATTTCGGATCGCCATAGATCAATTGGAAATCGAGAAAGGCCCAGAAGTACGCTATATCTTTGATAGCTTGACCGGAATGCAGGATATTTGGGGGAATGAACGGGATACCTATAAATTTTTTACTTATTCCTGCCCGCGGCTTTATGATCTGCAGACTGTAGCTTATTGGGTATTAGAAAAAGACGCCCACTCTCCCTCATTCAAAGCCAACTTAAGGCATATCACCCAAGTGGCAATTGAACTGGAAAAGCAAAACGGGGAACTTTTCTTAAAAGCAATCAAAGTTGAAGGAAGATTTTCCCGCAGTGCTTTTCTTCCTAAGCGTTATGAAGTATGGGAGGAAGAGGTAATTTTTCCCGCTATTGGCGGCAGGAGGCCGGGCAATTTAGGGGAGAAGATTAGACGCTTAAGGAATAAGTTGGGTATGACTCAGAAAGAATTAGCTACCCAGATGGGAGTTACTCCCAGTTTCATCTCCCAATTGGAGAAAAATTTGATAAGCCCTTCTCTTGACTCCTTATTAAAATTGAGCGACAAATTGCAAACTCAGCCGATTTATTTCTTGACTGATGGAGACACCGACTCCTCAGAAAAATTATTGATCAAGCCCAATGACAGGCAGGAGATAAATCTTCCAGAAATAAGAAGGTCCGGGATAAAAATTGAATCATTAGTTTCTGAATCTATTAACCGGAGGATGGAACCTTTCCTGTTAACTTTGCGAAAAGGTATCATCATTGACGGTCATTTTTATAAACATAAGGGTGATGAATTTTTTTATCTCCTAAAAGGAGAAATTGAAGTTGAAATTAAAAATGAAAAAATGTTATTAAGGGAAGGGGATGGTTTATATATTGGTTCAGATTTCCCTTCAAAATGGGTAAATTTAAGCAAAGGAGATGCTGTCCTTCTATGGGTGATAAGCCCTCCTCGAAGTTCTTTTTAATAATAAACTAAAATAGGCTTAAATTTTTTTATGATTAAAATTAAGTATAATTTAATTTTTTTTTAAAAAAATTAAGTTGAAATTATTTTTGGAGGCAAAATGGTTTCAGATTATGTAGAGAAAGTCATTAAACAGCACCAAAATAAAAAAACGGCTCTAATTAGCATCCTCCATGACATTCAAAAGAAATTTTCTTTTTTACCTGAAGAAGCTCTAAAAAAAGTAGCCTCCACTTTGAGCATGGATATTAACGATATTTATGGGGTAGCTACTTTTTACAGAGCCTTTACCTTAATCCCCAAAGGTAAACATTCTATTACGCTCTGCTTGGGGACGGCCTGCCATGTTAGAGGTGGCCCCAAAATATTAAGAGAAATAAAAAATTTATTAAAGATCGAACCGGGACAGACGACCGGAGATAAGAAGTTTTCTTTAGATGTAGTTAATTGCTTGGGTGCTTGCGCCGTTGGACCAGTGATGATTGTGGATGGAAAAATATGTGGCGAGATGAATCCCTTTAAGGCCAAAAAAGTAATTGAAAAGCTAAGCCAAAATAAAAAAAGAGAAAGGGTAATTTAATGAGAAGAATAAAGTCTCTTTCTGAGTTGGAAAGGTGGCGACAGGATATTCTCGGACAACGGGCACAGTATGATACAACTATCTACGTCTGCGGAGGTACTGGGTGCCAGGCTTATGATTGTCAAAAAGTTAAAGCTGCTTTTCAAAGAGAAATTAAAGAGAAAAGATTAGAGGCCAAGGTATCCCTAAAAATTACTGGCTGTCCAGGCTTTTGTGAAAGGGGTCCGTTGGTAACTATTCAGCCTCAAAATATCTTTTATCAAAAAGTTAAACCCTTAGACGTTCCCCAGATAGTTTCGGAGACCATCGAGAAAAAAAGGATGATAGAGCACCTACTCTTTGAGGATCCTAAATCCCATCAAAAATTTGCCCGCGCCTCAGATATCCCCTTTTACAAGCCGCAAATGAGGTTAATTCTTAGTCAAAATGAACTCATTGATCCTAACCGGATGGAAGATTATGTGGCCATCGGTGGTTATCAAACATTTGCTAAAGCCATTTCGAAAATGAGCCCCATTGAAATCATAGAAGAAATCAAAAAGTCTGGTCTCCGCGGAAGAGGAGGAGCCGGATTTCCCACTGGGAAAAAATGGGCGGATTGTCGAAAGGCCCAAGGAGATCCCAAATTTATTATCTGTAATTGCGATGAGGGGGACCCCGGAGCCTTTATGGATAGAGCCCTCTTAGAAGGAAATCCCCATTTAATTATAGAAGGAATGCTAATTGGGGCTTATGCTATCGGAGCTCGCCAAGGTTTTATTTATGTAAGGCATGAATATCCATTGGCCTATAAGAATGCTGAGCTGGCCATTAAGCAGACCAGAAGAGCGGGGCTCTTAGGACAAAATATTTTGGGTTCTGGTTTTGATTTTGACCTTGAAATCGCTCAAGGAGGCGGAGCTTTTGTCTGTGGCGAGTCCACAGCCCTAATTGCCTCTATTGAAGGTAGAGCTGGTGAACCTCGAGGGAAACAAATACATACAGTTGAACAAGGTCTTTGGGGGAAACCAACAAATATCAATAATGTGGAGACATGGGCTGATGTACCCCTCATTATCCAAAAAGGAAGCGCGTGGTTTTCTTCCATAGGCACCGAAAAAAGCAAAGGGACTAAGATTTTTTCTTTAGTGGGCAAAGTTAAGAATACAGGCTTAGTGGAAGTTCCCATGGGAATCACTCTTAAGGAAATTATTTATGATATCGGCGGTGGCCCCAAAGATGGAAAACCAATTAAAGCAGTCCAAACTGGCGGTCCCTCAGGAGGGTGTATCCCGGCCTCGTTATTCGATTTACCAGTAGATTTTGACAGTCTTAAAGAGGCTGGCTCCATGATGGGTTCTGGGGGAATGATTGTCTTAGACGAAGCCACCTGCATGGTTGATGTGGCTAAATACTTCATTCATTTTTTACAGGAGGAGTCTTGCGGTAAATGTCTGCCCTGCCGGGAGGGGCTCAAAAGAATGGGCCAAATTTTGAGCAATATAACCGAGGGAAAGGGAGACGAGAAAGACTTGATTCTCCTTGAAGAATTGGCTGAAGTAGTAGCCGACACCTCTCTTTGCGGATTGGGAAAGACTGCTCCTAACCCAGTCTTAACTGCTATGCGATACTTTCGGCCTGAATTTGAAGCCCACCTTAAAGAAAAAAGATGTCCGGCCGGAGTATGTATTGCCCTCATTCAATACTCGATCTCGGAGGCGGATTGTAGTGGGTGTGGAGCATGCGCCAAAATTTGTCCAACTCAGGCTATCTTAGGAGAAAAGAAAAAAGCTCATCGCATAATCCCAGAGCTTTGTTTAAAATGCGGATCTTGTAAAGATATTTGTCCGGAAAAGGCGATTATGATTCAATAAATATAGAAGGCATTTTTCTAAGCCTTTGATTAGACAAGATGGGTTATTTGCCGATAGGTGAGGAAATTTATAATTGAGGAGAAAAAAATGATCCCTAAGACCGTTAATATTGTAATTGATGGAAGGTCCTTAAATGTGGAGAAAGGGAAAACAATTCTTCAGGCTGCTCGTGAATTTGGCATTTTTATCCCAACTTTATGTTATGCCGAAAACCTCTCTGCTTATGGAGGATGCCGAATTTGCATCGTGGAGATCAGTGACCAGGGAAGTAAATCTTTTCTCGATACCTCTTGCACTTACCAAGTTAGCGAGGGATTAGTGGTCAACACCAAATCCCCTCGAGTTGTTCGGGCGCGGAAAATGTTAGCTGAATTATTAGTGGCCAGCGCCCCCAATGTCAAAATTGCTCAAGATTTGGCAGCGCGGATGGGCATTCTTCAAGTACGCTTCCCTATGGAAGATAATCGGTGTATTCTTTGCGGACTTTGCATTCGCATGTGTTATGAACAAATGGACGGAAAGGCCTTGGGCTTCATGGACAGAGGAACTGGCCGCAAAGTGAGTATGCCCTTTAATAAAAGGCCGGAAACATGCCGTCTTTGCCGAGGATGTGATTATGTTTGCCCAGCCATGATCGCGCCTTGTCCCGGGGTAAAAGATCCAGGAGAACTTTGCGGAAGATGCATCCGTCTGGACGAAATACCTAATTGTTGTCCTAATGGCACTTTTGGTTGTTTCTGTGACCAAAATCCATTATAAAAAATAATGGGCTAAATCTTTGCTCAGGTTAGATCAATCTTTTTCTTCTTTCTCGAAAACTTTTGTAGTTATCGATGTTAAAATTTCTTCCGCTTCTTTTACCATAGAATCCATCAGCTCCTGGCAAGAGGGTATATCATTGATCAAACCCACTGCCTGGCCAAAAGCAAGTGAGCCCCATTCTAAATCTCCCTCCACATAAGCCTTACGAATTCTGCCCACTCCATACTGCATCATTTCCCAGGGGTTCATTTTCTTTTGGGCCATTTCTAAGAGCCGCCGTGCGAAACCATTCTTAATAACCCGGCAACGCACGCCGGTTAAATTATCTGTAACCACTGTATCTTCTTCAGTCTTCTTAATTAGGTATTCTTTAACTTGCTGAGGCACAGGTGCTTCTTTGGTGACGATGAATCTACTCCCCATAGAAATTCCTTCGGCTCCTAAAGCTAAGGCCGCTACCAAACCCTGGGCATTGCTAATCCCCCCGGCAGCCACCACCGGAATTTTTACCCGACTGGCTACTAAAGGAACCAAAACCATGGTAGAAACAAACCCAGTATGCCCTCCCCCTTCTGTACCTTGTACAATGATGGCGTCAGCCCCATCTTGTTCAGCCCGCAGCGCATGCCGCAAAGAGCCCATAGTGGGTAAGTTAATAATGCCATGAGGCTTGGTGCGGGCTATTATTTTCTGGGGATTCCCTTTGCCGTAGCTGGCCACGGGCACTTTTTCTTCAATGATCACATCTAAAAGTTGATCAAGGATGGGGTTGTCCGGCATGAAATTAACCCCGAAGGGCTTATCGGTTAAATCTCTAATGAGGCGGATATTTTCCCGCAGCTCGGCTGGGCTCATAAAAGCCGCGCCTAAAATTCCTAAGCCGCCAGCATTAGATACGGCGGCGACCAAAGGTGGAAAAGATACCCAAGACATGGCGCCTTGGATAATGGGATACTTTATTTTGAGCAACTCAGTTATTCTGGTCTTCATTATCCTCCCTCAACATATAAATTTCTTAGCTCAAAAAAGGCCATATAAATAAAAAGGCCGTGCGTCAAATCTTTGGTCTTAGCAAGACCAGCAATTTAACCCACGGCCCGAATTTTTATATTTTTAAAATGAGCGGTTATAAGGAGCTTTCAGGCAGTGGGCTTCGTCTAAGGA
>Ga0209102_1001331_pt1 | contig 13124 bp, 11 predicted proteins | sample ConPoolayeHmetaG_FD_185483 | JGI IMG/M metagenome (GOLD analysis project Ga0209102, IMG submission 185483) | Hot spring microbial mat communities from California, USA to study Microbial Dark Matter (Phase II) - Cone Pool mat layer H metaG... ... | reverse complement strand
GTTTAGCACTAAGGAATGAGGCGACTTATTGCATGTCTTAGGAGATAGGGGAAAGGAAAATTTTTCAATGCCGCATAATTTAGATAAACCTCTCCTAAAAATCCTTTTTGGGAAAGGGAGGACTTTTCTAACTGGTCTTTTTTGAATGGAAAGGAAAGAGAGGCCGGAATGTAATCTTTCTTTAAGTAGCGCTGGGCTAACTTTCGGATGTAATTAGGTGAACAGAATATAATATTTAATTCCTTACCCCGAAGCGCCAAGTCACTGGTAATCGTCTTTGCCACTTTTCTGATTTCCGGTTCATTTATATCTTCGGGCAGGGAAACTGCCTCTTTCTTTTCTTCCCAGAAGATATTAATCTTCATTTATTAGTGAAGGACAATGCCGTGATGGATTTCCCTTCTCTTTAATTACTCCTCATAAGCCCGGATAATCCGGGAGACAATTCCGGGTCGGGAGATATCATTTTGGTCAAAGTAGACAATCTTTACCCCTTCGACCCTAACCAATCTGCTTCCGGCGTCAACCAGACCGGAGGTATATTTTGCCGCCAGGTCAATTTGCGTTATATCGCCGGTGACAATTGCCTTGGAATTATAACCGAGACGAGTGAGAAACATCTTCATCTGGATCTGCGTGGTATTTTGCCCTTCGTCTAAAATGATGAAGGCATCAGAAAGGGTTCTACCTCTCATATAGGCTAAGGGAGCTACTTCAATTATCTCCTCATCAATTAAACGTTTTACCTTTTCTATCGGCATCATATCAAAGAGGGCGTCGTAAAGCGGACGCAAATAAGGGGAGACCTTCTCCCGAAAGTCGCCGGGTAGATAGCCAAGTGATTCACCGGCCTCGACCGCCGGTCGGGTGAGAATAATCCTTTCTACCTTTCCGGAGAGGAGGGCGGAAATCGCCTTGGCCACCGCCAAATAGGTCTTTCCGGTCCCGGCTGGACCAATAGCAATCACAATACTATATTTTTCAATTGCCTCCAAATATTCTCGCTGGTGGGGACTTTTCGGATAAATTATCTTCTTCGGAGTGGAAATTGTCAGTCCCTCCTTTTCAAATGTATCTACCTCACCACTTTCCTTAACCGTTTCGATCTCTCCTTTAATAATATCCTGGTTAAGTGTTTCACCTCTCTTTAACCGCCGGATGAGATTCTGGATGAGGACTTTAATCTGCTCGGCTTCTTTTTTGGGTCCAAGAATCCGCACCCGGTTATTCCGAACAACAATCTGCGAAGAAAAGAATTTAGCGATGAAAGCGAGGTTAGCATCGGCCAGACCAAGAAGCGATAAAGGATTAACGCCCTTTAAGGGAACCGATAACTTAATTATATCTTTCTCTTCCAAGGTAATCGTAAAACCAACTCTATGCTCTATACCTTTCTAACGATTTATTATTATATTTTATTCCAAAAAGAGCGAATTGTCAAGGCTATCTCGTGAGCAGGCTTGGAAAAAGTTTAAAATATGGGGATGGTCTCTTAAACCCAATTTTCAACTCTTCGGCATTCCCATTTTCCAGCGAAATTTCCCTCCAGCCGGAAAGATAGAAAAAACGGAAAACAAATAAGTTCACCGTCTCTTGTGCTCTCCATAACCTCCGTAAGTTTTGAGTCTTAACAACATATTTCTACTCCATCGTTCCAGGAGATTGATGTACCAGAGTGGTCTTTTTGTTCTATCCGCCTCTAACTTCTTCCAATCTCTTGCCACAAGGACTACTCTTTTATCATCGGCACCTTTGAGCGTTTTGAGAATCTCCCCTTTTTTCTCCACATATTTATTCGCTTTGAGCAGAATCCAAACTTGCAAGGCATAGAAACAAGTCTTGAAGGGATACTGCAAATTATGGACGACTTTACTTAACTTATGGGGATATAGTAAATAATGCCGAGCATAATGGAGATTCACTGAGGCGATAACCCTTATACTCTCTATCAGGTCGGCGGTTGTTGGTTTTTGAATAATACCGTCAAGATTTCCATACAAAGTTTTACATCCGTAAAAAAATTGGATTAAATCAAAGCGGGGCCAGACCCGTAACTCCGGGACGGAAAGCAACATACCGCTTGCCCGATTTTTTGCCTTGGGCATGGAAGAGATTATACCTCTAAACACATCTAAGGTATGGGAATCGATCCGGTCTAAAATCACCAAGGTGTCAATATCGCTTTCCGGGGTGGCTTCACCTCTTGCCCAACTTCCTTGATGAGCAACAAATATCAGCCGTTTGCCAAAACCTTTCCGCAAACGTTTAAGAAAATCAGCGAGCCATTGGTTAACTTCTGATTTTTTAAGTCCAGCCCTACCCATTACTAATCTCTTTTATCTCACGAGTTTAAAATCAACCTCACCCAACGATTTGTGGATAAAGGAAGTTGCGAAGGCAATTTTGGGGAAATCTTTGTCAGGCGATGTTGTGCCCACTCGCATTTATTGTATTTCTACAGAGTTCAAGGCACTTCGGAAGGGTGATTCCAATTTAGAGAGATTACCTTTTGGTGTCCGAAACGAAACCTGAATCACCTTATCACCTTTCTGAATGTTGACTTCGATAACCGTATATTCGGCTTCGGTAACTATTTCGATTGCCTCAAACCCACTTATCGTTCGGCGCGTCTTTGAGATTATGCTACTTTTAGGTATTTGTTCTTCAATTTCCTGCTCACCCGGAATCATCTCCTCTAATATCTTGCCCAATCCCCTGGTCATCGTTTCCATTCTTTCCATTTTTTCCAATTCATTATCGACATATTCCTCAAGAGTGGGCTGGCTCTTGATTAATTTCCCTTCCAGGGTTCGTATCTCCAATGGATAATCTTCTACCAGGCCATAATTGTTATCGGGATTTGCGGCGTCAAAAAACATCCGCGGATTCTGTTTGTCTACTCTCCAGCCAGAAGGAAGGTTCATTGATAGCCCCAATTCGGGAACTTTTACTTTTTCACTGCTTTTACTGCATCCAATTATAAGGATTGTTGTTACCAATCCTATGGTCTGGCATATTTGGCGCATCATCTTTCACCTCCTTGCTTTTGTTTTCTAAAAGACATTAATCTTTCCTAACCTTTGGTGGATAAAGGGAGTTGCGGAAGGGGAGTCTACCTCAATTGGAGTTCGTTCCATTTGATTTCCCAACCGCATACTTTAAGACCTTCTTTTTGTCTCTTTTGGCATCTCTTTTTCCATCACTGGTCTTATCTCCTCCTTAAACTCCTCTCCCTCTAAATCAGAGGCGAATTTAGCCAAAGGTCTTCCAACCGCCCTGAGATAAGAGAAGAGAAAAGAGAAGGAGGGGTCTCTTTTCCCATTCTCCAATAGAGAGATTGCCATCTCTGTCTTCTGACACCTTATCGCTACCTCCCTTTGGGTCAAACCAATTTCCTCCCAATACCTTTTCAAAATTCTCCCGACAATCTCTCTTAACATAAGATAATCCTATCCAAATTTTGCTTTCTGTCAACTACCTGAACAAAAGTTCTATAACTATAGTTATATAACAATAGTTATAGTTTTCAAAGCCCGATTTTTATCCCTAAGTCTCTGGTTTTACATAACTTATTGGATTTTTCATTATTTATCGGGGGTCGCCCTCTGGGTCGCCTCCTTGGTCTATTTTTTAACCTAATCCTTTATCTAATCCAAAGTCTAATTAAGAGCCTAATTCTGTGGCTAATTCTCTAACTAATCCTCTTTCTAACCGAAGGGCTAATTCTCTGTCTAATTGTTGGCCTAATTCTTTAAGTAATGGAGTTAGTAATTCTTGGTCTAATTCTCTGTCTAATTGAGAGCCTAATTGAGAGCCTAATTTTCCGCCTCCTTGACAAATTAAATAAGGATGGTAAGATTAGGGGATGTTTGATTTAGCCGGTTTAGCCATTGGTGGAATTTTCACTTATCCGGTAAATATCTTTACCGAAGCGAGCAAGGAACATTTATTGTTAGAAGATAAAAAGAAATGGTGAACTTTGGCAAAAAGCCAATCCAAAAGAGTTAGATGAAAAAGGCGATAGAAGCGGCGGTAAGGAAGGCAAAAGAGATAAGATGAAGATTATCGTTGGGAATAAAGTAATCACCCGTAAAGAGTTATTTAAGAAAAAGGAGAGATTCCATCAAAAACAGGCAAGATTGCCAATTGGGGAAAAGATAAAGATACTCGTCCGATTGCAGAAGATAGCAAACTCAATAAAATCAGCACCCGGAAAAAGTCCGAAAGGGATATGGAAGATTTAGCATCATACTTCCGCAAAGATTAAACGATGAGCAAAATAACCAATTCGGCAAAAGGTGGAATTAAGGATAGGGGAAATGGGGATTATAAAATGAATAAAATCCCTTCTTTCAGTTATATTAAAGTAATTGAAAGTGTCAAGCAATTTGCGGTGGGCGGAAGGCGGTTTGCGGAAAGCGGGGTTGACTTTTTGAGTTTTATAGTATAATATAAATAAAAAAGATAATTATGGAAACGGATTTTATTAGTAATGTTCATCACCCTAATCCTTGGGGCGATGGTATTTATTAGTTGTAAGAAGAATAACCCACCCGATGTTCCTTCTACTCCTGGAGGTACTTCTTTCGCCCAGATTAACGACACTTGTAGCTTTGTTACTTCAACGATTGACCCTGATGGAGATGATATTTCATATCGGTTCTACTGGGGCGATGGTCATATATCAGATTGGAGTAATTTCGTCCCGAATGAAAAGGCGGTAACGATGTCAAAATCTTGGGCAACCGCCGGAACCTATTCAGTCAAGGCACAGGCAAAGGATAAACATGGTGCAACATCAGATTGGTCAAGCGGGCATCAAATTACAATCTCTGGTGGTAACGGAGAATGGCATCTTGCAACATCTTCCGCTGGCTGGTCAGCAAGGTCTAGGCACACCTCGGTCGTCTTTGATAATAAAATCTTGGTGCTTGGTGGACGAGGACATGATGGTAGTTTTAAAAACGATGTTTGGTATTGGCCATAGATAAAAAAGTGCCACTAAATTCAATATCCATTTTACCCTGAGAGGTTAATAAAGAAGAACGAAACCTTGACCTATAAGAAATATCTAAAAAGTTAAAAATCGCTCTTATCCTCATCTTGACGAAGAAGAAATGAAAGAGATAAGGGAAATTTTTGGCTTCCCGAGAAGTTAGACATCTACCGAAAAATCACTGCGGACTTGATTTTTTAAGAAGTCAGGTATATAATAAATTACGGAGATGATTATTGCCTATTTAGGTGGAATCGCACTTATCCTCGCTCTCCTTCTGGTCTTTTTATACTATTTTCTTTATCAACGGCCACGCCGTTAGAAAAATATTTGCGCAAGCACAGTGAAATCTTAATGAAGATTAACGAAACTCTCAAATACATCGCAGAACTGGTAAAAATTAAATCCAAAAACCTCAGACAAAAAGTCCGCAGTCAGAAATAATAAATCACAACTTAAAGAAATAGAAGGGTACTTTTCATATTTCTGAACTTTTTCCGAAGGAATCTGTCCGGCAAAGTAGGGGCAACCTACGAGGTTGCGGCTACCGTCTCTACTCCTTGGCAATTTCTAACGGGGAAAGAATCCCTCCCAATCACTGACCTCTGGTTTGACCTTTCTCTAATCTTCTCTTATGATTACCTATGTTCAATGTTCTAATCTTAGGGATTGCCAGTTTTTTAACTGATGTCTCAACTGAGATGGTCTATCCCTTAATCCCCCTTTATTTATCTTTAAGGCTTGGCGCCAGCCCGGCAATTTTGGGCTTGATTGAAGGAATTGCCGAAAGTCTGGCCAGTATCTTAAAGGTCTTCTCCGGTTATTTATCTGACCGCCTGGGCAAAAGAAAACCACTCGCCATATTTGGCTATTCCTTCTCTCTCCTTGGGAAATTTTTTATTTATCTCTCCCGTGCCTGGGGGCTGGTATTTTTGGGCAGGGTTCTGGATAGATTTGGCAAAGGGATACGGCAGGCACCAAGAGATGCCTTGATTGCGGATTCGGTTGCAGAAAAAAGAGGACGGGCTTATGGCCTACATCGGGCAATGGATACCGCGGGTGCGGCCATTGGTGTTATTCTCGCCATCTACTTCCTGCAAAGAACTCATCAAAACTTTACCCGGGTCTTCCTCTTTTCCTTAATACCCGCCCTTTTAGGTATTCTTATCCTCTTTTTGGTTAGAGAGAGAAAAAAGATAGAAGAGAAGGTAATAAGAAAATTATCCCTTTTAAGGGATTGGAAAAATCTACCACAGCGGTTTAAAATTTTTCTTCTAATAATCTTCCTCTTCTCTCTGGGTAATTCTTCTAATCAATTTCTAATCCTGCGGGCAAGTAAATTTGGTATTGGTTTAACCAATGTCTTACTTCTATATCTTTTATATAATATCGTTTACGGCTTATTTGCCTATCCGGCCGGGAGGCTTTCGGATAAAATCGGCCGGAAAAGAGTTATCGTTGCCGGGTATTTAGTTTATGGACTGGTCTATCTCGGCTTTGGTCTAATAAAAGAAGCCTTTTATTTCTTACCGCTCTTTGCCGTATATGGCCTCTATTCGGCATTCACCGAAGGGGTAGAAAAGGCATATGTTTCGGATATGGCACCTGAGAAAATAAGGGGGAGTTTAATTGCACTCCATTCTACTTTAACTGGCATCGGTCTCTTCCCGGCCTCTTTACTGGCTGGTTTTCTCTGGTCTTTATTTGGTCCGGTGGCTCCCTTTCTTTTTAGTGGGGTCCTGGGGATTTTAGCCTCGTTATTATTAACCCTTTTCATTTAACCATCCCAAACAGTGCTGGTGCGTTTCTAGTGTCGGGCAATAATATCTTTTGAGTAATCTGCCAATCAATCTTCTACCCATAGGTCGGTTTTCATCCATTATCCCCTTTTGGCAACTTTGATTCTAATGGATAAAGTTTCCTTTCGGGAAACTTTTTTATCATCTGATTTTGCCTCTAACTAATTCATTTTACAAGACTTATTAGATTTTTCCTTTCTTTTAGGGTATCGTTCCCTGGGTGCCTTACCCTATCCATTACTTAATGCCTTACTGGGTCTCTTACTCTATCCCTTCCTTAACCCCTTTCCCTGCCTCTTACTCTTGCTTTCTCTCTTACCCTTTCTTAATCCCTTGCTCTGTCTCCTCCCGATAGGCTCTCTGATGCCTCCTCTGAGACCCTCTCCCAATCCCTTTCTCAACCCTTTTCTCTATCCCTTACCTTTTCCTTTAATATGAGACTAATGGGAGAGGCGAAATGTTATCTAAGGGCAATCAGTTTTCTATCTTCTTTGTAGCCCTTTGCGGAAAAATGTAAGAGATAGATTCCGGCGGGTAGTTTCTGGATGGTGAACGAACTTTTGTCGCTCTTTGCCGAATAGACAATTTCGCCAAGGACATTATAGATTTTCAAAGTAGCGATATCCCGAGTTGGCAAATTGTAATAGACAGTAGTTAGCCCTCTCGTTGGATTAGGTTTTATACTAAGACCGAACCCTTTTTTCTCAGTGGACCGAACATCCCTAATCTCTACTGGCCCGATAATTGTTATCAAACCAGTTTGCTGGTCATTTGTGGTATTTATATCACCGGAAAGCCCGGTTGAGCAAAGGACCGGATAGTCGCCTCTTGGTTGATTAGCAATCCAAATGGGAAAGGTGAGATAAACCTTGGTCAGCGGATGATGGTTGGTGACCATTACCGCTGTATCATAGAATGTTCCAATCTTCATCCGCACCGGATAGGTCTCAGTGGTTGTCCCGAAGTTATAGACCGAACAGGCCGGAGTTATAACTCTTCCGGAATCAATCGTGCCGAGGGGGGAGGCAATTGCCAAAATACCGACATCTTTTACTGTTGCCCCAAAAGTTATGTCGCAGATTATTGTATCGCCAACCATTCGGATATTTCTGATACCGACATTAGTCGGTTGTCCAACCCGGTTTCGGCTGTTTGGTTTTGAATTATTATCAAAGACCAATCTCTGCCAGTTGCCGGGTAAAGGGTCAGAGGTATCGCCCAGTTCCTGATGGTAGATGTGCGGGTCAGGACGAACACCGCTGCCCCGGTCAAGATGAAATGTGCTATCTTCCTCTAAATCTACGATATTGTGATAACTGCCTTGTGCCGGGTCAATGTGCCAGATTAGTAAACCTGGGCCGGGTAGGGGTGAATCAAAGCCTTTCTTCTGCCGATTCTCAAGGTAAAAGCAGGTATCGGTATTCAAGCCGTTCCGCCAGGTCTTGTAGGCAACCGGATTGGTTTCAATGTCTAAGATGCGCAGATTGAATGTATCACGAGTTATCAGGGTGGGTGTGACAAAACCAGCCTTGACCTTACTCCAGGCCTCCATATGAGAAGGGCTCCAGGGTGTATTACCGCCGGCACCCCAGGCACCGTAGCCCATAAGTCCCCAGTAGCCAATACCCCAGGTATTACGACTCGGGTCATAGAGGTCAGGCAGACCGACAAGATGACCCAATTCATGGCACATCACGGCAATACAGCAAAGAGTTGTCTCCCGGACTGGTGTAACCAGTGCCACTTCGGGCACATTAGTTACACCATAAATCGTTACCCCGTCATTGGTTCGGTAGGTAAAACTGGGTATGGCGTGGGACCAACAGCAGTTAACATCACCATTGTCCTCACCGCCGGGTCCGGCGTGAACCATAAACATCGCATCAATTCGGTTGTCTTGGTTTAAGTCAAATTGCCGGAAGTCAACGAACTGGTCAACCTGCTGCATATTCTCCCGTGCCATTTGACTGCCGGTGGAAAGCATATAGTTGCCGTCGCGATAACGGGAGTAGTTGTATTGGGAGAGAAACCAGCGATTGCCAGCAATACCACCAAGAACAGTATAGTTACCATAGGAGTTTTCAAGGAAGTAGTCTTTCAAACTACCCTGGCGATATGGTTGATTGCGATAGACACCGGTTGAGTAGAGCATTGAATCAAATCGGGCCGGAGAGCGCCGAATGGTATCCGCCAGGTTATCGGGAAATTGCATTAGAATACAGACCGTTTCTAATGAGCGATAGCCCTTCAATTTATTTGGACCGGCAACTTCTACGCCCGGAGGAAAGACCGGCTTCGGGGCATTGGTCGTTTCCAATAGTCCGGGTCGTGGTGGCATTGCCAGTAGCCCGCCGCAGATTAAGACCAATAATTTCTTAATCATAATATCCCTCCTTAACTTTTATTATAAGGTAAATTCCGACTTTTATCAAGCGCTAAAAAGCAGACTTTTTTAGACCTTCTCCCAAAAATAAAACGCCCTACACCACAAAGGCTGCAGGGCGTCTTTTCGTAAATCCCTCTTTGTTCCCCTTTTTCAAGGGGGTGGGGGATTTTATTTCACAACAATCAGTTTTTTATCTTCTTTATAGGTTGGGGTGGAGAAGCGCAAGATGTAGATTCCGGCCGGTAGTTTCCGAATGGTAAATAGTCCTTTATCGCTCTTCGCATTATAGACAATTTCTCCGAGGCAATTATAGATTTTCAGGGTTGCAACCTGTTTCGTCGGCAGGGTGTAATAAATCTGTGCTATACCTTTTGTCGGATTTGGCTGCACCTTGAGACGAGATTCTTGGAGATTGACTGCTCCGCCGGTGATTGCTGGTGCCAAGGCAGTAACAAAAGTCTTAGTCGGGGTATAGAACCAGAGTTCGTTAGTATTATTGCCAATCAGACAGTAGATGCCGCCTGTGGTTGATGTGAGAGACCTCCCACATTTTATACCTTTTCCTTGAGCCGCACCGCCAATCTCGCCGATATAGTGCCAGGTATCACCGGACGGGTCGTAGGACCAGAATTCTTTCGTATTGCCACCCTTGACCCCATAGATTTTTCCTTGGTAGTATTCAATGCAGCCACCCTCCTTAACCTTTTTATTTTTACCGTTAGGTTTACGGAGCGGTAAGGATTCTATCTTTATCCAGGTTGGTGCTTTGGCATTGAGGTCAGCATACCAGAAGTAATTCTTCTTGCCGCCGTCCTGTAGGAAGTAAATCTTTCCGGCGCCATCGCTTGTCAGACCACTGCCCACCTTGGCTTTAAGCACAGGCAGGGAATCCGGCGAGGGCGTTTCCCAAATACCAGTAGATATCTTATATCGCTTCCATTGGCTATTGTTAGAGCCACTTCCGGCATAGATATATCTTTCGGAACCGAGTTCGACAAAACTGGCAAATCCACCTTTCACACCCTTTCGGAAGTCAGGTTGTGGTAAAGAATCCCACTTATCTTCAACAGGGTTATACCGATAGAACTCGTTGGTGCCACCGCCCTTTAGGCAATAGATATAGTGCTCCTGGTCAGCAACCGGTTCATCATCAATAATATAGGCACCCTTCTTCACTCTTTTCCTCTTTGGACCCTTCGGGATGCTCTCGAGTGCGGTCCAGGAATTATCGGAGATAGAATATCGCAAAAAGTCCAGGGTATTATTGCCGAGGATTAGATAGAGATTATTGCCCACGGCGGTAATGCCACCACCGCCCTTAACCTTCTTTCTGCTCGGTTGATTCTCAACATCCTTTATCTTAGACCAGGCATTAGGAGGAGCAACCGTAATTTCGGTGGTCAATTGGTCGTTATCGGTCTTCCAGTCCTTGGTTAGTTCGGTTGAACAACTTACTAAATAATTTCCATAAGTTGCCCGCCAGGGGGTAAAGGCAATCTCCTTTGATTCGTCCGGTGCCAGGGTAATATTGGAGGTATCGTCGGAGTAGGTGTCACCGATTTTGAATCTTACCGAGAGGGTCTCGGTTGTTGTGCCAAAATTCTTGACGATGGCGCGCGGGGTAACCCTTCCGGTGTCAATCGTTCCGATTGGTGCGAGAATCTCTGCTGTACCAACATCACCGGGTTCACCAACGATTGCCTTAAAACTTCCGCCGCCGATTAAAAGGACCGAATCTTCAACTGTATAATGGTTCAGGATACATGAGAGATGAACGATGCCATAATCGCCGCGCTCCGCCGAGCTTGCGGGAATTATCGTAATTGGAATCGGAGGGATGAATGGGAAGGTATCACCGGGATTCAAAATGCGTGAGGTCTCCGGAGGCGGTATTTCGGCATGCCAGTCCCGAGGCAGTTCGGTCGTATCTAAAAAGAGATGACGCCGAACCGGTTCTTCAAAATAATTACCAGCATCAACCTGCATTGTCACCGGGGTCTTATCCTTGCCACCCTTTTTCGTCCAGAAATTCCGACAGGCAACATCATTGTCATCCGGGATATCTTTGTCACGCACCGTATCCGAACCGATGACCTCGACGGTAGCGATACAGCAGTAGTGGTCTTCACCGAATTTGTTGGGGTTTGGGGTCCAGATAAATCGGTAGGTCGTCTCACCACAGCCCTTGGCATTGGCATAATCAGCACTGCCGTCGTTATTATTATCTCGGTTACCCGGCGGAATTATTTTATTGGTGAGGGTGCAACCATACATTACACTCTTTCTCGCCTGCAGGCAGACATCCGGATCGTGGATTTCAATTATCAGTCGGGTAGTTTGGTTCACCGGGCGCATATTTCTTCCGGTGACATAAATTGTGCAGGGTTTTGATAAAACCGGTGGGTTGGGTTTTAATAAGATATCCGGGCTCTGCCAGAAGACACCAGAATAAGGAGCCTTTCCATCATCATTGGTTGCGGTTCTAATCCAGACTCGGTCCACAGCATCCGTGGGATAGAGATAGGCGATACCATCTTTGTCATCCTGTTCTAAGGTTCTCTGTTTGGTAGAACCAAGGGTTCCATAACCATACATTGTCTTTTCCTTATCCGCGGTTCCATAAAGGTCGGCAAGGTCAAGGGTATGCCCAAACTCATGGGTCATCGTGCTTTGGAAATCATATTGGTTTGGACCGGGATTACCAGAGTAAGACCAGGAGAAATCAAGGTTTAGACCGATGTCAAAGCCCGTAATCGTGCCGGTGCCTGTGCCATACCAGGTGTAGCAGGCAGCAAGGATTCCACCACCGGTTCCCCAATTCTTCCAGCATATGATATTAAGTGTGTCGTTAGTTATCGTGTTGGTAGAAGTTTCACCCCGATAGGTGTAGTCAAAATTAGACCTTGCTTCATTTTCCCAGGATTGGTGGGCGGCTTTTAAGCCGGTGGAACAGGCCGAGTTTGGTTCATTTTGATTCATCCGATAATTTACGGTTGCTGGTGCCGGCCGCCATCGCACTTCATTCCAGCCGGAACTGGAAGTCCGCCAGATAACATAGGCAAACCCGGAGTTGAGGCTGAAAAGCAAAAGAAGTATTAGAAATCTTTTTAGCGGTTTCATCTCTCCCTCCTTTGTTGTTCTTTCACCGTATTTTTTACTCGGTTTACGAAGCGATTTATCGGTTCGTTCTTTTCTAATACCCTACCTTGGCTGATGGTATATTTCCCATTATAGAGATTGGTCACAGTTCGTGTGCCCTTTGACGTCTCCTTGCCAAGAAATACGAGAACCTCTTCACCGATTTTGAATTGGGGCATATCCTCAACCAATAACCCGACTTCACCAACTTCGCCGCCTTCACAGGTAATGATTAGTTCTTTCTTTTCCGGCTTTCCTTTATAGAATTCTGAAGCGGATAGTGTAATGTCGGTAAAGATGAGATGACTGTTTTGGTCCCAGTCCGGCGAACCCCAGCGGCACTCAGTCTTTATAACCTTACCCCGGCAGATGATGTCTGATTCTTTCACTAATTCCGGTAGAGAGTATTCAATAAGTAGTGCCTGGACGATGTTGGGTAGAAGCCCTACAATAAGAATTGTGAGGGCAATGAAATAAGAAGATTTGTTAGTTAATTTACACATATTCACCTCCATATAATTATCTCAAGAATATAACTTTTACCCCTCATTCTACGCCTCTCCACCCAAAAGCCTCGTGTTTATGCTGAAATTATTATACCAGAAATTCAAAAAAAGTCAAGGACACTATAGTTGACAGGAAACAAAAATTAAGTAAGATGTAAGATGTCAAAAAAATGGCTCTTTACTACTTTTTGGGAAGAAGGCTTGAAGTCTGGGCTAACCCCTAATATAATTTTTAACTTGAATGAAAGACTTAAAAGGAGGATTAGCCCTATGACTAATTATATCAAAGAGCTTCTTGG